>Ga0070754_10002115_pt1 | contig 14909 bp, 16 predicted proteins | sample VirMetDEL_Sep_01_FD_75181 | JGI IMG/M metagenome (GOLD analysis project Ga0070754, IMG submission 75181) | Aqueous microbial communities from the Delaware River and Bay under freshwater to marine salinity gradient to study organic matter... | ecosystem: Environmental > Aquatic > Marine >... | reverse complement strand
CGGCGTCTCCCGCCGCACCGGCGTCTCCCGCACCGGCGTCTCCCGCCGCACCGGCGTCTCCCGCACCGGCGTCTGCGTCCGCACGGCCCGTGGTACCCAAACGAGTTCGTAAAGTGACGCGAAAAAACATGAAAAACGTCACCAACGGTGACATTCGACGTCTTGCTCGTCGCGGTGGTATCAAGCGCATGAAAAGCGGAGTTTACGACGAAGCTCGGTCTGCACTTCGTGACTTTATCACGCACGTTGTTCATGATGCGGTGACGTACACCGAATACGCCAACCGCAAAACCGTCACGCCGAACGACATTGTTCACGCTTTGAAGCGCAACGGATACACGTTGTATACAAACTTTTAAGTTGTGTTATTACGTTGAGGAAGTAGGAGGAGAAGGGTCGTTGCTATGATACTTCCAACAACAATAAGACTTGTCATTGAAATCAAACTTATTAAAGTTTTTGACATTTTTTTTTTATGTTTCTTGTTAAAAAAAAACAACCATGCCCCTGAAGTTTTACGATATTCAAAAAAGAAAACCCACAATGGTTCCCGACTCTAAGATTTATTACAAAATCGTGCGTCCCAACAGACAAGTGCGGTACATGTTGGTTGCAGACTTAGATGGACGTGAACTGTACCGTTTTGCCACACGTGAACAAGCCATGAGATTTCCCAAGTATTGAACATGAGAAGGGTGGATGGCTGAAAATTTTACGGTGAATGGCTGAAAATTTTCATCACATCACACAAAAAAAACTCATTTTCTTTTTTTTTGAAGAATGTCGTCGCGTGCCATCAAACGGAAAAATGAAGCGTCAGCGTTTCGAGCGTTTCACAAAAAAGTCAACGATGAATTGCTGACATGTGTTGCCTGCAAAAACATGTTGTCACTTGACTTTGTGCAACCTGCGTGTATGCACCTTGCATGTCGATCGTGTTGGAAAAGGTGCAAGTTCAAGTGTGCAGTGTGTCGCGAACGCGATCCTCATCCAAGTACCAACGAAGTTGTGGCGGCCGTGCTTGCAAACAATCCCGTGAAAAGTCCGTGTAACCAAAAAATGATGTACTCATTACTGAGTGGTCATCAGAACAACTGTGTTGCATGTTGTCGGTTGAAAATCAAGGAACAAGCCGAAGAACTTTGTGCGCTTGAAAGGTGTGTGACCAAATGGCAAAAAAAAGCAGAGACGTTGGAACATCGTAACCATGTTTTGGAAACGGCGTTTCGTGATAACTTTGACCGCACCCATGACGAAGAAAACGACGAAACCAATTCACTTGAAGAATTTGTTTAGGAAGGAAGGAATCATGAATAAAATAAATAAATATCAACCATTTTTTTTTATTTACGACATAAATACATTTGAAGACCACCCCCCACACTTGTATTGCTCATTGTGGATGTGAGTCCACTATCCACTTCAAATTGAGGACGTAAACGTTGTCGTTTTGACATGGTTTGTTTGGGTGGTTCGCTGTTTTCATCAAACAAGAGACGATTTAACTCGTTGGTTTTGCGTGTTTGAATACTCATGACCCATTCCTCCACGGACCGTTTCACGTGTAAGCGTGCAACATGCGTGACGTTTTGTTGTCCAATGCGGTGCAGACGATCAATGGCTTGTTGTTCAACCGCCAAATTCCAGTACGGTTCCATGATGACGACGTGCGACGCAAACGTAAGGTTGACACCCTCTCCACCTGCACCCAAGGACGTGAGTAAAACGTTACACGTGGACGTCGTTCGAAAATGGGTGATGACACTTTCGCGTTCCTCAATCGTGTTCACGCGTCCATCGTATCGCGCGTGTCCCACGTTGTACGCATTCAACATCCATGCCAGTAAATCAAGACACGTTGTCCACTGACTAAAAATAACAACTTTTGCCGTGGACGTGCGCACGCATGCGACGGTGTCAAGGTATTCCCAAAGAGCGGCCGTTTTTGCACTGTGCAACCACCCCGTGGATGTATCGCGACGAGGATGAAGCGTGTGTGCAATGCACACCGCACAAACGGGTTCATCACCACATCGCTTGCACAGTACATGCTGACACGACGCCGCCACCGCCACCACCGTGTCACCACTCCCACATGCGGCACACGCACACGCATCACCACCACCACCACCTTCCAAAAGAAGATGTTTTACACACTCATGGGGTGTAACTAACAAAGGGTGGTTGCATGCTTGACGTGTACGCAAAATGCGAAGTAGTTCATGTTGATCATGGTGATGCGATGATGCAACGCAAACGTCGTCGTCGTCTGCCACGATCACTTTCCACATAGCTTCACTCACGCGCGTCTCCAACTTGCGCTCAGCAACACTCAATTCCACATCAAGCGTGTGGTACTCTACCGGCGGCAACTCCAAAATGGATTTTTCACGTATGTGCAAAAACAGGCGTCGCCACTCCCTAAGTTTGGACACGCTGTTGCCGTACCACCTCCACCATGAAATGTGGCAATACGGTGCTACCATAAGAAACCGCGACAGCGCGATGAGGTCACTCATCCCGTTTTTAAAAGGTGTGCCCGTGATGCACCATCGATTGCGGGCAGACAAGGCACAAATGGATTTTGCGGTTTTGGAGTTTTGTTCACAAATGCGGTGCGCTTCATCAAGAACCAAACGGTCCCAGTGAATGTCTTGCAGCACGCGAGTTTGCGAGTCGGTGCGAACAATGTCAAACGTGGTCAACACCAAGTGGTGATGTGAACGATCCACGTCTTCCACGTTCAACTTTCGATTTGCGCCATGATACTTTGTAATGCTGTGTTCACTCCATCCCACACGCATGGCTTCCGTGTTCCACTGCAACAACAGCGATTTGGGACACACGACCAGTGTCAGAGACGGCGGTTGCGTCCAAATCATACTTAACATCGTCATGGTTTTACCCAATCCCATGGCATGTGCCAAAATACCACCATGGGGTTGATCCGGCACCATGCGCGGTCGCACTTCCGTGGATTTCATCCACTTCAAAGCTTCAACCTGGTGCGGAAACAATTTCATCATTTAATAGAATGTTGAAAAGTAAAAATGGTGTGTGGTCGCATTTTTTTTTATTCATCATTGTCCTCGTATCCACTTTCACTTGACGACGCCCAAATTTCGTTGGAGTCCACATCTTCCGTCATCATTTGAATGTAATCGTCATCAACGTAGCGCACGGGTGCATGGCCCTTGGACAAGCGCATGCTTCGTCGAACTCCCGTTGATGTGACGACGGATCCTTCCATTTCCATACTATCTTTGTACTGCGCCTTTATGTCGGCATCTTCATCCACATCTCCAACTTTTGTGGAGGTGTCGTCGTCGTCGGTGTCGGCGTCTGCGTCGTCGTCGTCGTCGTCGTCGTCGTCGTCGTCGTCGTCGTCATTGTTGGTGGTGGTGAAGTCGTCGTCATCCTCGGAGACTTCGTCATCGTGAACAATAAAATCCGCAAGACTTCCTTCTGAATCGTTTTCATCGTTGGAGGTTTCAAACGATTCAACGTCGCTCATTTTTTTTTGCACCCACATGAGGGAATTGTTTTGAGGATGTTCAACGCACAAAAACACACAAAATAAAAAATTTATTTTTTTCCTTCTTTCATGTCAAGATAGTTTCGTAAACAATCACGTGCTTCTTGAAAACGCGCAGGCCGCTCGTGTTCCGCGGGATTCGGGTTTTTGTCGGGATGTGTACGCCGCGCAATGCGTCCAAATGCTTGATTGACAGTTTCACGACAAAAGAACGGCATGCTTTTTTTCCCATCCCACAATTCCAACTCAATCAATGCGTTGCGTACACTCATGTTTCTCCCGGCAAGAAGACGACGCAAGTCGTTAACGGAAGCACGCACTTGTGCAACGTGGTCGGGTTCGGGCGCATTCAACGTTTCACGCAACTCAAGTAAATGAGTGGGTTGTGTGGTAAAATGAAGGTACGCATCGGCCAATGCAGTCACAATGATGCCGGACAGTTGCCGTCGCAATTTCCACACCGCCGTGAACTCGCGTTCAGCACGTGCAAGTTCAGAAAAGGCTTCGGTGCACTTGGTTTCCCACTTAACACAAAATGCTTCTGTCAAATCAAAGTCGGTCCCTTTTTCTTCCCACTCCTGACATGCCTTGAGCGCCTCCAAACTTTCCTTTACACACACCTTGACCTTTTCAACGCGCAAAAGTGTGCGTTGAACCGCATCTTTCCATTTGGTGTACACCTGCAGCGCCACGCGGTTTCCACCCATGTGGTAAAGGCTGCGGTGGTACACGTGAACAACTTCGTCGGAATTCAACCCGCGCGGTGTACGTGTCCCATAACCATCAATGTACCCTTCCAACAAGTACAACACGTCGTCCAATTCTTGCATACGTAAAAACCCTACGTCGTCGCACACCGACGTACACAAAAAACGTGCACCGTTATCAAGTGCACGCGTGACACGATCGTTGCAAATCACGGTACGGTTGTTGACATGCGATGCAAACAGACGAAAGTTTCCACGCGTGCACCACGTAATGTAGGAACGTGGATGCGCTGTCCCCTGTGTTGTTAGTTTCACAAACATGAGACTTTGTTCATGTGTGCGTTGTTCCCGTGGAAGTGCAGAGGTTGCAAGACAGTCTTTCAAGTCTTTTTGATTGGTGAGGTAAAGATCGTTTCGATCAAATGGAGGTAATGTGCTCGTGGTGGTGTCACTTGGTGGCATCATTAGAGGCATGTCTTCACCGTGGTACCACACTTTACGTAATACATTTGTCATGATCACCATGGTGGTGGGTGGGGGTAACGGTGACGGTTCAGAAGATGGTGGTGGTGGTGGTGGTGGTGGTGGTGGTGGTGGTAACGACACAGAAGTTTCCGATACCACAAGATCCGTTGTTTCCGTGGTGGTGGTGGTGGTGGTGGTCGTACTTGAACCAAATTGCCATATTTCATCAAGATGTTTGCATTGTGTGCGAATCCAGTTGGAACTAACCGTCAACCCTCGTGCCTGCATGAACTGTTTCACGTCATCCTTTCGTGTGACACGTTGTTCAATCGCCATGTCCACTAATTGAGTGAGCACGTTCACATCCGTCACGGTACGTTGTCGACGCAAACAGTTTAACACCCGTTCACGCAACGCAACTGGAACCACGCGCATTTCATTTGACATGGTGATGAAAAAAAAATGTGTAGAAAAAACAAATCAATGAAATTTCGTCGCGTTCGGTTAAATCCTCAGCCACCTTCAGATGCGGCTTACTTTGATCCTGGTATGCTTGTGTGTTCGCCGTGTCAAAGTGGGGCTGTCAACTACTGTCAAACGGTCACACCACCAACCACCACCATTCCAGAAGAAGGAGCTTTTGAGTGGTTGTTTGAATCATCTCGTGGACCCGTCGCCGCCAACACCACCGCCAACAACATTTCTGCGTGTTGTTCCACTGAAATGGACGCCGGTTCGGGTGTGTACACCACAACGTGTGACACCGCACAAGGATGTGGGTGGGTTTCAGGCCAATTTTTAACCGATGACATGAGTTGTCGTTTCACAACGGAAAATGCTCAATTTCCAACATACCAAGCCTGCCAAAACTCTTTAGTCAATGGTGAAGGTGAAGCTATTGTCAACGGCACAGACTGGTTTCTACCATGTGGAAGTGACACGTATGAAAACTGTTACTACCCCAACATTGACGCGTGTTTACCCGCGGTGTTTGGAAAACAGCGTCGTCCCGCCGCTCCTTCCGCCGCCGCCGCACCGTCATGTTCCGTGTACGTGTGTGATGGGAAAGCAAGTCAACATCATGATGGACGTGTGTCGTTTTCCAACACATCGTGTCGATGCATTCAAAAATAAAAAAAAACACAGTTTTTATTTCAATTCTTTTCTACACAAAGGACACGTTGTGTGTATACGAAACCATGGTTCAATGCAATCAACATGAAACACGTGACCACACGAAATCTTTCGTCCTCCTGTGAGCGGTTCTAAACACACGGAACATTCGGACACGTGTTGTAAAACCACCAATTCAGATGCCTCTAACAAGGTTTTTGCATCCACTTTGTTTTCGTCAAATAATTCTTCAATGATGTTGATGAGGTCCAACGAGGGCCACTCATCGAATCTTAAACGAAATGGTATTTGAAAAATGGACGCCACAAAAATGGGAAAGTCGCACATTTCACACGGCAAAATCACAGGCGTTGAAGGGTACACGTCATTCAAGTGAAAACATTGAGGACACGATACTAACAATGAGTCCTCCGTCGTCATTCGTGTTCGCTTCTTTTGTGTGTGTGTTTTTTTTTCGTTTTCTTTCGTTGAAGTTATTTACGTTTTGTGTAAAAAAAGTCAAGACACCAAAATGACGACGACGACGACAACTCGTTTTGCGTCCATCACAAAACATGACAACAACATCATTCATTTTGTTTTAGTGGGCAATCCTTCGGTTTCAACGTTTACATCTGATTTTTTAACACCACTCAATGCTTTGGTTTCCAATCAAAAAAGGTTTTCTCTTATGATTGATACGCAACACATTGACAAAATCTCCATGAAGGTGGCGTATGCCATGATCAAATGGATGCGTGCAAATCGAAGTGCCATGAAAACTTATTTACGTGCCACGGGTGTGCTCATCACAAATCAGGCGGTCAAGTCCATCATGGAGTTTGTCATTTCCATGCAACCACCTGCAGCCCCACTTCAAATTTGTGAAACCATGATGGATGCATGGAATTTTGTGTCAAATTACGTAGAATAAATAAGTTGTAACGCATCTTTCACACTTTTTATGTGACCGGGTTCACCACTCATGCACGCTGCCGAAAGTTCTTCCAACTCTTCCAAGCTACACATTTGTAAAAGTTGTACGTACACGTCCGACGGTACATGATGACGTAGTTGACTTAATCGAGTGGATTGGCCAATTTTAAGGTCGTCGTCTTCACTTGACGCTTCGTCGTCGTGGTCGTCGTCGTCGTCGTCGGAGGAGGAGGAGGACGAAGATGACAAGGACTCCAAAGATTCGTGTTGTAACAGTTTTAAATGTGTGTCGGGAATACAGTTTTGCGTCACGGTCACACTGTGACTCAACTCTTCTCCGTCTTCAGGCGCGTGCGTCATTTCAAACGTGACGGTGTACATGTTTTCAGTGTTTCCACCACCACTCAACACCACACCCTTTGAACCCACGGCGGGTAACACGCCGTGACCTCGACGTATTAATTCCACGTGGTCACCAATGTCAAACGCCGTCCCATCTTGCACCACTCCCATTAAATTAGAAGCCGGTAACTCCACAATGTGCGACTGTCCATCTTCGGTGTCAGTATACTTCACGGTACCACTTTTGGAATGACGACCCGTGCGCCGAATCGCCACCAAACGTGGCACGTGGTTCGGATCCACACGACTTTGTGGCACATCACCGGGCATGGATACAATGCGAACGGCATCACCTACGCGAACCAACTTTTTTTTGTGTTTTGGGTGTACAATTCGAAGGTACATGGTGTTTGTTTTTAAGTTTTTTTTCACAAAAAAAAAATAAAATGACGTGGAAACTTGGATGCATTGTGAGCATTGTGCTTTTGCTGTGTTTGTTGACGGTGTCGCTTGTGGCGGTCGGTATGACGATACAGCAAAGCAAAACCATGAAACATGCAATTGAAAGTGCAATGGGTGGTAATACGCACGAACAAAACACCTCAACTCCCCTGACATTACCACTTCCATCCGTTCCGTCGTCGCGTTTCACCCTGGATGGACCATTTGCCCTTTTTGGTGCGGATTTGGTGTCACGGTTGGAAACGGGGGACGCGCTTCCACCCGATGGTCTTGAAACCGTGGCAATCTTCGACTCACTTTCAGGTGTGAAAAACGCGTGGTGTTGTCGTGTGCGTGACGACCCCCAAACACTATGGCTGGTGTTTCGAGGTACATCGAATCGCGCTGAATGGAAAAAAGATTTTGACTTTTCGCAAGTTCCGTTTCTGATGCGCATGATGAACAGCATGGCGCGCAACATTGTGTTCCCAAAATTCAGTACCGCACCGACAACATCGTTGGATTGGGCAGATGATGGTCATGTTCACTCAGGGTTTTATGACATTTACGAGTCGATGCGCAACACCATGTTGGACACAATGACGAGTTTGGTTCCACGCCCAACCCAAGTCAACATCACGGGTCACAGTATGGGTGGTGCGTGTTCGTTACTGGCGACACTGGATGTGAGCACACTGTTCAGTGACATGAACGTGGACACGGTGGTGTTTGGATGTCCACGCACGGGAAATCGTGAGTTTTGCGAAGCGTTGCTTGCACGTCCGAATGTTCACAGCCTTGTGTGTGTGTGCAACACGTCGGACTTTGTGTGTGATGTACCTCTTGCGGTGCAACCCAATTTGAATGCACCGGACACACCTTTTGTGTACGCGCACCCTCGTGGAACCCTTCATCACTTCACGGACAACCGTGGCCAATGGGTTTTAAACCACATGATTGGTACGTACTTAGATTATTTAAATGACCAATAAAAAAAAGCAATGAATTTAAGTGTATTGTCAATTTCAATTTCATGTGTGGCGGTACTTGGTGTCATCGTGATTCTTTTGGTGATGCTGGTGTCAAGGAAAACAGTGAAGGAGGAGGAGAACGAGAACGAGAACGAGAACGAGGAGGAGGAAGAGAACGAGGAGGAGGAAGAGAACGAGGAGGAGAACGAGAACGAGGAGGAAGAGGAGGAGGAGGAGGTGGACACGGCATTGACGAGTGGTGAACCGTACGCCAACTACGCGTCTCGTTCAGAGTTTGTGAACGATGTTTTGAACGGCACGGGTGCACAAGCAATGATGGAAAATGGTATGAGCGTGTACGCTGGTGGCGACTTTTATCGTTGCGTAAAGGATGCGAACGCCATCCCAGATTTACCTGGATGGTTACCTTTGAATGATGTGTGGGTGGAACACTTTGGCGCCATCACGACCGCCGGTCGCACCAACACGAACAAAACGTCTGTTGACAACACGGATGCAATCCAACATGCACTGGATTACATCGCAACGTTGGGTGGGGGTCGTGTGAACTTTCGCGAGAACTACTACCGCGTGACATCGCCACTTGAGTTAAATTCGCGTGGTATGATTTTGGTGGGCGTGGGTGATCAAGAGACGTATATTTTTGCGGACCATGTTGACGGTCCGGTGATACACATCACACGCGAAACATCGCAACTCATGAACTTGTGCATTGACGCGTCGGACGCGCGCCGTGACAGCGGCGATGTGGTGTCCCGCAATTACGGCGTACTTTACGAAACACTTGATGTGTCGCAACGGTTACAAGCGTCGTACGCTCGCGCGTTGCGTGTTCAAAACCAGCCATCCCATGGATTTTACGCGAGCACTGTGGCGTACACTGGCACGGTGACAAACTGTTGGTTTTTGAACAACCGAGGTCACGGTGTGTTGATTGATCGTGGCACGGCATCGGGTGTGAGCGATCCAGTGGATGTGAGTGGTCTTGTGAGTTTCAATGAGTGTCAAGTTCGAACGAATGGAGGTCACGCATTTTGTTTGGGCAACGCGAATGACATGGTGTCCACAACTCAAGCGTTGCGCGTCAACATTTCCAACTGTGAAATTTCCAATAATGCGTCCAACGAAGTTGTACGGTTCACTCCCACGTTTGCAACACAAGTGTACATGCACGGTGCAACGGAAATTTTGTTTCAAACCAATGTGTTTTCGTGCAAGGACGTGGTGAATGGTGTGGGTGCAGTGATTGAAGGTGGACGCAGCATTGTGTTCACCAATAACCGGTTCATTTCGGTACTTCACGCCGTGGTGGTGGACTCGTACGTGACGTACCCCACACTTGGTGTGTTCATTCAGGCGTTCAACGTGATCAACAGTCCGAACATGACCCACGCCGTGTGGGTGCAAAACACAACTGGTGATGAAAACGCGGCACCACGTGGTGTGTTCATTCATAACTACAACTACCCTCAAAAGTTGGTGGGGAACGCATCCGCCGCCGCCGCCGACGTTTCGGTGGGTGGCACCCAACGTACGGTTACCAAAACGGAGCCTCAAAGTGTGACGGGCACCGAACTTGTGGAAGACGTCCACCTGAAGTTTTGGGTGGGTACCAACGTAACTGTGACGTTTTCCATGGTGGTGGCGTACACGGGGCCCAGTTTCAAGTTACGTTTGGTGGGTCCAAGTGAAAGTGTGGTAAGGTATGGTCCAAGTAGTGGTGTGAAAATCGGTGTGTTGGGTGATGTGGTGCCACAAGCATTGGTGGATCAAAACACAACCATTGAGTTTGGAAGTGCATCAGAAGATGCACCACGTGTTTTGAAATTAGTGGGGAGCGTGGAAAACGGCAGCCGTGCAGGTGTTGTGGTGGTGAAATGGGCACAGGTGGCGGTGGTGGCAGGAGCGGCTGAAACGCGCGTGTTGCCTTATGTCAGCCACGTCATGATTGACCATGTGGTTGCTTCATAACAAAAAAAAATGATTCAACGATGCACACACCCTTTGCTTCATTTTATGGTGTACAACGCTGCGATAAAGTTGAAACATGGAAGAACGACTTCACTGTCAACGTTTAAAAAAAAGTTGGCGTGTCACGTAAGAAAGTGGTGTAATTTACCGGATACGGAGACGCAATGCATGCAAGAGATCAAGGCGTGGAAATCTAATTTTTACGCATGGGTGTTTGATTTGTACGGTTTGAGTCTTGTAACAAAAACAAATTCAACGAAAAAAGTTGTTGTTGGTGTGTATTTTGAAGAATAAAATAATTTTACACAAACAAAAAAAAATGCAGTTTGCACCTCTTGCGATTTATAAATCCATTCCAAAACCCACACCTTTATGGGATGCAAACCTTTACGCCAACCAAGTTGAAAAGGAAACGAACGATGACGAAGAAGAGAGTTACGATGACGAAGAAGAGAGTTACGATGACGAAGAAGAGAGTTACGAAGAAGAGAGTTACAATGACGAACAGGACGTGCAACTTCATCGTTCTCATTTTGTTACATCACCGCAAGGTGTGGGTCGTGAATCGCGTCCGGTGTACGCGCCCGAGATCAACCCGATTGATGTAACAACACGTCTTCCCATGCCTTCACTGGCAAGTCCCGTGGAAATGGCACAATTTGGTGGTGGTGGTGGTGGTGGTGGTGATGGTGGTGGTGATGGTGGTGCACGGTGCTGTGGTTCGGACATTCCGCACTTTGAGTTGAGACACACACGTGAAACATTGGGGTTGAACACAGCACAAAGGGCACGTGGTGGCATGAGTGCAGGTGAAGGTGAATCGTTAAGTTCAACGGATGAGCGTGTGTCCGGTACACAACAGACGCAACACGGTCCAGTGGATGTGAGTGACCCGTTGTTTACCGACGACCTTTACGACCAAGGGTTTGTGAGCATGAGTGGTGTACCAAGTGTGTACGTAGGCGTGTACACGGATCCGCTGACGGGTGAAGAATTTGATGCGTATGAAAGTGCAATGCCCCCACCGGATGCAGATCACGAAGACACAAACGTTGCATCTGGGCGGAATGTTAAGTTGGCACACCTTCAGGGTGGATGGAGTGACACAACACCACGTCCCACAAAAGTTGAAGTCGTGGAAGATGATTTTCACATGGTGTACGATCGAAGTGTGAACACGTATGGTACGTACGATCCAAGTGTGATGATCGACGCCATTCACCACAACAATCGGTTTAAACGAGATGATCACCACCCTGATCCTGAAGGCCCGATTCGTGTGGGTTTACCCGCCAACACATGGGGAAACCAAGGCGACGTCAAGATTCGCCACGTTCCGTACGTGACACCCACAAACCGTGGTAAGAAGTGGGATGAAACCACGTTTCAAAGCGGAATTCACGGCGGTCGTGAAAAAGGTGCAAGTCGCGTGGACATGGAGTACACGACGGTGCCGCACATGCGTCCTGAAAGCAATCGCATGGATGCGGGTGGTGGGGGTGTGTACACTGCCACCATGAAACATGCGGACGCATGGGATCATCATGCAACTCAAAGGTCCACCACAGAACACACAAGTCGTCCACTTGGAGCCATAGGTGGAAACGCTTCAACCAACCCATCGGTTTGGGTACACGGCACGGTGCCTTTGCCCAATGGTGTGAATGGGACGAGCGAGTTGGGCGAGTACGGCATGGGTTCGGGTCCCACAGTTGGTACTCAGGCGTTCATGCTTCAAAAAAAGGTGGTGAGCACACCTCATGCAACCTCTGGACTGGAAACCGTTGAACAACTTGCGTTTGGCGCGGCGGGTGGTACACATGAAAATGCGAAATTGATGAATGGTATGGTCAACGTTATTTCCAAATCGGGGGTTGACGCCGTTGAACAACTTGCGTTTGGCGCGGCGGGTGGTACACATGAAAATGCGAAATTGATGAATGGTATGGTGGACAACGTTATTTCCAAATCGGGGGTTGACGTGAACACACACATAACACGTGGTGCGGGCAACGGTGGTGCACACAGCGTGCAACACCATGGTGGTATTCGGACAACACTGGATAAAACAAAACGTGAAGCGTTGCAGAAAGTGCAATCCACAATGGATGGATTTGTGGGGAATTATAGTGCACCGGCGTCTCAAGCCATACGCACACGATTCAGTGATAAGAGCGGACCGCTCGTGGATTTTTTAATGCCAAGTGGTACACTTGGAGGTGAAGACTCGTTGTTTACACATGGAACGTACGCGCACGGACATGTCACCAAACTTGACACAAAACGCCAGGCTCCACGTGTTGATGGTTCGTGTGGTATCAGTGCAACATCGACGGGTGGAGATAATACACTGGTGTGGGGGAATTACCGTCAGGGATGGAATGATCACTTGAGCGAACGCACGTCAGGTGTCGTGAATCCGTTTGCAGGTGCAGGCAACGCACTGGAATTTAGAGACGTGAGTGAACAAGTTGGAAAATAAAAAAAAAATGGGGTACTTAAAAAAAAAATGAATCACGAAGAACGTCAACAATTAAATTCGATTTTTCCAACGAAACATGACAAGAAGACTGAAATGAGTCGCGAAGAACGTCAACAATTAAATTCGATTTTTGATACGTCTTCACCACGGCAACATCACAGAAATTCCATTTTTGGTACGTCTTCACCACCGCAACATCACAGGACTGAAATGAGTCGCACGTCTTCACCACCGCAACATCACAGGGAAAATGAAATAACTTCGATATTGTTGAAATCATTATACACACCCGTGATGTCTCGGCAAAAGCGCTCATCCACCAAATCACAGATTCGAAGCTGGTCACGACCACGTGATTTGAAAACTGGACGTTTCTTGGGCAAGAGCAAGAGCAAGAGCAAGAGCAAGAGCAAGAGCAAGAGGAAGCCGTGTCGTGCCGGTTCTCGTCGCAGCCGTAAAACCGGCCGGTGTCGCAAGATCAAGAGCAAGACCAAGACCAAGAAGACCAAATCACAGATTCAAAGCTGGTCACGACCACGTGATTTGAAAACTGGACGTTTCTTGAGCAAGAGCAAGAGCAAGAGACAGAGTTAATGACTAAACAAACACAATCCCAAACTTTCGTGTCATGTGTGCACGCGCACCCTTAAGTGTGGGAACGCTCCAAAGATACCAGCGAGACCAAAATCCCGCGGTTTTAATGCCAGTTCGTCCCCACTTTTCACGATGACTCGATGTAATGTTTAACATCTGTTTATGAACCGTGAGTGCATTGGTTTCTTCACGTGCACGTTGACTCACACCACGTGCACCATGACGAATGAGGTAAGATCGCATTCGAAGCGGATCTTTATGACGAGTGTAGTCGGATGCCCCCGCAGCCCCAAAATCTATAAATGTGTTGTCGTCTTCAAACGTCACGCGGTATTTTTTACTTGAAACAGGTGAAGCACGTACTTTCACACGCATAATATTTTTTTATGTTTCCGACTTTTTAATTCAGCCATCCAACCTCAACCTCAACCACTATCATTAATAAAAAAAAATCAAATGAGTGACCTTCTCTCCTTTTCTGGTACGATCTCCTATTTAAACGATCGTGATTTGAGCGCACTTGCCCAAACTTCAAAATCCGCGGGACAAAATGCACGAATCATACTTGAACAAGTCAACGCCGCGCGAACGAACAACATGGAACGTCTTGTTCTCTCAACGAACCTTGCAGATGCTGAAATAGTTCCCATGCGACACAAGAATGTTACATACTACGCTGCTCTGAACAACAACCTGAAGATGTTGAAGTACGCAACGCAAATATGTTTCCCTAAACATAAAGACGTCACGATCATTGCGGCACGTCAAAATCATGATGCCATTTTTAAGTACGCAACGGAGATGAACTATTTTAAAGATCGTTTCGTTCTCTTTCATTTCGTCATAAATCATAACTTTCCGATGGTAAAATATGCCACGGAACACGGGTATCACAAACTAAATCTTGCCATGTACGAAGCTCTAAAGCTCAAAATTAAAGACAAAAATGATCATGAAATCTTTGATTACATGCTTAGTCAAGGTTATACTACTGCACGTACTAGGTGGGGATAGGTCGTTGCGGATTTTGCGTTGCCGATCAGCGCTGCAGTATAGTTTTTATAGTATGTATCCTTACAAATAAAATAAATTTTCCACTTCACTTGCATGCTGCAAAACACCCCTTTCTGCGTCAACTCATCCATTTCTTACGTGAAAAAACACCCTTGGCTGAGTTTTTCCGTGAATACGAAAATACGAGTAAAATGTGTTGTTGAGGTGTGCATTACACTTCACTCACCCACCTCCTCGAAAAAAAAAGGAAATTCAATTCATTTTCACACATTTCCACTTCACACACCACTCAACATTCCATGCTGCAAAACACCCCT
>Ga0070754_10002114_pt1 | contig 14910 bp, 12 predicted proteins | sample VirMetDEL_Sep_01_FD_75181 | JGI IMG/M metagenome (GOLD analysis project Ga0070754, IMG submission 75181) | Aqueous microbial communities from the Delaware River and Bay under freshwater to marine salinity gradient to study organic matter... | ecosystem: Environmental > Aquatic > Marine >... | reverse complement strand
GGTGCCCTGCAGTGCGTGAAGGACACCGATATTCACGAAAACATCGAACCGCTCGATCTCAATTTGCTGCTCGATTGCGTCACCGAACCTTACCTGGCACCCGCTGGCAACGGTCGCGTAACGGTCCAGGGCGGAGCGCTCGCGCCGTACGCCGGCAAGCCGCTGGCGCTCAAACGTTGCATCGGTAACCTGTTGGACAATGCATTGAAATATGGCGAGCGGGCGCATCTGTTTATCGAAGACGATAAGGACGTCTTCGTCCTGCACGTTGATGACGAAGGCCCAGGCGTGCCAGAGGCCTGGCTGAAGCAGGTATTCGAGCCAAACTTCCGCCTGGCAGCCAAGCAGCCCGGTTACGGTCTCGGGCTCGGTATCGCACGCAATATTGCCCACAGCCATGGCGGCGAAATCAGCCTTTGCAATCTGCAAGAGGGCGGGCTTCGTGTGACATTGCGTCTGCCCCGCAAGCTCGAGTGAATGTCACGGTCTTGTGACGAAGGCGGGCAGTTTCGTTACCCGGCTGGTTCCGAGCGCCCGCTAGACTCCGGCAACGGGACGCTGAGCTGGCAATCGCTCAGGGGCGCGCCAACCACCCGCGCTTCACGCTTCCTCCTTTGCGCGGCCCGAACGTCATCGTGAATGCTCACCGTCGCCACGCTGTCCGCTCATGCCGATGGCGGATCAGCGACGAGACACCCGTCTGCATGGAACAAAAAACAATGAGAACCGCTGCGTTACACCCAGACAGCTGGCTTCAGAAACCCGCTCATTTGGCCTGGCTCGCTGACGAAGGCATGCGCCTGCTGCCGTTCGCCCGGGCTTCGCGAGTCGACCAAGGATTCGCCGCACTCGATGCGAGCGGGCATCTCCCGGAGCACGCCTGCGCTGAGTTGATTCACACGACGCGCATGACCCATTGTTTTTCCCTTGCGCATATTCAGGGTATTCCCGGATACGCCGGGCTGGTCGACCACGGACTCGCCGCGCTGCAAGGCACCTTGCACGATGCCGAATTCGGCGGCTGGTTCGCCGATGCAACGCGCACCGGAGACAAGTCGGCGTACCTGCATGCCTTCGTTGCCCTCGCGGCCAGTTCCGCGGTGGTTGCTGGCCGGCCTGCGGCTCGGGCCTTGCTGGACGAGGCGATCGCTGTCCTCGAGACTCACTTCTGGAGCGAAGGGGAGGGTGCCTTGCGTGAAAGCCTGAGCCGCGACTGGCAGCAGGAAGAGGCATACCGGGGCGCCAACAGCAACATGCACGCTACCGAGGCCTTTCTCGCGCTGGCCGACGTCACTGGCAACACGGTGTGGCTGCTGCGCGCCCTGCGCATCGCGGAGCGACTGATCCATGGTCATGCAGCGGCAAGTGGGCATGTGGTGGTCGAGCATTTCGATCGCGAGTGGCGGGCGCTGGCGGACTATAACGACGGTAATCGCGCCGACCCGTTTCGCCCCTACGGCAGCACGCCGGGCCATAGTTTCGAGTGGGCGCGTCTGCTGCTGAACCTGGAAGCCGCCTTGGAACATGCCGGGCTCGCTGCGCCGGGATGGTTGCTGGACGACGCCTGCGGGTTGTTCGCGAAGGCCAGCCGTGATGCCTGGCGCGCAGACGGTGCTCCTGGGCTGGTTTATACCCTCGATTGGGCGAGCCGGCCGGTGGTGCATGCACGCTTGCATTGGGTACACGCCGAAGCCAGTGCAGCGGCCGCGGCGCTGCTCAGACGCACGGGGGAGTCGGTTTATGAAAGCTGGTACCGCTGTTTCTGGGAATTCTCCGCGAGTCACTTCATCGATCTGCAAAACGGCAGCTGGCACCATGAGCTCGATAGCGAAAACCGGCCGGCGAGTAGCATCTGGCCGGGAAAACCCGATCTTTATCACGCCTACCAGGCCGTGTTGTTACCGCGCCTGCCACTGACGCCGAGCCTGGCGACGGCGCTGGCCGCTGTGTAACGAGGCGGTGACACATACGCATCCCTTCGTTACGTCTAAAGATATTTACCCAACTTAGAATCCAATGCAGCGCAAGCTTCATGCTTGCATGCATAACAACAAGAAAAGGTATTCAAATGAACGCGATAACTCGCCTCGCCACTGTTGTTTCTCTCGCCTCTTTGTTTCCCCTCTCGGCACTGGCTGCTGATTCCAAGGGCACTGTCGAAGTCGTCCACTGGTGGACGTCCGGTGGAGAAGCCGCCGCGGTAAATGTCCTGCGCGACCTGGTCAACGAGGCTGGCTACACCTGGAAGGATGGCGCCGTCGCCGGGGGCGCAGGCTCCGCAGCCATGACCGTATTGAAAACCCGCGTGGTATCCGGTAATCCACCGGGCGCAGCGCAAATCAAGGGCCCCGATCTGCAGGAGTGGGGCGCTCTCGACCTGCTGAGCCCGCTCGATGAAGTGGCCGAGGCCAATAACTGGGATGAGCTGCTGTCAAAGACCGTATCCGACACCATGAAATACGATGGCCACTATGTCGCGGTGCCGGTGAACATCCACCGCGTCAACTGGCTGTGGATCAATCCGAAGGTGTTCGAGAAGGCCGGGATCGACAAGGCGCCCACCACTCTCGAAGAACTCTATGCCGCGGGTGACAAGCTCAAGGCTGCCGGCTTCGTGCCATTGGCCCACGGTGGTCAGCCGTGGCAGGACAGCACCGTTTTCGAAGGCCTGGTGTTGGGCATCATGGGGCCTGAGGGCTACCACAAGGCATTCGTCGAGCATGACGAGGCGACCCTTACCAGCCCGCAGATGACCGAAGTGTTTACCGCGCTGAAGAAGCTTTCCACCTACATGGACGACAATCGCGCCGGCCGTGACTGGAACCTCGCCACTGCGCAAGTGATCGATGGCAAGGCCGGGATGCAGATCATGGGTGACTGGGCGAAAAGCGAATGGACGGCCGCCGGCAAGGTGGCAGGCAAGGACTATCAGTGCGTACCGATGCCCGGCACTGCTGGCAGCTACACCTACAACATCGATTCCATCGCCATGTTCAAGCTCAAGGACGAAGGCGACGTCGCGGCGCAGCATGCCTTGGCTCGGATCGCTCTGGAGCCCGAATTCCAGTATGTGTTCAACCAGAACAAGGGTTCGATTCCGGTGCGCCCCGACTTGGACATGAGCAAGTTCGACAGCTGCGCACAAGCGTCGATGAAGGACTTCAAGGAAGCCGACAAGAACGGCCATTTGGAGCCGAGCATGGCGCATAGCATGGCCACCAACCTGGCGGTGCAAGGCGCCATCTTCGATGTGGTGACCAACTTCATGAGCGAGAAGAGCGCCGATCCGAGCAAAGCTGGGGCGCAGCTCTACGCGGCGATCAAGTCCGCCCAATAGGCTGATCAGGGCCGTTATTCCGCGGCCCTTTCTCCTTCGTCAAAGCTCCTCGCGACAGGACTGCGGACTTGTCGTAGGGAGCGTTTGGCCCGGATTTCACTTCTGACTGGTAATGCCCGATGAGTGTCGCGACGGTAATGACCAAGGCCTCACCCCTGGATGCGCTGCAGCGCTGGCTACCCAAGCTGGTGCTGGCGCCGACCATGCTGGTGGTCTTGGTCGGCTTTTATGGCTACATCCTCTGGACACTGGTGCTGTCCTTCACCAACTCCAGTTTCATGCCCAGCTACAAGTGGGTCGGCTTGCAACAATACGCCCGCCTGATGGAGAACGACCGCTGGTGGGTGGCGAGCCAGAACCTGCTGGTATTCGGCGGTCTGTTCATCGGCGTCAGCCTAGTGATCGGCGTGTTTCTGGCGGTGCTGTTGGATCAGCGCATCCGCCGTGAAGGCTTCATCCGGACCGTCTACCTGTACCCGATGGCATTGTCGATGATCGTCACCGGGACCGCCTGGCAGTGGTTGCTCAATCCTGGTCTTGGCATCGACAAGATGTTGCGTGACTGGGGCTGGGAAGGTTTTCGCTTCGACTGGCTGGTCGACCCGGACCGCGTCGTTTATTGCCTTGTGATCGCGGCGGTATGGCAGGCCTCCGGCTTCGTCATGGCGCTCTTTCTCGCTGGCCTTCGCGGCGTCGACCAATCCATCGTACGTGCCGCGCAGATCGATGGCGCCAGCCTGCCGAGCATTTACATGCGCATCATCCTGCCGAGCCTTCGGCCGGTGTTCTTCAGCGCGGTGATGATCCTCGCTCACATCGCCATCAAGAGTTTCGATCTGGTGGCGGCCATGACCGGGGGAGGGCCCGGTTACGCCTCCGACCTGCCCGCGATGTTCATGTACAACTTCACGTTCAGCCGCGGCCAAATGGGCATCGGCTCGGCCAGCGCGATGATGATGCTGGGCGCGATCCTGGCGGTTCTGGTGCCGTACCTCTACTCGGAACTGCGGGGCAAGCGCCATGACTAGAACATTCAGCCCGAGCCGGCTTGCTATCCACGCCACGCTGCTGCTGGCGGTCGTGTTGTACCTGGTGCCGCTGGTGGTGATGTTGCTGACCAGCTTCAAGACGCCCGACGATATCCGCACCGGCAACCTGTTGTCCTGGCCTGAGGCGTTCACCGTGATCGGCTGGGTTAAGGCCTGGGGCGTGGTCGACGGTTTCTTCTGGAACTCGGTGAAAATCGCCGTACCCGCGGTGCTGATCTCGACGGCAATTGGCGCACTGAATGGCTATGTCCTGTCGATGTGGCGCTTTCGCGGCTCACAGCTGTTCTTCGGGCTGTTGCTGTTCGGCTGCTTCCTGCCGTTCCAGACCGTGCTGCTGCCAGCCTCGTTCACCCTCGGCAAGTTCGGTCTGGCCAATACCACGGCCGGCCTGGTGCTGGTGCATGTGGTCTACGGGATCGCCTTCACCACGCTGTTTTTCCGCAACTACTACGTGAGCGTGCCAAATGCTTTGGTCCGTGCAGCGCGCCTGGACGGTGCGGGTTTCTTCACCATCTTCGGGCGAGTCCTGCTGCCCATGTCGACGCCGATCATCATGGTCTGCCTGATTTGGCAGTTCACTCAGATCTGGAACGATTTCCTCTTCGGCGTGGTGTTCGCCAGCGGCGACGCCCAGCCCATCACCGTGGCGCTGAACAATCTGGTCAACACCAGCACCGGCGCCAAGGAATACAACGTCGATATGGCTGCGGCAATGATCGCCGGGCTGCCAACGCTGGTGGTGTACATCCTCGCCGGCAAATATTTCCTGCGCGGGCTCACGGCCGGCGCGGTCAAAGGTTAGGAGACGACCATGGCTGCACTCGAACTCTGCAACGTCCGCAAAAGCTATCCCGGAAGCGCTCATGAAACGCTGAAGGACATCGACCTGAAGATCGATGACGGCGAGTTTCTGATTCTCGTCGGCCCTTCGGGTTGCGGAAAATCCACCTTGATGAACTGCATTGCCGGGCTGGAAGAAATCACCGGCGGAGAGATTCGCGTCGACGGCGCTGACATCAGTTCCGCCAGCCCGAAGGATCGCGACATCGCGATGGTGTTTCAGTCCTACGCGCTGTACCCGACGATGACAGTGCACGACAACATCGCCTTCGGTTTGAAGATGCGCAAGGTGCCGGCGGCAAAGATCGAAGAAGAAGTGTCGCGGGTGGCCAAGCTGCTGCAAATCGAACATCTGCTGGGGCGCAAGCCTTCGCAACTGTCCGGTGGCCAGCAACAGCGTGTCGCCATGGGGCGGGCATTGGCGCGGCGTCCGAAGATCTACCTGTTCGACGAGCCGCTATCCAACCTCGACGCCAAGTTACGGGTGGAAATGCGCACCGAAATCAAACTGATGCACCAGCGGCTGAAGACCACCACCGTCTACGTCACGCACGATCAGATCGAGGCGATGACGCTTGGTGACAAGGTGGCGGTAATGAAGGACGGCATCGTCCAGCAGTTCGGCACGCCGAAAGAGATCTACAACAACCCGGCCAATCTGTTCGTCGCGAGCTTTATCGGGTCGCCGCCGATGAACTTCATCCCGCTGCGCCTGAATCGTGAGGCGGGTGGCTGGCGGGCCCTGCTCGAAAGTGGTCAGGATCGCTGCGAACTGCCGCTGAACCTGACGGATGTCGACTCGCTGGACGGGCGCGAAGTGCTTCTTGGGATCAGGCCCGAGCAGATCAGCGTCGGAGAACAGGGCAGCCTGCCGTCGTTGCGAGCCGAGGTGCAGGTCATCGAGCCGACAGGCCCGGATACGATGATTTTTGTCAGCCTCAATCAGACCAAGGTTTGCTGTCGCTTGGCACCGGATGCAGCGCCCAGCCCGGGCGAGAGCCTGATGTTGCAGTTCGAGCCCGACAAGGTGCTGCTGTTCGATGCCCAGACCGGCGAGCGTTTGGGCGTAACGCCCGGCAACGGTTCGACGGGTTGCAACGGAACGGTCACGCGGCTGGTTGCCCGCTGAATGAAGTCAGCGGATCGGTGTGGGAAAAGGCTTGGTCGCGAGACATCAGCGTACCGGCGCAATAGCCGTCTGAATGTTATTGATAACCCTGGTTTTTCAGGGGCTTGAGGCGAACACCTTGGGCTGCAAAAAATCGAACCGCAGCACGCTTGATGCTGGCTTGCGGATCGGAAGGAGAGCTTTTTTATGGGCTCGATCCAACGGCAGTAACAACAATAAGAGCTAATTGGAGCGGATATGAAAAAAACCACACGCCTGGGCCTCGCGGTGTCGCTGGCCAGTCTCGCCATGCCGTTCACCGTTCAGGCACTGGATTTCAACGGCTACGTACGTAGCGGCATTGGAGAATCGAGCGGCAGCGATTCGCAGAGCTGTTTCCAGCTGTCTGGTGCACCGTCCAAGTTCCGATTGGGCAATGAGTGCGAGCAATATGCAGAGTTGGGTCTACGCCAAGATTTGTTCACGCTTGACGACGGTTCGGTGCTAAGTGTCGAGGGCATGGCTGCGCTGTACAACGAATACGATCACACGCCTAAATTCACCGGTGATCATGGCTGGGCCCGGTTAGTGCAGGCCTACGCCGAGTGGAGCAAGGTGCCGGCGCTGAATAACGGCTCGTTTTGGGCAGGGCGACGCTACTACAAGCGGAACGACATTCATATTTCCGACTTTTACTACTGGAACCAGAGCGCAACCGGTGCCGGTATCGAAGACGTGGAAATTGGCGGGTTGAAGTACAGCTATGCTTTCTCGCGCAAGGACAATGTGTTCCAAGAAAATTACATCAATCGTCACGACTTCAACGTTGGCGGCTTCGACAGCAACCCTGGCGGCGAACTCGAATTCGGCGTCAGTTATATCGATGAGCCGGATCGCGAAGACGCCCACAGCGGCTGGTCGGTTACTGCCCAGCACAAACAGATCGGCTTTCTCGGCGGCAGTAACACCTTTACCGTGCAATATGGTGAGGGGCCGGGGACCGGGCTGGGCTACACCGGCGATGTCACATTGGGCAGCAGCGACACGAGCTGGCGTGTAGTGGAATATTTCGATTGGCAGGTGACGCCGCGTTTCGGCGGTCAGTTCCAGGCGGTCTATCAGAAGGATAAGCGTGAGGACGGCGGCGATCAGGATTGGATCTCGGTCGGTGTCCGTCCGGTATACGCGCTGACCGAACAGTTCAAGCTGGTCGCCGAGCTGGGTCATGATCAGATCGATGCGCCAGAAGGCACACGTAAACTGACCAAGTTCACCGTAGCGCCGACCTGGTCGCCGGCGGGTCCGGAATTTTGGGCCCGCCCGGAATTTCGGCTGTATTACACCTACGCCCAATGGAACGACGCTGCACAACAAGCGGCGAATCTGATGGCGGCCGGGAGCGCTTTGTCCGATACCGGTGCGTTCGATAACGCCCAGCATGGCTCCAACTTCGGTGTGCAGGTCGAATACTGGTGGGATTGATCGAGCCGATAGCCTAATTCCGTTAGAACCTCCAGGCGACGAGGGCCTCTACTGAGCGGTAAGCGGTAGAGCCCCAGCTGAACCGGAGGTGGTTATTTGGGCGACAAGGCGAAGAATCCGTGCATCAGCGTTTGCAAACTCAAGGACGATATCTGCATCGGCTGCGGTCGAAGTCGGGACGAGATGAAAGCCTGGAAAGGCATGAAAAACAAGGAGCGCAAGGCGGTCAACGAAGTGGCCGCCCAGCGACTCAAGACGCTGGGTAAGGCGAAGAAGAAAAAGAAGTGATCAGTTGTCTTCGGTTGGGTAGCGGGTCGCCATCAGGCTTTCCTTTATCTTTCGCAGATGCGGTTGGAAATCGACGCCGCGCCGCAGCGTCACTCCTGCGGCCAATGCGTCGAGTACCGTCAATTGAATGATTCGCGAGGTCATCGGCATATAGATGTCGGTATCTTCCGGCAGTGGAATATCCAGGCTCAGCGTGCAAACCCTGGCGAGTGGCGAGTCCGCTGCCGTCAGCCCCAACACGGAAGCGCCGTTGTCACGAGCAATCGTTGCTGCTTCCACCAATTCTCGGGTACGACCGGTATAGGAAATGATCACGAACAGATCACCGGTATGCGCCACCGACGCGAGCATCCGCTGCATCAATACATCCACATGCGCGGTCACCGGCAGGTTGAATCGGAAAAACTTGTGCTGAGCATCCAGCGCCACGGATGCCGATGCGCCCAGTCCGAAGAAATGAATCTGGCGGGCCTGAATCATCAAGTCCACCGCATGGCTCACCATCTGTGGATCGATTGCGCGGCAGGCACTGTCGAGTGAGGCGATGGCGCTGCCAAAAATTTTTCTCGTATATGCCTCGGGGCCATCGTTCGCCTCGACCGCACGGCTGACATAAGCAGCACCGCTGGCCAGGCTCTGCGCTAGCTGGATTTTCAGCGCCGGATAGCCTGCAGCACCAAAGGAACGACAGAATCGATTCACCGTCGGCTCGCTGACCTTGGCCGCTTGAGCCAACGCCGCGATGCTGTAGCGGGTCGCTTCCTGGGGGTTGCGCAGAATGACTTCGGCGACCTTTCTCTCCGCCTTGTTTAGGTCATCGAGTCTATTTTTTATCTGTTCCAAGAGATTTTTCATGCGATCCATGTCTCTTCCTTCAAGGGCTCGCGCCCGTGGCTGCTCATCGTAGCGAATTCGGAATGCGAGAAAATCGGAATATGTTGTTTTAATAACAACATATTGTGCTTAAACTGCGCAGATAAACCTGTAACGCAGTCTAATTTGGTTAATAAAAAAATCATGCCTGCTATTTCTGTTGACGCAACCAACTTTGCTTTATTCGGCGCCTTGGGTGATCTGGCGCTGCGCAAGCTGTTTCCGGCACTTTACCAGCTCGAGCGTGCGGGGCTGCTCAATAGCGATACGCGCATTTTGGCCCTTTCACGCGACCAGGGTGAGCCTTCGACTCATCTCGAGCGGATCGACCAGGCGCTACGTCGTTATGTTCCTGCTGCACAGCTGGACGACACAGCGCTCCTGCGGTTTCAGGCGCGGCTACGGTACCTGACCATGGATTTCCGCAACGCCGAAGATTATGCAGCGCTGGCGCAAGTAGTCTCCCCTGACATGCCGCTGATCGCCTATTTCGCCACGCCTGCGTCGGTTTACGGATCGATCTGTGAACATCTCGCTGTGGCCGGATTGGCTGAGCAGACACGCGTCGTGCTGGAAAAGCCGATCGGTCACGACCTTGAGTCTTCACGAGTAGTCAACGACGCGGTGGCGCAATATTTTCCCGAGACGCGTATTTACCGAATCGACCACTACCTTGGCAAAGAGACGGTACAGAACCTGATCGCGCTGCGCTTTGCCAACAGCCTGTTCGAGACCCAGTGGAATCAGCATCACATTTCCCATGTGGAGATCACCGTCGCGGAGACCGTCGGCATCGAAGGGCGATGGGGCTATTTCGATCAGGCTGGGCAGTTGCGCGACATGATCCAAAATCACTTGCTTCAGCTGTTGTGTCTGATCGCGATGGACCCGCCCAGCGACCTCACTGCCGACAGTATCCGCGACGAGAAAGTCAAAGTGCTCAAGGCGTTGGCGCCGATCACGCCGGAGCGGCTCAGCCAGCAGGTGGTCCGCGGCCAGTACGTTGCCGGTTCGGTGGGTGGCAAGGCGGTTCCGGGTTATCTGGAAGAAGAAAATTCCAACGCCGAAAGCAGCACAGAAACGTTCGTCGCGCTGCGGGCCGATATCTGCAATTGGCGTTGGTCCGGTGTGCCCTTCTATCTGCGGACTGGCAAGCGTATGGGCGAAAAGGTTTCGCAGATCGTTATCCATTTCAAGGAGCCGCCGTTCTATATCTTTGCGCCGGAGCAGCGTTCATTGATCAGCAACCGCCTGATTATTCGTCTGCAACCGGACGAAGGCATCTCGCTGCAAGTGATGACGAAGGAGCAGGGGCTCGATAAAGGCATGCATCTTCGTAGCGGTCCTTTGCAATTGAATTTCTCCGAGACTTATAAGAGCTCGCGGATTCCTGATGCCTATGAGCGTTTGCTGCTTGAGGTGATGCAGGGCAATCAGAATCTGTTCGTACGCAAGGACGAGATCGAATACGCCTGGAAATGGTGCGACCAACTCATAGATGGCTGGTCGCGTATCGGTGACGCGCCCAAAGCCTATCCCGCCGGATCCTGGGGCCCGGTAGCTTCCATTGCCTTGATCACGCGTGATGGGAGGTCCTGGTATGGCGATCTCTGAGCTTGATCTGCCGTCGGGGGTGGTTGGCTATAGCCTTGCCGGCCCCGAGCAACTGGCACAAGCGTTGGCCGAGCGGGTCGCGAGGGCCCTGGATTACGCTGTGAACTCACATGGCAGCGCTAGTTTAGTAGTGTCGGGTGGACGCAGCCCGATCGCATTTCTTGAGGCGCTGTCGACCCGTCATCTGGACTGGGCGAAGGTGCAGGTCAGCCTCGCTGATGAGCGCTGGGTCGATGTGACCGATGCTGACAGCAACGAAGGCTTACTGCGTCGCCACTTGCTGCAGAACGCGGCTGCCGACGCGCAACTACTCGGCCTTTATCAGCCAGCTGAAACGCTGGAGCAGGCGGCAAAGTTGGCAAATGGCCAGATGGATGGCGTCAAGCAGCCTATCGATGTACTGGTGCTCGGCATGGGCAACGATGGCCATACCGCCTCGTTGTTTCCGAATAGCCCGCTGCTGGCGCGGGGGCTCGATGCCAACGGAACCGACTATTGCCTGCCGATGCTGGCGCCCACCAGCCCGGAGCAGCGCATCACCATGACCTACTCGCTGCTGGCGTCTGCCCGGGTTCAATGCCTGGCAATCCAGGGAACGGCCAAGCTGGAAACCCTGCGTCAGGCGATGCGGCTCGAAACGATGCAGATGCCCATTCGCGCATTCCTGCGTTCCCCATTAGAGATCTACTGGTGCCCGTGAGGCCCGAGGAATTTTCCATGACCATGGATCAGAAAAACGCGCTGATCGAAAAGATCTGTACCGAAGCTCGCATCCTTCCGGTAATCACCATTGGCAGCGAGGATCAAATCCTGCCGCTGGCCGATGCACTCGCCGCAGGCGGACTGAAGGCGTTGGAAATTACCCTGCGCTCGAAGCATGGACTCACCGCTATCCGCCGTTTGCGTCAAGAGCGACCCGAGCTTTGTGTAGGTGCCGGTACGGTTCTCGACAAGCGCATGATGGATGAGGTCGAGGCGGCTGGCGCCCAGTTCATCGTCTCGCCCGGTTGCACGGATGAGCTGCTACAAGCCGGGGTGAACTGTTCGGTTCCGTTGCTGGCCGGCATTAGCAATGCATCGGACATCATGCGCGGCTATGCGCTCGGTTATCGCCGCTTCAAGCTGTTCCCGGCCGAGGTGTGTGGCGGCGTCGCCGCGATCAAGGCGCTCGGTGGACCTTTCGCCGATGTGCGCTTCTGCCCGACCGGAGGAGTCAATGCAGCTAACGCCTCGCAATACCTAGCACTTCCCAGCGTCATGTGTGTCGGCGGTACCTGGATGATTGACGCGAACGCACTGAAGAATAATGACTGGGCAAGTATTCAACAGGCCACAGCGGAAGCTCTGGCTGCGTTGCTCTAAGGCTGAGAAAAGCAGGTTTCGTCGCGCGTGTAAGCTAACCGCGCGCGGCTCTGTTCAGGCTGCTAACCTCCTTAGTGCTTCGGCGAACCGTTACGCGTATAGTGCGCGACCTTTCTATCGGAACTGCACACACCGGGAGGTGCTCAGATGACCGAACACGAAGATACAACCCCTCATATTGCCCACGGCGAAAAGTTGCAGAAAGTCCTGGCCCGTATCGGCCTGGCTTCGCGGCGTGACGTGGAGAGCTGGATTGCCGCTGGCCGGGTCAAGGTCAATGGTACCGTCGCGACACTTGGCCAGCGTGTCGATCTGCATGACGCTATTGCAGTCGATGGGCGCCTGCTCAAGCGCGAAGAGGCCGCTGAAGTGGTGCGCCGCGTGCTGATCTACAACAAGCCCGACGGCGAAATCTGTACCCGTGACGACCCCGAAGGTCGCCCGACTGTATTTGATCGCTTGCCTCGCCCGAAGGAAGGCCGTTGGATCAACATCGGGCGGCTCGACATCAACACCACTGGTTTGCTGTTGTTCACTACCGATGGCGAACTGGCGAACCGTCTGATGCATCCTTCGTACGAGATGGATCGTGAGTATGCGGTGCGGGTACGCGGTGAAGTCGACGACGAGATGATCGAGCGTCTGAAAACCGGTGTCATGCTCGAAGACGGTCCGGCACGCTTTACCGATATTCAGGAAGCACCGGGTGGGGAAGGCTTTAATCATTGGTATCACTGTGTGGTGATGGAAGGCCGTAACCGCGAGGTCCGCCGTCTTTGGGAATCCCAGGGATTGGTCGTCAGCCGGCTGAAACGTGTGCGGTTCGGTCCGGTATTCATGACCTCCGATCTACCGATGGGGCGCTGGCGCGAGATGTCCCAAAGCGAAGTCGACATCCTCAGTGAAGAGGTCGGCCTCAAGCCGGTGGCTCTGCCGGGGATGAAGGCAAAGACCAAGGACAAACTCGATCGTATGCAGCGTAAGGTGGCCAAGCCCATCGGGCGTGGCGACCGCCGCCCTAGAGTGCTTCGCTCGGCCCATGATGCTGATGCGTCGAATGAGGGTAGCAAGGGTCGCGCGGCACGCGGTGATCATGAACGGCCGCCACGCAAGCCGCGTGATGCTGACGAGCGCAGCAAGCCGAGCCGTGGTACACCAGTGGCGGAACGGCCGAATGCGGCAGGCCGTGACCGAGGCAAGCGTCCTGAAGCAGGTGCAGGCGGCAAGCCATCGCCGGCCAAGCGCAATGGCCCGCCGGCCAGCGAGGGACAACGTCCCGGCTTCGGTCGTGGCGATCGCTCCAAGCGTCCATGACGAATCAAAGCGTAATGCAATGAAAAAGGCGAGGCCGGTAATGGCCTCGCCTTTTTCATTTGTGCTGTTCTGTTCGAGGGGTTGGGACAGTTTAGGCGGTGCGCATACGGTTGCGGCCCTCGCGCTTTGCTTCGTAAGCGCTTGATCCGCATGGTGCAGCAGTCTTCCGGCGATTCGCACCGCTGATACGTTGCACAACCGAGGCTGGCGAACAATCGTGCCTGTTTATTCGACCAGAAATGGGTGGTTTTTGATCGGGATTCTGATGCGCTCGTCGACGGTAGTTGCCGCCTATGGACCGGTTGACTGCACCAGGACAAACACCTTGCCACAGAACCGGAACACATATTGACGTTGCGCAGTTGCTTTTTAAAGCAGTAAGCGACTACTTAGAGTATTACGTCGCCCGCGTGTCCATAGCTGTGTTGCTCTGCTTGAGTCGGTGAATGTGATGAGTTATTGGGCGTCTAATGCCTGTCCATTAACGCCCATGCTATCCGGCCCCATGAGATACAGGTAAACCGGCAGGATCTCCTGCGGTAGCGGATTGACGACCGGGTTCTCGCCCGGATAGGCCTTTGCGCGCATATCCGTGCGGGTCGCGCCTGGGTTAACGCTGTTGCTGCGCACGGAGCTTACACCGTCGAGTTCGTCCGCTAGTACCTGCATAAGTCCTTCCGTGGCGAACTTCGATACTGCATAGCCGCCCCAGTAGGCTCGACCTTTCCGTCCGACGCTGCTCGATGTGAATATCACGGAAGCATCAGCTGACAATTTGAGCAGGGGCAACAGCGTGCTTGTGAGCATAAAGGCTGCGTTGACATTCACCTGCATCACTCGCATGAAGTTGTCGCCGGACAGCTGTTCGATCGGCGTACGCGGGCCGACGATTCCTGCATTGTGCAACAGGCCGTCCAGCCGCCCGAATTCACGTTCAATCGTCGCTGCGAGTTCGTCGTATTGATGCGGCAGTGCAGTTTCCAAATTGACCGGTATCACAGCTGGTTGCGGCCAACCGGCGGCTTCGATCTCGTCGTATACCCTGTTGAGGTTTTCTTCATTCTTGCCCAGCAGCAGAACGGTAGCCCCATGGGCTGCGTAGGCTTTTGCTGCGGCCTCGCCAATTCCGCGGCCAGCGCCGGTCACCACGATGATCCGATCCTTTAGCAGGTCGGGACGGGCCGAGTACTCGAACATCTGAAGCCTCATTTATTCAGGAAGAGGGCGATTGCCCAACGGTTGTTATCGAAAAAGGGGTAGCTATAGGCAATTAGCAGCTGCCAAACGCGCGATCCAGTACGGCACGCAGTTCGAGCGGGTGATCGACCACTACGTCCGCGCCCCAGGTGTCTGGATTGTCGTCGGGGTGGATATATCCGTAGCGCACCGCAGCCGTTCGGCTACCGGCTGCACGTCCCGACTCGATGTCGCGCAGGTCGTCACCTACGAACAGTACGGTCGCCGGGTCGAGACCCAGTTGGCTACATGCCAGCAGCATCGGCTCCGGATCTGGTTTACTTTTACTGACATGATCTGGGCAAATCAGCACCGCAGAGCGGGATGCAAGGCCTAGCTGGTGCATAATTGGTTCGGCGAAACGCAACGGCTTATTAGTCACTACGCCCCACAGGAGTTTCGCCCGC
>Ga0070754_10002113_pt1 | contig 14912 bp, 10 predicted proteins | sample VirMetDEL_Sep_01_FD_75181 | JGI IMG/M metagenome (GOLD analysis project Ga0070754, IMG submission 75181) | Aqueous microbial communities from the Delaware River and Bay under freshwater to marine salinity gradient to study organic matter... | ecosystem: Environmental > Aquatic > Marine >... | reverse complement strand
GCCCGCGGAAGCCGAAGCGATCTACTATCGGCAATTTATCGAGTCTGCCCAAGCGGCATGACTCACACCAAAGAGCCTCCGGAGAATGCGGGGCGGTTCAGTGCTCTCGTTCAAAGGGCGCGAGAGCCTTAATAGTCCCTATGCCTTTGACATTGAGCTGATCAGCGAACAACCTGACTTCGATTACCTCGGACTGAGAAACAAGTCCGCTTTCCTTGAGATTGGTCTTGGAGGAGCGGGCTTTCATGGCCTGCTCTACAGCGCAGCCCAAGGTGAATCCGGCAAGCGCATGACACGCTATCGCGTGTGTTTGGTGCCTCATTTGCAATACTTGGCCCACCGCCACAATCAGCGCATCTTTCAGCACTTGTCCGTGCCAAGCATCATCGCAGCGGTGTTACAGGAGCACGGCATCCTGGCCAACACGTTCCGCTTTACATTGTCCGGTGAGTATCTACCACGCGAATACTGCGTTCAGTACGACGAAAACGATCTTCACTTCGTCAATCGCCTGTGTGAGGAAGAGGGTATTCACTACCACTTCGAGCACGCCCAGACAGAACACGTGTTGATATTTGGTGACGACCAGACGGTCTTTCCGGAGCTTGGTGCAGCGACCTACCAGCAGGACAGCGGCATGGTGGCAGACCATCAGGTGGTGCGTGCGTTTTCTGCTCAAGCCAACACCCGTACCTCGCGTGTGGCACGGCGTGACTACAACTTCGAAACGCCGCGCCTCGTCATGGAGGCCAGCCACCGAAGCGATCTGACGCCGGATCTCGAGGACTACGATTATCCCGGGCGGTTCTTGGACCGCAGCCGAGGCAAGCACCTGAGTCGCCGTGCTACTGAACGTCACCAAACCGATCAGCATATCGCCGAGGGCCGAAGCGACATCGCAGGGCTGCGCAGCGGCCATTTCATGCCGCTGGCCTGCCATCCTCGACCGGACTGGAATGAGCTGTGGCTGCTCACCGATGTGTTGCATGAGGGCAAGCAACCCCAGGTTCTTGAAGAATCCGTGACATTAACGGTGAACGACGGGGCTGACTTTCAGCAGGGCTACCGCAACGCGTTTGTGGCAAGTCCCTGGTCTGCCATCTACCGGCCACCGCTACGCCACTTCAAGCGAACTATCAATGGAAGCCAGACGGCCTGCGTCACGGGTCCCGAGGGTGAAGAGATCCACTGCGATCGATATGGCCGTGTTCGCGTCCAGTTTCACTGGGACCGTGATGGTCAGTTGGACGATAAGTCGAGTTGCTGGCTACGGGTCTCCAGCAGTTGGGCCGGCGGGCAGTACGGCGGTATAGCGATTCCTCGCGTCGGCATGGAAGTGCTGGTGACCTTCCTTGAGGGCGACCCCGACCAGCCCTTGATCACCGGCTGCCTGTATCACGCTGCCAACGAGGTGCCCTACGAGCTGCCAACGCATAAGACCCGTACCGTTTTCAAAACCCTAAGCTCTCCCGGCGGCGGCGGTTACAACGAGCTGCGTATCGAGGACCGTAAGGGCGAAGAGCAGATCTTCATCCACGCCCAACGCGACTGGGATGAGAATATCGAGAACGACCAACACGTTCGTGTCGGGCACGAGCGACACGATACGGTCGAAGACAATAGCTACACCGAGCTGCGCAAGGAGGAGCACCGCACCACGTATCTCGATCGTAAAGTTCAGCTCAAGGCCAGCGACCACCTGACGGTAGGCAATGATCAGCACACCAAGATCGGGACCGGCCAGTACGTCCAGGTCGGTAAAGAGTTTCACCTCTCGGCTGGGCAGAAGGTGGTCATCGACGCAGGAGCCGAGCTGACCATCCAGGCCGGTGGCAGCTTTATTAAGCTTGATCCGGGCGGGGTGACCATCGTCGGCCCACAGGTGAAGATCAACTCGGGTGGCGCGCCAGGAAAAGGGGCGGGCGCCCGCCCCATCCTGCCGGTGAACAGCGATCCAGTGGACCCCGGTGTCGGCCCTGGCACGACCGTCAATTTCTATCGCACCCAGGCACTGGCCGGTCATCTGTTGGTCGAGAAAAACTGCAACCTGTGCGCGCAGGGCACCTGCGAGGTGCACGCCTATGTTTAAGGTCTCCGCGGTCCAGCCCATCGCGATGCCTTTCGACTCGGCAGCAGTGGAAGCAGAGGGCCGCTGCTTCGTCATCCTCGACGGCGCCTTCGATGAAGACCTCGCCATGCAGGTCTATCTCAAGGCCAACGATGGTGCGCCGACCTGGTATCCCTTGGTCGTCGATACGCCCTTCGCAGAGCTCTACAAGGTCAGCCCCTGTCTCGTCGAGTGCGAGGATCAACCCCAGCTGCTCGACTATGCATCGGCCATGCTTAACCAACTCGATGCGGGTTGCGTGCTGTGGCTTGAAGACGGTGTGCATCCGGACCAGGCGGCCGCGCACTGCCGCAGCCTGCTGAGCGCCCGGGATGAACGTAACCAGGAGCGATTCTTTCGCTTCTTCGAGCCACGCTGGCTCGAGCCTCTGTTCTCCGTCATGTCGCCCGGAGAGGCCACCAGTTTTCTTGGGCCGTTCACCGCTATGGCGTGGCGCAACGAGCGCGGCTGGCGACAGGTGACGCGGTTCGGTCAATGGAGCGGCGTGATCAGGGATCGTGGATGGTTTTGGCTTGACGACGAGCGCCAAGCGCAGCTCAGCCAGGCGCGCCTGCCGATGATTGCTGCGCAGCTCTCCAGCGATTACCTGCCTCTTCATCCGGCCGCCACCGAAGAGCGTGTTCATGCCGCACTCATTGAGGCTGGGCAGTGGGGTTTCGACGACCTGGCATCCCAGGAGCGGTGGTTGCGTCTGGATCTGCAGGTTCCCGCCGGCACACTTTCTTCCCCCTCGGCCCACCAGATACTGACCCGCCAGGACCTCGCCAAGGGCGAGAAGCTCGACGCGCTCGAGCAAACGACTGCATAAGGAACATGCACCATGACTACTAACGCTTACATCGTCCGCGCAGGCGATACGCTCGGTTCGATTGCCAAGGCTCATGGCACGAGCCCGGCCGAGATACAGGCTGCCAATCCGATTATCAAAGACCGGGACAAGATCCAGGCCGGTTGGAAGCTCAGCATTCCCGGCGAGGCGACGCCAGCTAGTGCGCCGACATCCAAGCCGCAAGCCACACAGGCAAAACCCGCCGCGGCGCTTCCGCCAGCCAAGCACGCCGGCGACAGCAGCAGTGCCGCCGTCAAAAGTGCACCGCCGTGTGCCGACGAGCTCGTGGATGTGGTGCACTTCACCGCGGATTCGGATCGCCTGTTCGTGCTGACCGAGGCCCAGGCCAAGGAGCTCAAGACCGAGGTCGACTTGGTCCAAAAGCTCATGGACGAGTTCCACGGCATCGTCAGCGCGGCGACCGCCGCGCCCTGCAAGAAAACCGCTGCTCACCCCGAGGCGGCTTGCAGCTGCACAGCATGCAAGAAGGCTGACTGGGCTAAGAAGGCCGGCGAGGTGGGCCTACTCAGGCCTATTGACCGACCCAAAGCGGTGACTCCCGAACCGGTCGAGACAGAGGGCGACATCCAGGGCAAGATTGGCGAACTGCAACAGGCGCGGGATTTCTTCCTCAATTACGACAGCTTTGTCGCCGCGCGCCGCGGCCAAGTGCACAACGTGATCGAGGGCAACTGGCGCAAGCTGTGCGAGAAAAAGGTCGCCCAACTCAATGCCGAGATCGGCACACTTCAGGGGCAGCTCAAGGCGCAGGGTCCGCAAAACGGCGAAACCTTTGCCGGGGGGGGGAAACCCGACGTAAATAGCCCCTATACGAGCAAGCGCACCTCGGAGGCTGGCGCCGGCAGGCAAACCAGCCACTATATCCAGGAAGTCATCATCCTCAGCCGTCCCGACCGCCGCTACTACGTGCGCGCGCAATTCTGGACAAGGATCGAGCGGATCTGGGCCCACAAGGCCAGCGCCCGAGTCCTGCGCGAGAAGCCCTTCAGTCCGGCGATGGTCAAGGACCTCTTCGACGACATCAAGAAGGCCATCGGCGACAGCGCAAAGTCGGGTCCCCTTGGCAAGGTTGAAGCCAAACTGTGGACTATCAAAGCGAAGGAAGACCATCCGCTCAACGCGCTGCGTTGCGAGCTTTACAAGTTCGAAACGAAGCAGGCCGACGGTGACCGCTATGCGCTCTCGGCCGAGGCCCAGGCCCTGCGCTTTGCGGCAAGCGCCAGCGCCGGCATCAAGAGCTTCAACCCAGCCAAGGGCGAGATTGATGTGGGCGTCAAATGCGAGGCGGCCTTTGCCTTGGCAGAGGGCAAAATCACCACGACAACCTATTTTCCGTCGCGGGCGGGCAGCACGCTCCAGATCAGCTACCGCAATGCGGTCGGCAAACCGGTGCGGCATTCATTCGGCAGCTTCCGTCTCAATGGCAGCCTGGAAATGTCTTGCTTCGCAGGGGCAAAGGGAAGCCTCGAAGGTGGCGTCAAAACAGGAAAGGGCGCCGCCGAGGGACCTTCCGGCGCCCTTGCGCTGCTCGGCACGCCCTCGATCGACGCGAGTAAAGCCGGTGGCCGACTCGGCCTGAAAGCAGAAGGCTTCGCCGGGGCCGAAGCCGGCGGTGCGCTTAGCGGCGCCGTCGAATGGCTACCGCCAGCCGACTACGGCAAAGGGGCGGGCAATTCCGGCGCTCTCACAAGCGGCAATTCCGGCTGGAGTGCCCTGGCGCAGGTCAAGGCCGAAGGCAACCTGGCGCTCGGCATCGGGTTTGAAGGCGACTTTGGAGTCAGTCTGCACGAGGGCAATTTCGCGATTACGTGCAAGGCCAATCTGGTCTTTGGTCCCGGCGCAGGCGGCGGGTTTGGAACCGTGGTGGATTTGGAGAAAGTTTGGGACCTAATTGGGCTCGTATGCGAAACCCTCAACCAGATCGAATATCGTCATTTGGTAGGTGTTCAGCAACAAGCCTTTCTGTCCATCTGCCAACTGCTCTATAAAGCCGCTCTTTCCCCTGGAGAAGCGGTTGAAAGTCTTATAGGAGAGGGTGTAGGTGTTCTAAACGAATGGTGGGAATTGCGTGAGGCTGGTATGGCAGAAGCAGCCCTCCTTACCAACGGGATTCTCAAGCATAAGGCGGTGAGGGTTGGCAGTCGCACAATGCCAATCGACAGACTCCCTCCTGAAACGATCGGCCCAATGCTATGGGTGTTGACTGAATCCTATATCGGCAAAAGTAACAGTTTGGAACAGGAGCAAGCGATCGTAGAGCTTCTCTCTCGAATCCGTCGCTGGCGGCACCTGCTTGAGGCGCTAGAGCATATGTCGCCGGATGCCCATAAGGTAAAGGCTACTGACAGCCTGAACCGTATCAACAGCTTCCTAGTGGAAAAGCAGCAAGAAGACTTCAACCGTTACTTGGACGGCCTGGTCTTCCAAGGGCAGCCTTCCGCCCCGGCTGTTCATTATGCTTGGAACGTAAACGACTCAATGGTCTATGGCGAACAGAAGCGATTCCTTCTTGCCTCTGCGGCTCGCCATAGCGACACGAGAATTGCTTAATCTGAGGGAGGGCCATTCGGCCCTCGGAGTCACAGCTGGTTGCTCATTTGAAGAGAGCATCTGAAGCTGACAGTGAAAGAGTGCGTATCACGCTTCAGGCGGAGGTTCCTTCTAAGGACAGTGTTGGCTGCCAGCCATGGCGTGTCGACCGAGTCGATTCCCCGCGCTACTTTTTCCTTGCCTGATGAAGGGCCTTTGGGATCCTTCCTAGGTGACTCATGATAAAAACCTTCGCTGTACCAATCATCCAGCACTTCGATCGCCATGCCCGCCATCGAGTACAACCCAAGAGGGTTGGGAGGGTACTTGTCGACGCGTTCAGTTATTGGGCGGCGACCCGTACCGGGAAAATTCTCTCCGAATTTCAAGCTGCCATCATTAGTTGGGTAGAGAACGTTTTGGCCTCTGTTTCTCGCGGCATACTCCCACTGGGCTTCGGTGGGTAGATCAACAGGGTAACCACTTACGTTTCCAAGCCACTGACAATAGTCCTTGGCCTCCTGCCATTCTCTGATGGGAGCGACGTTCATCGGATCGAATACATACTTGAGGCGTTCACGGTCCCGCAATTCGCTCAATACCGGTTCCTGCCCAATCAAAGATCGGTATAAGTCAAAGTCACCTAGCGTGGTTTTTTTCGCCGCCAAGTGATAGCTCGACACCTCAACTTCATGAAGAGGAGCGTCGCTATTCATTGTGATATTGCATAGATTGTCCTCTGGCGCGCCGCATGGCCAGGTGCACGCCTCGGCCGGATTGAAGTCGCACTTCCAACCGAAATCGCCCATTTCGAAGGCACCACCCTCGATGAACACCATCTCGTCAATCGAGCGGATTACCACGCGAAGCACTTCGTCCCGCTTGTCCTGAGCAAACTTGGGGTACTGGGCTTCGATGCGCGAAGCGATCTGGGCGACCTTGTCGGGAGAAAGCTTCTGACTTTCGGGGAGGTTGGCGGAGCTACAGGCTGTTGCTGCGGCACAGCCGATGAGCAGGGCAAGTGTTCGAATCTGGAGCATTGGTGTTCGTCCTTGAATCGGTACATCGGAGGCGGACGAGTTTAACAAGACGCCGAGCTGCGGGAGGGCCAGCATCGCTCGGAGTTGGAAGCGGCTCACAGGATGGCTGAACTGCCTTTAGTCCCGAGATGATTGCAGGAGTAGATCTGGGCATATACAACCGTTGGCAAAAGGCCGCTTTTGGCCGTTCTCTGCCGGTCACCCTTCGGTATGTACTGGTCAAAGTCGGGTTCGACCGGTGGCCGAACGCGATTGATTAGTCAGGACGGATGCAACTGGGCGGTCAGGTGCGTGCAACAGCCGCTGTGCTGCCGCGTACGATCAGGTTGTAGGGCAAGATCAGGTGAGGCGTCTCAAGGACACGCTGTTCGAATTGCGCGACGAGCATCTCGACTGCGTGTCGTCCGAACGCCTCGGCGGGCTGGGCGATGGTCGTCAGCGGTGGGTCGCTGAAGGCAGCGAAGGGAATATCATCGAAACCGGCGACCGATACGTCCTGCGGCACGCGCATTCCGGACTGGCGGATGCGCTGCATGGCGCCTATTGCCATTTCATCGTTTTCGCAGAAGATCGCGGTTGGTCGATTCGGGTTATCGAGCAGTTGGCCGGCAGCGTCGTAACCGGCCTGCAAGGTGAAATTGCCGCGGCGAAGCAGCTCGGGGTCGAGCGCGATTCCTGCTTCATTCAGCGCATCCTCGTATCCGGCGATACGCTCTCGGGTCAGCGGGCTGCCTTGCGGTCCCTTGATCAGGCCGATGCGGCGATGACCTAGCGCGAGCAGATGTTCGGTCATTGCGCGGGCTGCGGCGCGGTTATCCAGGCGAACGGTCGGGCAGGGCGGAGCGTCTAGCACTTCGCAGGCATTGACCATCGGCGGTAGCGCGTTGCCATGGAGACAGGTTTCAGCGAACGGGTTGAATGCGCGCAGCTGGATCACGCCGTCTGCCTGGTGGGCGTGAACCAGCTCGGCGTAGGCGATTTCGACGTCTTCACGGCCCAAGGTATTGCACAGCAGCACGCGGTAATCGAAGGCCTGCGCGGCTTCCTGAATACCGCTGATGACCCGCGCAAAAAACACATTGGCGATGGCCGGGACCAGCACGACGAGGTTGCGCGTTTTACGCGAGCGGAACTGCACCGCCATCAGGTTTGGGCGATAACCGGCCTGTTCGACCGCTGCGTGCACCCGGTCACGGGTCTGCGGTGAAACCCGTTCGGGCGTCTTCAATGTGCGCGAAACGGTGGCGACGGAAACGCCAGCCAGCTCGGCCACCTTGCGAATGTTAGGCATAACACCTCGATGTTCGGTGCCGGCGGTGGGTTATCGGCCAGCAGTGGCTAGCGTAACGCAGCGAGCCCATGGGGTCAGCGGTTTGGCTGATCGACCTAACCTGCTCGACCGCGAGCGGCATCGCCGCGCGATAACGTTTTTTCCAGGACAGCTGCCGGGCGCTCTATCTCGCCAATCTGGCGCAGCGCTAGCTGAGCGCTGCCGTCCGTGTCTTCCTTTCAGCTTGACACTGGGAACTTCAATGCTACTTTCACAACCAATGTAACCGGTTACATTGCAAATGACCAAACGTTGAAACGGGGAGTGAAGGCATGGATTCAACCGGTCGATCGAAGGTTCGTGTGGGCATGGTGGGCGGTGGCGAAGGGGCGTTCATTGGCCAAGTGCACCGACAGGCGATGCGCCTCGACGGCCATATCGAGCTGGTCTGCGGCGCCTTCAGCCGCGACCCCGAAAACAACAGGCGAAGTGGTGCAGCCCTGCATCTCGACCCGCAGCGTTGCTACGACTCCTGGGAGGCGCTGCTGGCGGCCGAGCAGAAGCGGCCGGCGGACCAGCGCATGGAATTGCTCGTCATCGTCACGCCCAATCATTTGCATGCCCCCATCGCTGCGGCGGCCCTGCAAGCCGGCTTCCATGTGTTTTCCGAAAAGCCGGCGGCGCTGTCGCTGGCGGATATGCAGCAGCTTGCCGCAACCCAGGCTGACAGCGGCCGGCTGTATGGACTGGCGCACACCTACCAGGGCTATCCGATGATCTGGCAGGCGCGGCATATGGTGCAGGCCGGTGCGCTCGGTCGCTTGCGCAAAATATTTGTCGAGTATCCGCAGGGCTGGTTGAGCGAGGACCAGGCAGGGCAGGGCAACAAACAAGCGGCCTGGCGCGGTGAGCCGGCTCAAGCGGGACCGAGTGGCTGCATGGGTGACATCGGCATTCACGCGTTCAACCTCGCCGAGTTCGTCAGCGGCCAGCGCATCGAGCGGCTATGCGCGGATCTGGGTGTGCATGTCGCAGGGCGGCAGCTCGACGATGACGGTGCCGTGCTGTTCCAGACCGACGGCGGCGCAAGCGGTGTACTCATCGCCAGTCAAGTTTGCACCGGCGAAGAGAACGCCCTGACGTTGCGCCTGTATGGCGAGCAAGGCAGCCTCGAATGGCGCCAGGAAGAGCCGAACAGCCTGGTTCATCGCCCGCTCGGCGAGGCGCTGCGCGTGCTGCGGACCGGTGTCGATCAGCGTTGGCTGTGCGACGACGCGCTGCGGCGTTTGCGCCTGCCTGCGGGGCATCCCGAGGGATATCTCGAAGCGATGGCCAATCTCTACACCGATTTCGCCACCTCCATCCGCTCGGCACGCGCGCCCGAACTTCCGGGTATCGATGCCGGCCTGCGTGGCATGGCCTTCATCGAGACGGTCATCGCCAGCCATCACAGCGATGCCAAGTGGACGCCCTTCGCCGCTACCGAATGACAGGAACTTAATATGCAGCAACCCAAGACACCCAGCGGTATTCGCGGCCCGGCCATTTTCCTGGCGCAGTTCCTCGGGCCGGAAGCGCCATTCGACACCTTGCCAAACCTTACGCGCTGGGCGGCTTCGCTCGGCTATTGCGGGGTTCAGCTTCCAACGCTCGGAACGCAATGCCTGGACCTGCAACGCGCCGCCGAAAGCCAGACCTACTGCGATGAGCTCAAAGGAATTTGCGCTGAAGCAGGCGTCGAAATCAGCGAGCTGTCGACTCATCTGCAAGGCCAGCTGGTAGCGGTGCATCCAGCGTTCGACGGCCTGTTCGATGACTTCGCGCCGACCGAACTGCGTGGCAAGTCAAAGGCCCGTACCGAGTGGGCCATCGATCAGTTGCACCTTGCGGCGAAGGCCAGTCGGCGTCTGGGCCTGACCGCCCATGCGACGTTTTCAGGTGCGCTGTTATGGCCCTACATGTATCCATGGCCACAGCGACCAAGCGGTCTGGTTGAGGAGGGCTTCGCCGAACTGGCGCGGCGCTGGCGACCGATCCTCGATGCGTTCGAGGAAGCCGGGGTCGACCTGTGCTTCGAGATCCATCCCGGTGAGGACCTGCACGACGGCGCCTCCTTCGAGCGCTTCCTCGACGCGGTCGATCAGCATCCCCGCGCGAAGATTCTCTACGACCCGAGCCACATGCTGCTGCAGCAACTGGATTACCTCGGGTTCATCGATCGCTACCACGAACGCATCGGCATGTTTCATGTGAAAGACGCCGAGTTCCGCCCGGACGCTCGTTCCGGTGTTTACGGCGGTTATCAAAGCTGGACCGATCGCCCTGGACGCTTCCGTTCGCTCGGCGACGGCCAGATCGATTTCAAGCAGATATTCAGCAAGCTGACGCAGTACGGCTATGAGGGCTGGGCAGTACTCGAATGGGAATGCTGCCTCAAGGATGCCGCGCAGGGGGCCGAGGAGGGCGCTCGTTTCATTCGGCAGCAGATGATCAACCGCGCCACGCGGGCCTTCGATGATTTCGCCGGGGTTGCGAGTAGCGCGTCGCGAAACCGCCGGCTGCTGGGCCTCGATTAACGCTTTCTCCTGATAAACGTGCACAACAATAAGGACAAGACCATGAGCACACTCAATGCACGGCTGAGCCTGATGATGTTTTTGCAATTCTTTATCTGGGGCGGCTGGTTCGTCACCCTCGGCACCTTTCTGGCCAACAACCTGAGCGCGACCGGCGGCCAAATCGGCATGGCGTTCTCGACCCAATCCTGGGGCGCGATTCTGGCGCCGTTCGTGATCGGCCTGATCGCCGATCGCTACTTCAACGCCGAGCGCTTGCTCGCCATCCTGCATCTGGTCGGCGCGGTGCTGTTGTTCCAGCTTTACCGGGCCAGCGATTTCAGTGCGTTTTACCCATACGTGCTGGGCTACATGATCGTTTACATGCCCACATTAGCCCTGGTAAACGCTGTGGCCTTTCGGCAGATGCGTGACCCGGCGCTGGAGTTTTCGAAGATTCGGGTTTGGGGCACGGTGGGCTGGATCATCGCCGGCTTGGTGATCAGTTTTCTGTTCGGCTGGGATTCCCAGCAAGCCATCGCGGCCGGTGCGCTACGCAACACCTTCCTGATGTGCGCCATCGCTTCGGCGGTGCTGGGGTTGTACAGCTTCAGCCTGCCGAGCACACCACCGCTGGCCCGGCGCGAGCAGGGCGGGCTCAAGGAAGCGCTGGGTCTGGATGCGCTCAAGCTGTTGAAGGACCGCAGCTTCGCGATCTTTTTCCTCGCCTCGGTGCTGATCTGCATTCCGCTGGCCTTCTACTACCAGAACGCCAACCCCTTCCTCGCGGAAATCGGCGTGGATAACCCGACCGGCAAGATGACCCTAGGGCAGATTTCCGAAGTGCTGTTCATGTTGTTGCTACCGCTGTTCATCCAGCGCTTCGGCATCAAGAAGACTCTATTGCTGGGGATGCTCGCCTGGACGTTGCGCTATGCACTGTTCGCCTACGGTAATAACGGCGAGCTGCTGTTCATGTTGGTTGCCGGTATCGCGTTGCACGGTGTCTGCTATGACTTCTTCTTCGTCTCCGGGCAGATCTATACCGACGCCAAGGCCGGCGAGACGTACAAGGGTTCAGCACAAGGCTTGATCACGCTGGCCACTTACGGCGTCGGCATGCTCATCGGTTTCTGGGTGGCCGGAAAAGTCACCGATCACTTCGCGAGCATGGACGGCCACGATTGGCAGAGCATCTGGCTGTTCCCGGCGGTATTCGCGTTGGGCGTCTTCCTGACGTTCCTGTTCGCCTTTCGCGAACAACGGCCGGCAGGGCTTGAGGCGGCTGCCAAAGCGACCTGAAATGTCGCGGATCAGACGCCGGCCATTCACGACCGGTGTTCTCCGAACCGGCTGGCGCATAGCGACGCCTTGGCCCAGCGCAGGACCGACCTTCGGTCCTGCGCAGCCCGCAGTGCACAAATCTTCTATAACCTCCACTCCTCACGTAACAGCATGCACATTTGCAGGCCTTCGGCCTGTGCTCATTCGTCACCTCTAAGAGCCAATCATGGGTGCCAACAGCTGGGTCGATCTGAAGCTGGATGCCGAAACGGGCATCGAGACCATTCGTGCTCATTTCGAGGGGCATGCCTACGACCCGCATTGGCATGACAGTTATCTCGTCGGCTTTACGGAGCAGGGCGTGCAGCAGTTTCACTGCCGCAAGGTGTTGCACAGCAGTACGGTGGGGCAGGGTTTTTTGCTGGAGCCCGGTGAGATTCATGACGGTCATGCGCCAGCGCCCGGCGGCTTCACCTATTCAATGCTCTACCTGCAACCGCAATGGCTCGAAATGCAGCTGCAAGCGCTGTTCGAGGAGGCGCCTGAGCATTGCCTGCCGAGCTTTGCCGAAATCATGGCGAGCGAGCCGGATCTGATAAATCACATCGCCCGGGCATTCCAGGCGATGCACGGCTCGGACCTGCGAATCGTCCGGCACGCGGCGCTGGATGCGTTGTTGGAAAAACTGTCCAGCCATGTCTACTGGCGGCAGAAAACGGAGCTGAGCCCACGGTTGCCTTCGGTGGCGATCAGGGCTCGGGAGTTTTTGCATGCTCATCTGGATCAGGATATCGGCCTGGACGACTTGGCCCAGGTTGCCGGCGTGGATCGCTTCCGGCTGTCCAGGGCGTTCAAGGCGGCATTTGGCATGGCGCCGCACGCCTATCTGGTGCAGCTGCGCCTTAGTCTGGCGCGCAAGCTGTTGCGCCAAGGCCTGGCCCCGGTGAGCGTCGCGGTGCAGCTGGGGTTCGCCGATCAAAGCCATCTCGGCCGCTGGTTCCGTCGCGCCTATGGACTGAGCCCAGCAGCCTATCGCAAACGCTGCTCAAACCTTCCAGACCGCTGACGCGCCCCCAAGGAATATGGCAGAAACACCACTCGGAGTTTCTGCCATGTTTTTTTCGATCCCTTGCGAATCACGGACTCATCAGGAGTTGGCGCGATGAGCCAATTCCTGCCCTTCGTTCTGTTTGCTTTCGTGGCATCGATTACGCCTGGGCCGACCAATATTCTGGTTCTCAGCAACAGCGCGCTGTATGGATTGCGCGCCGCAATGCCTATTGTGTTTGGCGGCTGTGCCGGGGCAGCGGCAATCGTACTGCTGGTTGGATGGGGGCTCGGTGGGGTATTGCTGCGTTATCCGCTGGTGCAGCAGGGCATGGCCTGGCTCGGAGTGGCGTGGATCACCATGTTGGCCTGGCAGCTGTTCCGCAGTCCGGCGTCCGGGCTCGCCATGGATCCCGACAGCAAACGCATGGGCGCCTGCGGCGGCGCCGCGTTGCAGCTGGTCAATCCCAAGACCTGGATGATGGCGATTGCGGTGATTAGCGTTTTTACCGGAGCGGACGCCGGCTCGTCCCAATACGCTGTTTACGCATTGATCTTCTTTCTCGTCGCTGTGCCTTGCCTGGTCGCATGGGCCGTGCTCGGCCGGGGTGCGGCACGAGTCCTGCGCTCGGTGCGTTCGTTGCAGCGCTTCAATCAGGGCATGGCGCTGTTGTTGCTCGTTTCGGCCTGGGCAAGCTTGCTGGCATGAAAGGAGCGGCCCTCGCAAACGAATGAGCTTTGCTGCAGCTTCGTCGCGGTGGGAAACGGCAATATCATGCGCGTTCGATCCAGCCTAAACATTCCGCTGACTGTATGGTCGAAGCGCCTAGATAAAAGGCATTCGCCGATGTCTTATTGCTTCCACTGCCTCCCGGACAGCCCCGCGGTTTTGCCTGAGGCGTCTTTTTTATCCTCAAAGGAACGACAGATGAGTATCGACCTCAACGCAGGACGCCTCCCCGACGAACACACCCTGACAAATATTCCGCGCTTGATTTCGCGCTATTACAGCGAGCGTCCCGATCCCTCGGATCCGACGCAACAGGTCTCGTTCGGCACCTCCGGTCATCGCGGTTCGTCGCTGAAGAACAGCTTCAACGAGTGGCACATCCTGGCCGTGACCCAAGCGATCTGCGACTACCGCCGCGAGCAGGGCATCGATGGCCCGATCTTCGTCGGCATGGATACCCACGCGCTGTCCGAACCCGCGTTCGTGTCGGCGCTGGAAGTGCTGGCGGCCAATGGCGTCGAGACGCGCATCGATGCCGGGTGCAGCGAAACCAATGGCGAGCCGGGCTACACACCGACTCCGGCGATCTCCAATGCCATCCTTGAATACAACGCGGGCCGCAGCGGTGGACTGGCCGACGGCATCGTCATCACACCGTCCCACAATCCGCCGGCCGATGGTGGCTTCAAGTACAACCCCACCAACGGCGGCCCGGCGGATACCGGCGTGACCAAGTGGATTCAGGATCGCGCTAACGCCTTGCTAGTAGCCGGGCTAAAAGGCGTCGAGCGGATGGATTACGCCCGTGCGCTGAAGGCGCCGACCACTCAGCGCTTCGATTTCATCGAGCAGTATGTTGGTGGCCTGGGTCAGGTGATCGATCTCGACGCGATTCGCGGCTCGGGACTGAAGTTCGGCGTCGACCCGCTCGGTGGCGCTGGCGTGCATTACTGGACGCGCATCGCCGACCGTTACGGTTTGCCGCTTGAAGTGCTCTCGACGCGTGTTGATCCGACCTTCCGCTTCATGCGGCTGGACTGGGACGGCAAGATCCGTATGGATTGCAGCTCGCCGCATGCCATGGCTGGTTTGATCGAGAACAAGGACCGCTTCGACGTGTCCTTTGCCTGCGACACCGACCATGACCGTCATGGCATCGTCGCGCGCTCGGTTGGGTTGCTCAATCCCAACCATTATCTGGCCGTCGCGATCGAGTACCTGTTCACCCACCGCCCCGAGTGGAGCGCGCAAGCAGGAATTGGCAAGACGCTGGTGTCGTCGTCGATGATCGATCGGGTCGCCAAGGGCATCGACCGTCAGGTAGTGGAAGTTCCGGTGGGCTTCAAGTGGTTCGTCGATGGCTTGATGGATGGCAGCCTAGGCTTCGGCGGCGAAGAGTCGGCGGGTGCGTCCTTCCTGCGCAAGGCCGGTGGCGCTTGGTCGACCGACAAGGACGGCCTCATCCTCGGCCTGCTCGCG
>Ga0070754_10002111_pt1 | contig 14918 bp, 16 predicted proteins | sample VirMetDEL_Sep_01_FD_75181 | JGI IMG/M metagenome (GOLD analysis project Ga0070754, IMG submission 75181) | Aqueous microbial communities from the Delaware River and Bay under freshwater to marine salinity gradient to study organic matter... | ecosystem: Environmental > Aquatic > Marine >... | reverse complement strand
TTTAAAGATAGAAAAGAACTATCTGATAAAATGTTTGAAACAATGTTTAAATATGGAGGCATAGGATTGTCAGCCAATCAGGTGGGTTTGCCTTTTAATATGTTTGTAATGGGTGGACACCCGAAACTAGAAAATGGTATGAAACTAACTTGTTTTAATCCTATGATTATAAGTGCTAGTGAAGAAAAAGTTTTAATGAAAGAAGGTTGTTTAACATATCCGTTTGTCTTTTTATCTATAAGTCGTCCTAGAAAAGTTGTTGTTAAGTATGAAGATGAAAAAGGTAGTTTACAAGAAGGTCATTTAGACGGTATGTTTAGTCGTATCTTTCAACACGAATATGACCATATGTTAGGTAGAACATTTACTGAACACGTTTCTAAATTTAAATTAGATAGAGCACGTAAAAAAGCTGAAAAGATGATAGATCAATTAAATAAAGGTGGTAAGGTAGTTGAAACCCTATAACTTTCCAAAATTAGTAATTGAAGAACACGAGGGGTTTCACGTGGTACGTGATGACTTATTAGAAGGTGGATCAAAAAGAAGATTTGTAGATAGATTAATTAGAGAAGAAATAGAAGAAGGTGCCGAAGAATTTGTATATGGTGGCTGTCCAGCAAACGGATATGCTCAACTATCGTTAACACTACAAGCCAAAGCATATGATAAAAAAGCTGTATTTTTTATGGCAAAAAGATCATTAGATAATTTACACCCTTACCAACAACAAGCATTAGACTATGGAGCTGATATTAGGTGGGTTCCAAACGGTATGTTACAAGTTACAAAAGCAAGGGCAAAAGAATATTATTATGAAAACCCTAAAAAACGTAGATTATTGCCATTAGGACTAGAAGAAAAAAGAGTTATGGAAGACATAAGGGACCTTGCCAAAACGATAGAAATAGATTATAATATAAGAATCAGTGAAATTTGGTCAGTAGGATCAAGTGGTACTTTAACTAGAGGATTACAAATGGCTTTTCCTGATAAAGATGTAAATGTCGTTTCAGTTGGGCATACAATGAAACAACACGAAGTTGGTCGTGCTAATTTGTATAGATCAAAATATAAGTTTACACAAGAAGTAAAAGACGAAGATAAACCACCTTTTCCATCTGTGCCAACTTATGACGCAAAAGCGTGGAGCGTTATGAGAGAACACGCAAAACCAAATGCCCTTTTTTGGAATGTAGGAAAATAATGATTGAAAAAACACCAGAACAAAAACAAAAAGAACTAGATGATTTGATGAAAAAGTTTTTAGAAAAAGGTGGTAAAATAGAAAAACTACCTCCAGGTTCTGCTTACAATTTAGGTTCTTTAGATAGAAGTGGTAAACCACAATGGACACAATTAGAAATAAGAGCAGGTAAAGATAAGAAAAATAGATGAGTGATATATTACAAGACACATACGATTTAATACAATCAAAAGGATTTCCTTATTACTCCGAAGATAAAAGATGGAGAGATGATAAGTACAATCTTTTAATGTCATTTAAAAGAGATACAATGATAGATCGTAAGAATAAAGTAATAGGTCAATCAACACACGGTTTAAATCTTGCCTGGTCTTATATGAAACACGCTTGGGGTATCAAATGTGGAAAAATGAAAACACCAATGGAAATATGGCAAGACGAAGAACACTTTAAAAAAGGTTTAAATAAAATTTTAAAAGGTATATTCTTTCCACAAAGAAAGCCACACGAGATAACAGATTCAGATATTAGATCAATGTTAAGACGTTACAGTGGTACACAAATGGTTTCTAATTTTAGACCTACTGCTGCCGCTGCCTTATATGATATATTTGTAGAAAAAGATAGTCCACTTGAAGGTACTGAAGCAGGAACAGTTTGGGATCCTAGTATGGGATATGGTGGTCGTTTATTAGGGGCAATTGCTGCTGGTGTGAATTACATAGGTACAGACCCTTGTATTCCTACATACAAAGGTTTAGAACAAATTAGAGATACATATGGACACAAACATAAATCATATACATTATTAAGACAAGGTAGTGAAACGTTTATACCTGAAGACGAAAGTTTAGACTTTGTATTTACAAGTCCACCATACTTTGGTTGGGAAGCCTACGGTGATGAGCCAGAACAATCAAGTATTAAGTTTAATACAAGTGATATGTGGAAAGAGAAGTTTTTAAAACAGACTATTGCTAACGCATATAAAGGTTTAAAGAAAGGCAAACATTTAGCATTAAACGTTGCCAATACAAAACAGTATAATACCTTTGAAGAAGATACTGTGGATTTAGCCTTACAAGTTGGTTTTGAACATACAGATACTTGGTGGTTATCATTATCTACACAACAAGGCACATCAAAAGTTTCTACATTAGACGGTGATACTACAGAAAAGAAACAAGAACAAAGATATATGGGTAAATTTAAAAGACCTGATATATCTGGTCGTAAATTTGAACCTACTTTTATCTTTAAAAAGCACTGATTCGCTTAAAAAAGAACAAAAGTAGAACAAATTATCTCAAATAAATAAGTAAATATAGGGATTATTATACGCTTGACTTTTTGAAACTTTTCCTATATTATAATCATATGACTACACAAATTAATATAGATACAAAAAGCCAGTTAGCAAAATTAATTGCTACTGAAAATATACAAGTTCAACATAACAAAGTACAAACTGCTAGTTTTGATACATTAAATCGTATCTTAACTTTACCTGTTTTTAAAGTACAATCAGGTGATGTTTATGATATGTTAATAGCACACGAATGTGCTCACGCTTTATACACTCCAGAAAAAGGTTGGAATAAAATTTCAGGTGATGATGAGTTAAGAGCTTATTGTAATGTATTAGAAGATTGTAGAATAGATAAAAAAATTCAAACCAAGTATCCTGGTGTTGTTAAAAATTATATCAATGGTTTTGATATTTTAGATAAACAAAATTTCTTCGGTATTAAAAATAAAAATTTAGACAATGATTTAATGTTAATTGATAAAATTAACTTATTTTATAAATCTTCAAAAAGATTACCTTTTAAATTTACAAATTCAGATAAAGTTTGGTTAAGTTTAGTTGACAATTTAAAATCTTTTAAAGATGTTGTTGAGTTGGCAAAAAAACTTCTTAACTGGCAAAAAAAACAAATTGCTAAATTAAAGAAATTACCTAACTTTGATACTCACCCTTTAGTTGAAAATTACGGTTTAGATGATTCAAAATCTTCAGACAATAATGTAAATGCTAAAGATGATATTAAATCAAATGTTAAAAGTGATAGTTCAGAATCTTCTAATGATAATGATGGTGACCAAGAATCACAATTAAACAAATCAGGTGAAGATAAAAAAGAAGATGATACTAAACAAGATAAAGATGTAATTTCTACTGTTACTACAAATCTACCAGGTAAAGTTGGTGATAAAAAACTTTCAGTTATTACTGATAAGATGTATGAAAAAAACAAATCTCAATTGTATGATGATAAAACTAGTTTTACATATATGACTTTGCCTGATCCTAAATTAGATAAAATTATTACTTCTAATAAAAAATTTGTTTCAGATATGAAAAAATACTTTGCTAATCCTGTTTATAAAAGTAAAAGTGAAGTAAGAGATTATTTACAGTGGTTAAAAAATGATTTCAAAAAATTTAAATCAGATAACAAAAAAACAATTATGTATCTTGTAAAAGAATTTGAAATGAAAAAAGCTGCTACATCATACAAAAGAGCTACACAAGATAAGACAGGTATTTTAGATCCTCTTAAATTAAAAAACTATAAATTTAGTGATGATATATTTAAAAGATTAACTATCTTACCAAATGCTAAAAATCACGGTGTAATGATGTTACTTGATTGGTCAGGTTCTATGTGTGATGTTATTGAAAAAACAGTACATCAATTAATTCAACTAGTATATTTTTGCCAAAAAGTTCAAATACCTTTTGAAGTTTATGCTTTTTCTAGTGAACATCAAAAATCAGTAGAACCAAATGAAATTTATAATATTAAACACAATGATATTGGGTTAGATTCTTTTAGATTAATCAATATTGCTAGTCACAGATTGAAAAAATCTCAATTAGATGAGTCTTTAATGATACTTTATTCTATGGGGTTATATTACAGTAGTAAATATAACAGAAATTTTTTCAGTGAAGATTTTTATTCTGCTAGACATAATAATCCAGGTATGCCAGACGGTTATAGTTTAGGTAATACTCCATTAAATGAAGCACTTGTTGTTTGTAACAAGTTAATTCCTATGTTTAAAAACAAATATAAAATAGAAAAACTTACTTTTATTACTTTAACTGATGGTTCTGCTAACTATCCAAGAGGTGTTTATCAAAATACAAAAGAAGGTATGATTTTAAAAAGTGTAAGAGGTACTCCAGTAATTACAATTGGTAAAAAACAATATCAAGGTGGGTTTACAGGATACTTTTCAACTGAAAATATTACTGCTTTATTGTTAAACTCTTTTAAAAAACAATACGGTGTTACAACTATCGGTTTTTACTTATTGAAAAAATTAAGAGGTTGGGATGCTCAAAGATTGTTTGGTGATAGATACAATAATCCAGAAGGCGATAAGTTAAGAAATCAGTTTAGTAAAGATAAAGTGGCAATTACAAAAAAAGATGGTTATAGTGAGTTCTATGTTGTAAATGCTAAAGATATGAATGTACAAAATACAGACTTATCTGCTGTAAATGGTGATATGAAAGCTGGTAGAATTAAACAATTATTCAGTAAATCAATGACAGGAAGAATCAAATCCAGAGTTTTATTGAATAAATTTATTGAACAAGTTGCTTAATATGTTAAATAAGTTAATAAAATCAACACTTTTTTACGCTTGACTAATGACAATTTTTATGTTAGCATATAGAATAATATAAAAAAAGAAAGGACTATATTATGTTAAACACTAAACAAAAAGACTTTGTTAAACACGCTTTTGAGATGTTTAATAAAGATGTTTTAACTATTGATGAGTTAAAACAAGCCAATGCTAAATTTGGCTGTAAGTATCCACCACAATGGTTAACTAAAAACAAAAACTATAAAGTTGATAAAAAAACTTTTAAGTTACCAATTGATGGTGAGGACATTCCAGTTGTTAAAACTGAAACTAAAAAAGTTTCAGAAACTCCTGTAAACGAAACTAAACAAGAGGCAGCCTATATTGTTTCATCTTTAACTGGCGATATTGTGCCAAAAAAAGATCCTATCTTTGTTAGTTTTGGTAACTATCCAGATATTAAATCTATTGTTAAGTCAGGCAAATTCTATCCTGTGTTTATTACAGGTTTGTCTGGTAACGGTAAAACAATGGGTGTTACACAGGCGTGTGCTGAAAACAAAAAAGAATTAATTAGGGTAAACATCACTATTGAAACGGATGAAGATGATTTACTAGGTGGTTACAGACTTAAAGATGGTCAAACCGTCTGGCAAAATGGTCCTGTTATTGAGGCGATGGAAAGAGGTGCTATTCTATTACTTGATGAGATTGACTTGGCAAGTAATAAGATTATGTGTCTTCAACCGATCCTTGAAGGTTCAGGCGTGTTTGTTAAAAAGATAAACAAGTTTGTAAAACCTAAAGAGGGCTTTAACGTGATTGCTACTGCCAATACTAAAGGGCAAGGTAGTGAAGACGGTAAGTTTATCGGTACTAATATTCTTAACGAGGCATTTTTAGAAAGATTTCCTGTTACATTTGAACAGAAATATCCTACAATGTCTATTGAAAAAAAGATATTAGTTAATACTCTAAAAGCCGCTGGTAAATCAGACGTTAAATTCGTTGACAAGTTAGTTACTTGGGCAGACGTAATTAGAAGAACGTATTTCGATGGTGGCGTAGATGAGATTATCTCTACCAGAAGATTAGTACACATTACACAAGCGTATGCTATCTTTGGTGATAAAGTCAAAGCTATTCAGTTATGTACTAATAGATTTGATGAAGATACAAAAAATTCATTTGTAGAGTTATATACTAAAGTGGACTCTGGCGCTAGTGTCGATCAGATACTAGAGGAAAAAAGACAAGCTGAAGTAAACGCTCAAGTGGATGACAATGACAGTGAGTCGGATGATGAGGACGATGACCAAGTTATCTAAATCTGTCCATAGTGTAGTCCTAGGTGGTGGGGTTGTGCCCACCACCGTTTTCTACACATTTAGAAAGGAGGTAAATTAGTTTGAAAGTTGTTGTAAGAAATGGTAATTTAGAACAAGCTATGAGAGTTCTAAAAAAGAAGTTACAAAAAGATGGTCGTTTACGTGAATTAAAAGAACGTCAATATTATATAAAACCATCGGAAGATAAACGAGAAGCAAAAAAACGTGGTATTGTTAACACTAAAAAAAGAATGAAAAAGTTAGCATTACAAAGAGGATTTTAGAGTTTTTACGCTGTGTGATGATATATATATTTTATGTTAAGGCAGTCCGTAAGTCCTTAATAGCGTAAAAAAGGGGAGCCGGCATACCCGATTTCTAAATCAAAGTCGGCGTCGCTTTAGGATATTTGGTGATTTGACCTAAACAAAAACAAATCACCAAAGGGTTGTTACTTAATAAACACGTGTGGGATCAAGGTTAATCCCACGTTTATAAGTGTGACAGAATTGACCAGTTGTAATTCTATAAATCGTACTTATATAAATAAAAGTGAGGATGCCAATAGTGGGTTCTCATTTAAATTAAAATAACTTTGCTTTAACAAGGAGGTTTATATGACTAACAAAGCACTTTCTATTTTTAATCAATTAAGACCAGTATCAGTTGGGTTCGATAACGTATTCGATCATTTTGAAAGAATGTTTGAAGACGATTTTAGAGTATCTATACCTAACTTTCCGCCATACAATATTGTAAAGACAGGTAAAAATACTTACGATATAGAATTGGCATTAGCTGGTTATAATAAAAAAGACATCTCTATTGACTTTGAAGATGGTATTTTAAATATCAAATCTATCAAAGATGAAAAAGAAGATAAAGAGGATGACGGAGTAATACATAAAGGTATTGCTAAAAGATATTTCTCAAAATCTTTCACAATAGCTGATGATGTTGAGATTAAAGGTGCCGAATTAAAAGATGGTTTATTGAAGGTATCTTTAGAAAAAATTGTTCCAGAAAGTAAAAAAGCTAGAACAATTGATATTAAATAAATAATATTAATTAGAAAGTGGCGGAGACTTGACTTTCCGCCACTTTTTTTGTATAATGATAAATTATGTTTAGTTATCTAGGTGGTAAAAAATTTCAAGCAAAATGGATTTCCAATAATTTTCCTAATCACAAAACCTATGTAGAACCTTTTGGTGGTGCTTTTTGGGTTTTCTTTCAAGGCAATATTAATTCAGATGTAAATGTTTATAATGATTATAACGTTTATCTAGCAAACGTATTTCATTGTGCTGTATATAAACGTAGTGAGTTTATAAAAGCACTTAAAAAATATAGGGCACAAGTTAGAACCTTATTTGAAAACATACAAGCAGAAATCACACCATTAGATTACAATATAGAATTAGGTGACGTTGAAACGGCAGCCAAATATATGTACATAGAGTTAAACACATTTAGTGGTTTAACAATTGACAAAGCAAAATTTGTAGATTTAAAAGGTAAATATAAATCAAAATATACACAACTAATTGAGAAGTTAGAAAATCCTAAATGGCAATACAAATTAGAAACAATTAATAATGTAGAAAACTTATCATATGAAGAAGTTATTAAAAAGTATGATAACAAGTACACGTTGTTTTATTGTGACCCACCTTATTTTGAAAAAGAATCATATTACACAAAAGACTTTCCTAAAGAAGAACATAAAAAACTAGCAGACACTTTAAAAAACATAAAAGGTAAATTTGTACTTTCTTATTATGACTTTGACGATTTACAGACTTGGTTTCCTAAAAACAATTATCGTTGGCAAACCAGATCATTTAATAAACAAAATAGTAGTAAATCTGTAGGTACCGATAAGGGAGAAGAATTATTAATTATGAATTTCTAGTCATATAAATATTGCTATGATTAGTTTCAAGCAGTATTTAAAAGACGAAAAATTTGACAGAATAACTGAATTAGAAGAAGGATTATTCAGTGGGTTCATTTCATTTATTAGAGGTGCTTTTAATAAAGTAGTAAATGCTTTTAAATTTGCTTTTAGAGCTATCGCTTCTAAACTAGGTTTTGGACAAACTATATCTATGAAAATAAGTACAGGTTTAAGTGAAGCAAACGAAGTAGGACAAGACAGTAAATCCCGACTAGGATATTATTCAGAATATGTTTGTGGTGTAGAATTGGCAAAACTTATTGAAAGTCGAAATTTAAATTTACCTAGTTCATCATCCAGTTCATCACTCAACAAAGTCAGACAAAACTTTGTTAACAACAAATTAAAAACTTTATCAAATTTTAAAAATTTAAGTTCTGAAATACAAAGAATGGAAGACGCTGGTAAAGCGATGGCTGATAAAATATTTTCAGATATGTTAATTGAAACAGCAGATTTAAAAGTTACCCAATTTGATATAACACTAACAGGTGACAGTTTAAAAGGTGAAGGTAAAGCAGATATAGTATTAAGAGCTAGAAAAAAATCAAAAAATCAAATTGTGGCAGAGATAGCCGCTTCATTAAAAGCATATCAAAAAAGTAGAATTAATTTAGCCAACAATACTTTAATAAGTTTCTTTTCTGGTTTAACAGGTGATAAAAATTTTACTTCTAAAGCATTAGAAAAATCACAAAGTATTATTTTTGATAGTATGTTAAAAGCTGCTATGAAAGATGGTATGTCAAAAGCAGAAGCAACAGAATTTTTAGCAAAAAAGAGTTTAAATGCTTCAGAAAAAAAGATGTTTAAAAAATACAAAGATTATGGTCGTAAAGTTTCAAAAGAATCACAAATTAATACAGCTAAAATTATAGTAGATGAGTTTAATGCTATCTACAAAAAGAACAAACAAAAAATTAATAATAATTTAATTAAACAAATTGGTATGGACGGAGAAGATGATTTCTATGCTGCTATAGGTGAAGGTAAAAATATGAGAGTTATTTCATCTAAACAAAGTGAAGATATGAAAAAATTTATATCAGACATTAGAAATAAAGCATTAACTATTACAATGGTACCAAAACCTGGTGCTTCTGGTAGAGCCAGTGTTACAGTTACATTATCAATTGGAACAGAAATATTATCACAATCAGACTTAACTATGACCGACACAGGTGTTGGTAGTGCTGGTATGACACCTTCAAAAGGTGCGATAAAAACAAACTTCTGGTTTAATTTTAATGATATAAACTAGACTTGACTTTTTTTAAGTCTTGTGATATATTGATACATTATGAAATACAATGAAGATAAAATATTAAAAGAAATAGGTGATTATATTAAGTCAACATACGGTCAACACTATTCAAGTGGTAAAGACGGCTTTCAAGTACAAGATTTATTTAAAACACTAGGTATTGGAAAAGATTTTTGTCAAGCCAACGCAATTAAATATTTGTGTAGGTACGGTAAAAAGAACGGTCATAACAGAGCAGACTTGCTAAAAGCAGTACACTATGTTATATTATTATTAAACTATGATAAGGAGAATGTGAAATGAACCTAAGCACAGACACAATATCTGTATTAAAAAACTTTTCAGACATCAATCAAAACATTTTGATTAAACCTGGAAATAAAGTACAGACAATTTCTACAATGAAAAACATTTTAGCTGAGGCTGAAATAACAGAAAAATTTGATAGTGAATTTGCTATCTATGATTTACCTGAATTTTTAAGATCAGTTGAATTATTTGAAGCACCAGAATTAAAATTTAATGGTGGATCAAATGTAACAATTGCTGATAGTAAAACTAGACAGGCAGTAAAGTATTTCTTTGCTGATAAATCAGTTATTGTCGCACCTAAAAAACAAATTAATATGCCAGACAAATATGTAACTTTTACATTAAAAAAAGATTTGTTTGCTAAATTAATGAAAGGTGCTACTACACTTAATTTACCAGATATTGCCGTAAAAGGTGATGGTAATAAAATCAAAATAGTTGCTACAGATAAAAAAAATAAATCATCTAACGAATATTCGCTTGATATAGGCGAAACAGATAAGAAGTTTACAGCTTTCTTTAAGGCTGAAAACTTTAAACAAGTTGTTGATGATTATGACGTGGCAATTTCTGAACAAAAAATATCTCATTTTGTAAACAGAAATAAATCAGTACAGTATTGGATCGCATTAGAACCTGATTCGGAGTTTTAATATGTCCGAGGTATATAAACTGGAAGACGGTACTGAATACAAATCAGACGATTACTTAAAAGTAGAAACCAGAGAGTATCATCAAACTACACATTATCTTAACAGACAAATCGCTGTTTCTGATATTATAGAGGAGTTTGGTGATCTACCTACCTTTGAAAAAGGTCTTTACTTTGATTGGAGTAACTATCAAACTGCTAGTGATGAAGATAAAGAACTAGCAGATAAAGTCCAAACATTTGTTGATGAACACGATTATGACCGTGAAGAAGATTGTTGGACAATGAATAAAGGTGGTTATGATGTTGATAGTGAAATCGTAAATGAATTTACAATTGAATCTAAATGAGTTTATTTGTAGATGAAGAAATAAAACCTAAAAAAACTATCAGAATTTTAGTCTATCCTAACATTACGTTTGGTAAAGATTTAGAAAAAGATAGTTATATACAAGTTATTAAAAAACAAATATCTCTTTTAAATTCTATTAGAGATGACTTATGGTTTTATTTGATATTGCCTAAACCTGTTTCTTCATTGATGTTTGAAAATGTCACACAATTTTATGTGGATATTCCTACACACCCACCAACAATGAGAGTACATTTTGATACACAGATGGTTAAACAAATTGTATCAAAAGAATTAGATTTTGATTTAGTAATGTCACATTTACCAGAACATACAACTAATTTAAAAAATGTTTTATTAAATGTTACTCATCACGTTCCATTATTTTTTGGTTATTGTCATTGGTTTGATTTAAAGAACGTTGTTACTTGGCCAGCAAATGCTTTTAGAAATAATATATTAGGCATTTTAGAAATGGATAGATGTTATTTAAATACTTCATCACAAAGAAAACTAGTATTAGATGAGGCAAAAGAAATATTTAATGATAAAACTATTATTAAATTAGAAAACATTTTAAAAGTACAACATTTAGGTGTTGATGAAAAAGATATTGTAAAAGAAATCAATACTAAACCAGGAAAAATAATTGTGTTTAATCATAGACCAGACACATATAAACATTATAAAGAATTTTTAAAAGTCACTGATAAACTTTATCAACAAAGGCAAGATTTTAAAGTTTGGGTTCCTCTTGCCAAAAAACCTGATAGAGATTATATCATTGTAGATAAAGGCGATAAAGAATTTTATTATAAGTTTTTACAAAAGTGTTGTGTAGGATATTCTCCTAAACAATCTTATAGTGGCTGGTCTGTGGCAACTACTGATGGTATGATGAATGGCGTACCTTACATTATGTACAACGCAGATTATTATAGAGAATTGTATGATGAAGGTAAGTTTATAGATACAGATGAAGAATTACTTTCAGAATTTAATTTACATTTAGACAATACAGATTTAAGAAATGACTATGCTAACGAATCACTTAATCATATTAAACATAATTTAGTTTTTAAAGACGAGGTTAAAAGTATGAGTGCTTACATTGACGGTCTAATTCAGTGTGTAGGTAAAATGAGTGAAAGTGAGGCAGTACAAAGAATTACTAAATGGATTAAAGACGAAAAACGTTTGACTAAAAAAGAAATTATAAATCGGTTAGGTTGGGGTGTAGGTATAAGATGGACACCATATCGTAGGGCACTATTGACAAATCCTAACATTTATGATAGTATGACAAAAGATCCAACTTATACTTGGATTGATTTAAATTGAGGAGTATATTATATTATGAGTGACTTTTTATGGGTCGAAAAGTATAGACCAAAAAAGATTAGTGATTGTATTCTTACTGAAGAATTAAAAGATACATTTACAAAGTTTTTAGAGAAAAAAGAAATACCTAATTTACTATTATCAGGTACAGCAGGTACAGGTAAAACTACTGTGGCTCGTGCTTTATGTGAAGAATTAGGTACAGATTACATTATCATTAACGGTTCAGATGAAGGTAGACAGATTGATACATTAAGAAATAAGATTAAAAATTTTGCTTCTACTGTATCTCTTACTGAAGAAGCTAATCACAAAGTTGTTATTATTGATGAGGCAGATTATATGAACGCTGATAGTGTTCAACCTGCTTTAAGAAATTTTATAGAAACATTTTATAATAATTGTAGATTTATTTTTACGTGTAATTATAAGAACAAAATTATTCCAGCACTTCATAGTCGTTGTACAGTAATTGACTTTAAGATTACTAATGGTCAAGTTAGAAAAACTGCTGGCGCTCTTATGAAACGATTAGAAGATGTTTTAAAAGAAGAAAATATAGAGTATGATAAAAAAGTATTGGCAGAGTTAATTCAAAAGTATTATCCAGACTTTAGAAGAACAATCAACGAACTACAAAGATATTCTGTAAGAGGTAAGATTGATAGTGGTATATTGTTTAGTATCTCGGAAGTTAATCACAAAGAGTTGATGAAAACTTTAAAAGAGAAACGTTTTAATGATATGAGAAAATGGGTTGTACAGAATTTAGACAAAGAGCCATCTCACTTGTTTAGAACAATCTATGATTTACTTTATGAAAATTTAGATACAAAATCTATTCCTCAAGCCATATTAATTATTGCTGGATATCAATATAAAGCAGCCTTTGTTGCCGACCAAGAAATCAATATGGTCGCTTGTTTAACAGAAATTATGGCAAGTTGTAAGTTTAAATAATGGCATACGAGTTAAAAGATTATTTGAACGCAATTAATTTTGACAAGAAACCATTACTGGATAGTGATGATGAAACTTGGGCAAAAAAGTATCCTCCCTTTATAATCAATAAGTGTCTATCTATGTTTTATGATTGTATAGCACAAGCAAATGAGATGAATGGCTATCACTTTTTAGATAAGAAACTACAATTTCACTTTTACATAAATAGTATAAGAAAAAGAAAGCGATTTGGTGGCAAGTGGCTATCACAAGCCAAATTGAAAAATTTAGAGTATGTAAAAGAGTATTATGGTTATAGTAATGAAAAAGCTAAACAGGCACTCAACATACTAACAGAACAACAAATTGAAGAAATAAAAGAGACCTTGAATAAAGGTGGGAGAACAAAGAGATGAGTGAAGAAATACAATGGTCGCCTGATAGTATGCTTGAAGTAACTATAAAACAACCAGACGACTTCTTAAAAATTAGAGAAACCTTAACACGTATCGGTGTTGCTAGTCGTAAAGATAAAACACTTTATCAATCGTGTCACATTTTACACAAACAAGGTAAATACTTTATAACACACTTTAAAGAATTATTTGCTTTAGACGGCAAGAAAGCTACTTTAGTAGAGAATGATATACAAAGACGAAACACAATTGCTATCTTATTACAAGATTGGAATTTAATTGACATTGTAAATAAATCTCAAGCTGAAAACAAAGCACCTTTAAGTCAAATTAAAGTATTACCTTTTAAAGAAAAAAAAGAATGGAACTTACTAGCAAAATATAATATTGGTAAAAAAGTAGAAAATAAAGAAGACGTTACAGATGAGAAATAAATGCAAGTTCCTAAATTTAGAGAATATATAACTGAACAAGACGTTGAGCGTAAAGATAAACCTATCACGGTTGCGGTCATTACAAAGTCTAATCCAAATGTTAAAAAACAAAAAGCTGGTGAAGCTCCTAAAAAAGAACTTACTGTTGCTTTAATTCAAAAGGCGTGTAAGAAAAAAGGTTTTGAGTGTGTTGTTATTAATACAAAACACGCTATCATCACAGGTAAAGACGAAGAAAAAAATACTTTAACTGTTTATAATTATGATGGTAAAGATAATGAACACACTTTTATAGGTAAAGATACTGTTTGTATTACACGAGCAGGTTCTATAGAAGACGAAGCAGGATTATCATTATTATCTGCTTTTCAAAATTCTCAAGCATTTATGTTAAACACAAGATCAGCGATGTTGACTTGTGATAATAAATTAACAACGGCATTATTATTTGAAAAATTTGGTATACCTACACCAAGAACCACCTTTGTATCTAATGAAAAAAATATAGATGACGCTGTAAAATTAGTAGGTGATAAGTTTCCTATTATACTTAAAACATTAACAGGTACACAAGGTATTGGTGTAATTAAAATTGAAAGTTATGAAGGACTTGTATCAACAATACAATCATTATGGAAACACGATGCCGAATTATTAATACAAGAATATATGCCAACAGCTTTTGATGTTAGAACTTTTGTAGTTGATAATAAAATATTTGCTTCTACAAAAAGAATACACTCATCATACGATTTTAGATCAAATACACATAGAGGTGCTGAAGCAAAACCATATAAATTAAGTGATGATGAAAGAGAACTTGTATTAAAAGCAAGTAGAGTTTCAAAAGCATATATGGTAGGTGTAGATCATATTGTTTATAAAGGTAAACCATATGTGTTAGAAATTAACGGTAGTCCAGGTTCAGGTGCTGATTACGAGGGATATCAATATAACGATTATTATTCTGATCCAGAACCATCAGGTAGAATTGACGGCGAAAAATTAATTTATAATTTAATTGATTGGGTTTCTAAAAGATCACATTGGGATAGACAAGCCGCTAGTGAATGTGGTTGGTTAGAAACAGTTGAATTAGAAGAT
>Ga0070754_10002110_pt1 | contig 14924 bp, 12 predicted proteins | sample VirMetDEL_Sep_01_FD_75181 | JGI IMG/M metagenome (GOLD analysis project Ga0070754, IMG submission 75181) | Aqueous microbial communities from the Delaware River and Bay under freshwater to marine salinity gradient to study organic matter... | ecosystem: Environmental > Aquatic > Marine >... | reverse complement strand
GGAACGTAGTGATCTTTTCAAAAGATTTATTAATGTTCAAGAAGGAGGTCTAATACCTAAAATAGCAGATGGAGAACCTCTTACAGAAGTTGAAATCGCTGATATTGTCAATCGACATGAACCCGTTGATTTAGCTCGTGCAGCGGAACTTCGAGAAATGAGAAGAGGTGCTGAAGTTCAACCCCCCCAACAACCACTCAATCAAAGACTGGCACAAAGCAACGCAAACCCTAGAAACTGGATGCCATCCAACAACAACCCAATGAGGGTAGACGGCTCGCAAGTCTCTAACGCAGAATCTGCAAACCTTAGACAGTGGGGCAGTCAAAATATTGCGAATATGCAAGAAGCGCAAGCAGCAGCGCAAAGAACAGGATCTGTTGCTAACCCATCAGGACTTGGATCTATAGCGGAAGCAGCCCCAGCAGCAGAAGCGGGAATAGCAGCGCAAGCCCCAAGCTTTTTAGCAAGATCAATGCCGTTAATTAGCTTAGGGCTGATGGCAAATTCGTTGTACGCCCAGTCAAAAGCAAACCGAGAAAATAAAGAAGCCATGAAGCAAAGAGAGGCAATGAGAACCTAATGGAATTTTTGGATTATTTTAGAGGCTCCCCATCAAGACATTACTCGCCGTCAATGGAGGCTCAAGCCTACCAACCACTTCAACAAGAAGACTCCGATGAAGAATTTTTTGAGTTTGATGACCCCACATTAGACGATGATTTGATTGACCAAGATAGACAAAGAGATCTTATGGCTGCATATGCGCAGCCTGAAGCGCAAAACACGATTTGGGATAGGCTAAGAGGTTATGGGAATCAATTAGGACAACACATGGGCGAATACGGCCATGCTTACGCATTGGGGACAGCACCTTTGATTCCAGCAGCAGCAGCACTTGGAGTTGGGCTATATGGAAACAAGCAAAAAGAAAGACCTAAAAGGAGACTAGGCTAATGAGTCTATTTTCATCAGGGCTTGGAGGAGCAGGGGCAGGAGCTGCTACAGGAGCAGCCATTGGAAGTTTCATTCCAGGTATTGGGACAGCAATAGGAGCTGGCGTTGGTGGGCTTATTGGTGGACTTACGGGACTTGGGACAGCTGCTGAATCTAGCACGATAGATAAAGAAAAACAGAAATATGACGATTTAAGTTGGTATGACAAGGCAGCAACCACTATTGCAGCAAAAACAGAAGGACTCACAAAAGATGTTGCGGGGATTTTTGGACTAGAAGATTCCGTCAGCAGTGAAAACCAAAACCTTTTAGATCGGTTGAAATACAAAACATCGGATGATTTTGGGACATCACTGCAAAATAGCGGACAAGTGACAGGAGCAACATCAGGACCCTCTATCCAAGGGCAGGGAAACTTCTCAGGGCAAGGACTTGGTGGAGAAGGTGGAACCGAAGGAAGTACCTTAGGGAAAAAACCAGCCTTACAACAAGAACCAACACTCGATCAAGTAAACTACAACAATAACAATTTTAGTTTTTAGGCTTATGAGCGAAATTATACAGTTCAATAATAGACTTTTAGATTCCTTAAAAAATGAGTGGAAAGGACTTTTTTACCAAAAGTTTTTTCAAGGATTTGCAGTATTGCAAGAGCAAAAAGACTTGAATCTTGCTATAGAGAAAATGTTCCCAGAATCAAAAGTAGATGTTGTTGAGCCTTCAGCAAACGAATTGAAAAGATTTGAACAAGGAAATCCAGCCAAAGATATAGAAATCATTCAGTTTCTCGACAATGAGATTTTTAAGTTGATTCAAGGGAATGGAAACGTATCTTTTCAAATTCCTTTTGAAGCAAGAGGAAACGAAACGATACAAAAATATCGGGTATTGGTCTCATTACTTCAAGGAGAAGACCTAAGCAATTTTGTAGGATACAAGCTCAAAATCACAAGCCTCAATGATTTAAGTTTCTTAGGTTGTTGTGGGTTGTTGCATGCTCAAAAACTACAAAACACAAATTTACAAGATCCTTATTTCATTGATTACGAGATAGATGAAACAACTCAAAATGAAATAAATTATTTACAAATCAATGATAGTGTCATAGATGAAATATCTTCTAGTTTACTAGATCAAGAAAAACTACCAAATTTACTTGAAGATTTTTTATATTTCAATAAAGGGAATATCACACTTCAAAAGTCATCTTTGCAATTGAAAAATATTCTCCCAGAGGTTCTTTCATCTGCATCATTTCTTTGGCAAGAAAATACATTCAATGTGTCTCCTGAAGAAGTCGAATCGATGAGCGACTCACAAAAAATGATGACCTTAATTCAAAACAAAGCAGCGGTTATAGAAAAATGTTTTCAAAATATCACTGAGAATATGCTTCCAAGTAGGAATTTTTTCGATGTAACGTCAAAAATGCAAAAACGAAAACAGATGTTCATGTCAGCCCTTCAACAAGGAAAAACTCTTACCGAACTTTTAAAAACAAAAACCATTCTTCAAGAGTCTTACTCTAAATTTTATAGCGATCAAAGAAGACAAAAAAAACAGCTTTTAGAAATTGCTGAAACAATGGGAGTTGAAGCAAAAAGGGCAGCAAACAAACTCTTAGAACTCTTCTCAAAGAGAGATTTAGAGCTACAATCTTTTAAAGAAGCATCTGAGACTGACAATTTTTTCATGAACTTGTTTTCTGATTACAAACAATCGGTTATCCAAACAGCAACAGCAAAAGCAAAAATTCTAGATATTAATGAAAAAATTGATGCTACAAAAAAAGAACTGCAAAAAACTTTCTATGTGTTCACTCAGTCCAACTCTTTTTTGTCTTCCTTCAGTGAGAACGAAAAACTCAACATATTAAAGACTTATGCAACATTTTCTTTTGTTGTCTTAAATCAAGATTTGTTCCCAGACATTCCTATGAAAAGTAGTTTTCAAAAAAAGGGCGCTCAAAAATTAAGTGCCGTTTTTGATAAAATGCATCTAAGAAAGTCTCTGAAAAAATGGCAAAATAACAAAAGCCCTATAGAAGAGTTAGAGTCTTCTGATGCATTCCAATACATTTTAAATAACCAAATAGAAAAAGTTTTTAAAGCCTACCGCAAACCATCTGCAAGCTATAGGTATAAAAAGCTTTCTGATAGAGATTCAGAACTGATTGTAAAATCTTCTAAACTAGTGGAAAGTTTGGCTAAACAAGGCAATCAAGAAGCGATTGGAAAATTTCTGAAGTTAGAAAATGTTCTATACAATCTTTTAGTGAATCAAAATGCATTCCAAGCAGCCCTAAATCAAGCAAATATCATCAATCCAGAAAAAGCGCAAGCCGTTCAATCACACTGCTATGCCTGCATCATCTTTGCAAACAACCCACAATACACTCAACAAAGCTCCACCTACATTCAAACGCTTCTTAATTCATTGGCAGAATGTATTACAGACGTCGGCATAAAAACCAAAATTGTGACGAGTAATAAAAAAATTATGGAAGTTGCAGGCAGTTTCGCTCTGGCTTATAGTCCTGAAGACATAGAAAAAATCACTGAAAACGAGATTGCTGGCAAAAATTACGAGCAACTTAGAAACAAAGCCATTGAAGTCAAGCGATTTCCTTTAATATATAGTGAAGAGCAGGAGGAACATTTAGACAAGGCAAAATCTCGATTAAAAGAGCTTGTTGATGATGTTGAACGCAAGGTGAACACAACAGATTCAATTTTAAGTGAGATTATTGGACTTGACGATGTGCTTTTTGAAAAATTTTCTCAAAAAGAATCGTACAAAGAATTCCTTCAGTATTTTGCGAAACGTTCATTGACACTATATAATGATTTGGGTGGGTATGTTATTACGCCTAAAAGCTCTTACCCGTCAGATTGGCCAAGAATTACCTTGAAAAATGTGTTAGAAGAGTTTCGATGGTTTGTCATCAACAACAATATAGATATTAAACCTAGATCAGGAAGAAGGCTAGTAGCACAAACACCAGACATTTCAGATCAGGCAGACCTGCTAGTAAAAGCTTTCGTAGCCAATAGGATTGCAAAAGCTATAGAAAATAGACAAGAAAGTCGCTATACCGTTGTTCCTAAGAATTTTGATCCAAACTTTCAAAACCAACAAATCAATATCTTTTCCAACCAAACGCTTTTCCAACTGTATGAAAAAATCAATGTGATGTCAGTTGAGAATCAAAAAGCATCAGAAGCTCTATATAACGAGTTTTTACCGATTTTTGCGACTTCTTTTGTAGGGAGTCAAAAGTTATTTGGCAGAGAATATTTTGTGAATGCAAAAAAGGCGTTCATCAAGCAACTTCCAGGAGTTGCATCGGTTTTAGATGCATCTGAAGCTTTTCTAGAACAGAACCAAGCGAAGATCAATGAACTCAATGAGTACTTGAAAAATGAAGTGTTAAAAAACAAAGCTGAATTTGATCAAAACAGGGGATTGATTCCTGGGTTCATTCAGAACATCATGCAAAATGCCCAAAACCTTTTTAGCAACTACATTGGAGATTATCAAGGCGTAAAAAACTATGTTTTGGTCAGCACTATTGTTAGTGCTGGACTATTCTTGGCCTTGTCTGGTGCTGGATATATAGCAGTAGGGTTTGCTTCAGGGGCAGCGGTTACGTTTCTTTCCTTTGTAGGCGTGGCGTTCATGAAAAATTCTGTTCTACCTTTTCTTGAAAAGATGGTGAACTCTTTATGGGAAGGGCTGCAAAGCTTAATAAGAGTGGGGAATTATGACCCAAGCTCTCCTATGAATTATTTGCTGCAAACCCTTGAGTTCTCTTTAAAAGTAGAACGAAATGCTCTATTCAAGTTTGACAATCTTAGAGACAAAATACAGTTTGGAGGTTTTGTCAACCAAGTCTATGAAATTCTACAAAACACCTCTCATGACCTCACGTCTTTTCGAGAAAATGTGAATAAAGTGGTTCCTGAAGCGGTAGGTCAGGCTAATTTTAGTGTGATGTCGCTGAATATGATGTGTTTTTTAAACAGCCAAGCGTTTCAGATTCTTCCATCAAAGATTTTAAAATCATCAGATCATGATCAATTTGAAGAAGCGGTAAAGGATTACTTGCAAACCTACAAAACAGCACTGGCCAACGCTGGCCAAGATTTTGAAGGGGTCAAAGAAATATCGTATTCAAACGAAACGGCTTACTCTAGGTTTTTGAAAACAAAAAGCATTTATCTAAATTTTGCTGAAAACTCACCAGTTGGGCAAGTTTTTAATCGAGCAACAAGGTTTAAACTTGAACGTCAAGATATTCTTCCTTATGAAGATATGAACCCTTCTTTGATTGCTAAAAACTTAAAATCCTTAGTAGATGCTGCAAACAACCTTTCAAATGATAAAAAACTATTCGAAGGGAAAATGCGACCTGTTTTCCAAGAACTTCATGCTTCTTTTGACAAGCCATTAAGGAAATTAGAGAAAGAGCAGTTTGTGAATGCATTCATATCCTCTTATGAAATAGTGAGGTATGGTTTTAGTTTAGCTAGATCCACCAAAGATGCAAACCAGCAAATAAACACTTCTCAAAAGAAATGGCTAAACGCAACTCAGGAAGATCCTAGATCTATATTCAACTCTAGACTTTTCAATGATTCAATGAATTTTTTAGCAAATACTGCATTTGCTTTCTCAACAACAAATGCTCCAAATGCTCAAGAGTTGTTACGACTTGTAGACGAACTCAAGTCACTTAAAGATGATTATCTTTCGTCAGACATTTTGATTCTTCCTAGCTCTGAGGCGATCTCTGAGCTTCACGAACAAGTTCTTGCAATCATTGATAGTATAGATAGCTATCCTGCAATTGCTTTTCCAGGACTTGTAGAACTAGAAAAAAACAAATCTTTGTTCATTCCTAGCGTCATATGGATGTCAATGAAAGCTAATTTAAGAAGAGAAAATGAAGGGGATGCATCTCAGCTTTTAGAGATTTCGAACGCCTCAAAGCTTGTGTATCTTACAGATCAAGATTTAGATGTGTTTTTTGATTCTCCAGATCTTAGAGGAGGTATGTTTAGTGTTTGGACAGTCAACGCATTAGAAAACATTGCAAGAAGATATTCTAATGAGCAGCTCAAACAATTTTTAGGATATGCAAGTGCAAGAAGTGCTGCAAACCAATCTATTTCATTCAAAGACCTATCTTTAATAAGTAAATTCCCATTTCTAAGGATGCTCTCTGGTCAACAACAAAAACCGCGACAAGTTCCTGAAAGTCAAAATGGACAAGCTACAATTCCTCCTCAGCAGCAGTTCGTAAAACCTAATGAACCTTCAAGAGAGGTAGATCCAAGAACAGGACTATCTCAAGCCCAATATGACCCCGAAAACAGAGGGCTATCTCCTGAGCAAGCTAGAATCTATAATCAAAGCCAACTCCCTCAAGGAAGGCAAAACCTAGCTATTGAGCCCCCTCCAATGGCTGCTATGGGGCAAAACAATCAAAACTCTCAAATGAGTCCTATGCAAAATGTTCAAAGCAATCAAATGCAACCTGAGACATCTGCTTTCCAAATGCCTTTGATGGGAATTGAAGAAGAGTCAAGCCAAGTGATGCAACCCCAACTGTTACCAGCAGATCAAATGGCTAATGCATCTCAAGAAGCAGAAGGAAAAGTGATGCTAAATGTGGGAGCAGATGGAAGAGATTACTCAAGCTCTATAGGCGCAAATGATCAGCAGTTCTCGAATGAAGTAAGCAACTCTGCAGCCGATGCAAGACAAGAGGTTCAATCAAGGAGAAATGAATCATCGAATTTTCCTAATTTAGGGCAAGGCCAATTCCAGAACCCTATTAATCAAGGCTACAATCCTGCAGTTCAAGAACAACCTCAAATGCCCTACACAGGAGCACTAGCCATTGGGGCAGGAGCAGCGCTTGGGGCTGGACTTTTAGCCTATGGACTTTCAGGAAGCGACAACAAAAGGAAGAAAAAATAATGAAAGCAACGCAAAAATCTATAGCACCTGATGGAACAGTGTTTTTAACAGAAAAAGTAGGTGGGACTTATAGGGTTTTTCAAATTCCTCCTGGGAAGACTAGAAAAAATGGAGGATTTCAAATTTACGACACCCTAGGGAAAAAAGAATCAGATGCAGATGACGCCTTTAGGTTCGCACAGCAAGCACTAAAACAATACAACATAGGTTTAAAAAACAAAGACCCACAAACTCCAAATCTATCTCCCAATCAACAAAATGCAGAAATAACAGAAGAGCAACTAAAAGCAGAAAAACTCAAAGAAGACTTCAATATTGCTATTCAACGTTTTGCGGACGAAAACAATATACCTGAAACAGAAGCTAGAAAGACAATTCTTGCTAATCCTAGCGTTCTTGAAAATACAAATTTTGCAAAGAATCATCCCGAAGAGCTTAAAAGCTTTATTGAAAATAGCGTCCCAGACGATCTTTACAGTTCTTCCCTATACTTTGTCAACAACACAGAAAGACTAGGTGATTTAGAGGATATTTACAATAAGGACAAAAAAGCTCGAAATCATATTTTTGATGACTTTGTTGATGACACTTTAGACAAAAGAGAAGAACGCGCAAATACAGAAACCGATCTTTTGCTCAATGAAGGGTTGTTTGGAGACAAATACAAAACTATTGCAGATGCTCTAAAACCTAAGGAACCTGAGCAATCTTTTTCAGAAAAAGTGTCTTCATACGTTCCCAGCGCAGAAACTGTAAAATCATACATTCCCAGTGCTATTTCAAATTTTTTTGAGGAGAAGATAGCGACGCACAAGAAAAACCACCAGAGGGTGTCGATGCAGCCCCTAACCCTTTTAAATACGAAGAAATACTCCCAAACCCACAAGACAATCTAGATCCTGAGCTTTTAAGAAAAATTGCATTAGAACGAGAAGGGGAAGAGCTTAAGGAGTTAGGCAGAAGGCAAAAGGACGAAGCTTTCAAAATAAAAGATCAAATGAATTTTGATCCTACAAGCTTGTGGGATACCGTAAACGACACCTATCAACCTCCAACGATTTACGACTCTGACAGTTATTATGACAAAAAAGCGCACCAGTTAGGGGTCATGGGGCATAATTTTGGAAGCACCTCAACGCTAGAAAACAGAGAAGGGAAAAACAGAGCAAGATACGAAGCAGACCACAAAGCAAAACTCGATCTTTTTGACCGTTTCATGAACTACGGGACAATCAATCGAAATGATTGGATTCGCATGAATCAAGAAGAGCGCAATTCTATGACTGACCCATTCAAAACATCTGCTGACATCATGGACACCGCTATCAAAAGAGACAACGACAACCAGTACAAACAAGATGTTTTTAGAAAAGATGTAGCCGAAGGGCAAATGTCCAATCAAGGCAAAAACCTTTTTGAAGAACTTGATACGTACAACACAGAAACTCAAATGATGGAGCAACGAAAACAAGAGTCCATCAATACTGCTGCAAGACTTTACGATTTAGCTAGACAAACTCAAAATTTTAACAATTTAGACGAAGTACAAAAAGCAAATCTATGGGCGCAGCGTCAACAAATCCTTCAAGGATGGGAAGGTTTGAGGTTAAATGCTGAGCAACAAAAAGCCGTTCAAGAGGCAAAAGAAGCAGCAGCAAAAGGAGACAAAATAGCGTTTTTCACAAAACTTGCAGCAGCAGCAGCAATAATTGCCACTACTGGAGGAGCTGGAGTAGGGACAGCTGTAGCAATGCTTGCACCAGAAGCAGGGAAAATGCTTGATGGAAAGTATAGTTTCGGACCTATTTTTGGCGGAGGGGCTTCAGCGCAATCTGCAACAGATCCTCTTGTGGGGACAATTCCAGGAGTAAATTGATGTTTCGTAAAATACAAGAAGCTCTAGGAGAGCACGAAAAAGAATATCCTCATCATAAAAAAGTCAACGACATGGCAACTGAAGATCTCCACTCTCTTGGTGTGATCAGACCAGCAAAGCCGTTTTCTGTAAATGTTGGGCATGCTTTAGATGGACATCATAGAAATGTGAATGGGATTAGGCGCAACTTTGATCACAATTTACAAGAAGAAGAAAAAGACGCCATTGACGAAGAGTTTACGGACTTAGGAGAGCTAAGCGCAATGATCCATGACCCTGAGTACATTGAAGACATTGTGAATCACAACCCTTCTGAGAACCACAAAACAGCAAGAGATGTGATGAACCACTATCTCGACAAACATGGAAGAGACTCTTATCGCCACCTTGAACAGGAGCTTTTAGAACCTCTTTTTCAAAACCTTCAGGATAGAATCAGAGAAGAGGGGATTATCGATCATATTCTTGCCCCAAAAATGGTACATGAAACCAATCATCACCCCATGAATTACGCGAAACTTTTCAAGGCTCTTTTGTTAGATCCCGTAAACGAAGGCCACACAAAAAGAAATTGGGAGAAAAACTTGCCAAAGATTTTAGAGAGGAGACTGCAATATGGCTAAACTTTGGGATATTATACAGGGGATTGAACAAGGAATTGCTTCCGCAGATAAGAATTTAGGGGTATATCGTCAAGCTGTAGAAGCAGATGAACTCAAAGAGCTTAAAAGACTTCAACAAGAGCAAAAAAACCTAGAGAAACAAGAAAAAGATCGTCAAGCAGACATAAAAAGAGAAATTGGGCTTCTCAACCAAGAAAAACGTTTATTAAAAGAAGATATTGGGAAGTTTAAGAATATCCCAGGGGTAAAATCTGAACAAAAAACAAGAATCAAACAAATAAACAAAAGAATTGAAGAATTAACACTCCTTGAGCTTGGGGCATATGAAGATGTCCCATCAAGTCTTGCCCAGGAAAGTAAAATCAAACAAGAGCTCCCAAACTCTAGTCCAACATACCAAAAACCAGACACCCCTGAATATGAAAACCTCTCTCAAGAAGAATATGACCAAGGGCAAAAACTCTTAAAGTGGATGACAGGAGGTAAACCATCTGACGCCTTAAAAAGCATTCCTTCATCATTCATGGAAACAGCAGAAGGGATTACTGGACTTGTTGGAGCAAAAAGCCTCAAGGAAAAGATAAGGGACACTAAAAACAAGTATGAAGATCTTGTCGGTATTGAAGACAGAGATGCGGCCTATGCTCAAGGAGGAAGGCTTTTAGGGGATATTCTCACTCCTGCTGGATGGGTGTCACGTGCTTCAAAATTATCAAAACTTGGAAAGTATGTACCAAAAGTCTTGAAACCTTCTTTAAAAGGAGCAGCATACGGAGCCATTCAATCTGAAAAAGAAGACGAAAACCCTTTATTGGGCGCAGCAATGGGAGCAGGAACTTCAGCAGCTTTGCAGGGGGTTGGCAAAGGACTTTCAGCTGCTAAAAAGGCGCGGTTTAAAAAAATCGCCGATAAAGCTTCTTTTAAAGATCGAGAAACTATAGCTGCAAGAGCTGAAACAATGGGACCAAAAGCAACTATACCAGAATTAGTTAGCGTTAAAACAGAAATAGAAAACATAAAAAAAGATGGGTCGTTATTAAACCAAAAAAGACTTCGAAAGATTAAAGAAAATATTGAGAAAAAAGCCCAAAAATCTGTAGAGAATCTTCCACAAGGAGAAGAAGAGCTTCAAACACTCTATAAAAATTTAGGAGAAATGGTTGATCCGAATGTTGAGGGGTCGGTCGCTCAAAGGTCTGCAAAGCTATACGATGCTGTTAAAGAAGAATCACTAGGAGGAGATGGGCTAGTAGATAAAAAATCATTAATGCAGTGGATTAGAGCAGCTAAGGAAGCAGAGCCAAATGTTAAAGGTTTGCCAAAACTAAAAACAAACCGAGGGAAAGTTGATGAAGTAGAAAAACTTTTAATGCAAGCTCCCGAAAATCCCAAACTCTATCGAAAATTTGTCACTGAAAACATAGAAAAAATCCCAACGGCTAGTGATTTTTTGAGGTATCGTTCTTCTGTAAACAAAATGCTAGGTAAAGCAGGAAGCGAACAGATTGAAGGATTATCAGTTCTTTCCAATTCTTTAGATCAAATTGTAGACAAAGCCGACGTCAACAATGTCCTCAAAAAAGCCTCAACACACTATGCAACAGAGTTAGGCCCTCTCAAGCAAAAACAAATGAAAAAAGCCGCTTCAGCTGTTAAATTTTCAGAGTCTACAGAGGGTAAACCTAGCATTTCTAAGGTTTTTGGAGAACACTCAACAGAAAATAATCGAGCGTTTAAGCAACTTTCAAAAGAAGACAAAAAAAGAGTTTTGGGAGCTTTTTTAGAAGAAAATATGGAATCAGAAATAGACCCAATAAGAGATGTAACAAAAACCTACAAAAAACTTCCTAGCTATATCAAAGACAGTAAAGATCCAACAACAAGAGCTATCGTTAAAGACATGAAAAATATTGCTGCTGTCAATAAAACGTATACAAGCATGCAACGCTCAACAACACCAGACATTGGGTCTCGAGTTCCAACAAAATCAATGAAAAATCTTATGAGATTGATAGGTTACGGAGGAACAGCCTTTGTAAACCCCACAATGACTGCTGGAATTGCTTTAGCTGATATGGGCGTAAAGGGGGGAGCTGCTTTAGCAAAAGCAGCTAGAAGAAAAGGCGTAGGACAAAAATATTTAAAATATTACTTCAAACCAGAGCTTTTAGATGAGCTATATAGAAAAAGAATGGGAAGGCTGAGTAAGCCTCCAACAAAATTAATAATAGAAAATAAAAAGAAGGAGAAAGGGAATGACTACTAGTCCTATTCCAAGCCTCGCAAATTTAGCAGAGGTTGAAAGAGGGTCAGCAAATCCAATCGGTATCGACGAGTTCGGAAATCGATTCAAGATTGACGTACAAAGAAACCCCCATTTTAAAGCCGATGGAAACTTGATTGACAATGGCGATATTTTTGTACAAACAGACAAGTATGGCGTAGGGATCTCGTACCCATTTGGATCGACTGACATTAACGATTTTGTAAGAAACACATGTTGTTTGGTTCCAAAGTGGAAGGTAAACAGTGAAAACGTGTTCCCTATTGGATCTTTGGAATCAGAGTTTTCATACGACGAGGGGCTTCAGTTTGTGACTGTTCCTATTACCCCAAACATTGGCACAGCTGGAACGGGACCTAACACGCAAGAAGTGAAAATCCTATGTTCCACAGCAGCGAATTTCACAGAAAAGCAGTCTTTGACGTTTGAAACAGACGTTGCAGCGAATCTCAATGATAGTCATTTTGATGTGCCTGAAGGCGCGAAAATGTACTTAACCTTTGAAATCGAAGGTTTCTACAGTCCTGAAGACTTGAAAAACGACACTTTTGTTTCCAACCCAACGATTCAGTATACAATTGGAACAGAGACTGTTGAAATACAAAAGTCTACTGGAACGATAGCAGAAACAACAAAAGCAACCGCTTGGGAAAACAAGCTAAACATTAAAAAAACTTTTGATCTCCCTGCACTCCTCACAGATGAAGATGTCGATAGTGGCAAGTTCTTTTGGTTTTTCAATATCAAAATGGCTTTTGATTCTGGTGTTGTTTCTTCAACAACTCAAATCAGCGACTATTTCAATGCGGATCGTGGTGTATATTTCGACAACGCTCTTTTGGTGGGAAAAACAAAAATATACGACAGCGCATACACAACAAATTGGGTCGTTGAAAACGAAAGATGGGGAAAAGGCTGGAAACATAGAATGTATGACACATCCTACAGCAATATAGAAGCCTCCAACCAAACCGCTTTCAACTTCATTCCAGACGGTCATTATTCAAGTTCCTACAATATGCCGATTACCTATTACGGATTATCCTTTGGAGCGGGTAATGAACCAAGTTTTAGCCCTGGGGTCAATAATGGTGAGTTTGCAAATAGCCTCGTTGTTTTCAATGGTGCTAATGGATATAGCTCTGGTGGAGTTTTAAGTGGAGAATCAGACTGGTTCGGCACAAGTGTAAGAAGCGCTTTAGGTTTTGGGGAATCTACCGATTCCATTCCAGCAACCAACATTAGGAAACTTCCAATGCTAAGTTGCGACTTTCATGTTTTCCCATTTGCTGGAAATTATGATGACGTGCGGTTTTTCTATAATGGTTTTTTTGCATATCCAACACTAAACTAGGGGGAGCAATGAAAAAAGTAAAAATCCCTCTCCCTTCACGTGAAAACGTTCAAAATATACCGTTAGCAGATGTCGGTGAAAACTACCAAAGAATTGTTTTTGACGATGATGGGAATAGCTTCAAAACAGATTTTTTAAATGCTGAGGAACAAGAACAATTAATAAATGACCTTTCTTATGCTCAAGCAAATCTAGTTTATGAGGAAAGAATTCCTGAAATTACAGAGATAGTAAATCAGTCTGTATTAGACAACCAACTTCCTTTGCCTGCTCTATGGAGCGAGAGTTCTTCTTTTCATAGTTTGTCCAGTCCATTTAACAATTGGAATTTTGAAAGATACAATCCTGACAATATAGTTACAAAAATCAGTAGTACAACTTTTGAACTGACTCCAGGTTATATATACAAAGTTTCAGCAATGTTAACAAGTCAATCGGATGACAACGATGTCACTGGGCTTGTGTGGAGATTGTTAGTAAACGAACAGTCGCCAACCTCTCCAGCAGTAACTTTTAGCCCTAGTGGTAATCTTGGGATTTTGTATCAAATGGACCAGTCTGGTTCGTCTTCCTACAATTCCTCAAGCTCTTCATCTGTTGAATCAACACATTTTGTAACAGTACCACTTGGGTATACGACAAGGTGTCAGGTTCAGATAGTATACATGAGTCCAGGAACGTCAAAAACTCACGGAGACAGTAAAATATTATTTGAGGTTGTGAAAAAAATATGATTATCAAGATTGAAATAACTAATAATACAAATTTTGTTTTAAGAAAAAAGGATTCATTTTTTACAATGTTGGATGGAGTTTCCCAGATGAACTTTCTCCTCAAGAGACGACAGAAGGCATTATAGAAATTGAAGAATCACAGGAAAATTTCAAAGCTTTAGTAAGATACACTGAAGAAATCAAAAGTTTCCAGCTTTGGATAAATTCACTATATGGAAATAATTTAATGATTGATACGGAATTTTTGGATTGTAATCCAAGTGGCACAATTCCAATTATAGACCAAACGGTAATTTCTTTTGTGTTGTCTGAGGTTTCGGAAGAAATACAAAACAAAACCATCACAAAAAAGGGGGAACCATGCAGTTCAAAAAAGGATGCAAAAAAGGCAAAAGAAAGTAAGTCTAAAGGAAAAAGACTTACATAAAAGCCTTGTAAAACTGCTACGTCACAAGCAAGAAACTCAAAAGTTTATATTCTTCCATGTAAAAAATGACGTGGGGAGAAGGGCAAACGGATTTTTCTATGATCTCAAGCCCATGGGTGTATTGCCAGGCGTAGCAGACTTTTGCATATTGAAAGAAGGGGAAACAATTTTCTTTGAGATCAAGACTGAAAAAGGAAAGCTCTCAGATAATCAAAAAATCTTCCTAAAAAATGTGCAAGAACTCGGCCATAGAACCTATGTTGCGTATGGTTGGGATGATATTTTAGAAAAAGTTGAAAAAATACTTTAATCACAAAAAAAGGGCTTCATATTTTCGCTGTATTGCGATTTCTACAAGCAGCCCCTATCAAAACTCAAATATCTACAAAAACTTAAAAATGGGGGTTTAAAGTGGAAACAGAGCTAATCATGGAAATTGGGTTATTTTTTTTAATAATAACGTTAAGCATAACCTTCTAGGAGAACAAAATGAAAAAATTTGCGTTAATTTTAATCCTTACAATGCTTTTTGGATGCCATCACCATTACAAGCACAAACACAAAAAACCGATTAAGCAACAGGTGAAGCAAGCAACACCAGCTCCGCAACCTATCCAAGAAATCGAAGTAAAAATAGAGCCAAAACAGGAGATCGTAGAGCCTGAACCCTTTCTCGAACCAGAG
>Ga0070754_10002109_pt1 | contig 14925 bp, 12 predicted proteins | sample VirMetDEL_Sep_01_FD_75181 | JGI IMG/M metagenome (GOLD analysis project Ga0070754, IMG submission 75181) | Aqueous microbial communities from the Delaware River and Bay under freshwater to marine salinity gradient to study organic matter... | ecosystem: Environmental > Aquatic > Marine >... | reverse complement strand
GAGGTCGCGGGCGTGGTAGCGCAGACCTTCCTGCTGTTTATAGGAGGCGTCGTGCTCCTCGTCGATGATGATCAGCCCTGGCCGCTGCATGGGGGTGAACAGCGCCGAGCGGGTGCCGATGATGATGTCCGCTTCGCCGTCCCGCGCCGCTAGCCATGCATCCAGCCGTTCCCGGTCATTGATGTTGGAGTGCAGCAAGGCGATGCGGGCATTGAAGCGCTTCTCGAAGCGCGCCAGGGTTTGCGGACCGAGGTTGATTTCAGGAATCAGCACCAATGCCTGTTTGCCGGCTTCGAGCACTTGGTGAATGAGCTGCAGATAGACTTCAGTCTTGCCACTGCCGGTGACGCCCGCCAGCAGCGATACCTGAAAGCCATTGAAACCCGCGCGAATGGCTTCGAACGCGGCGCGCTGTTCCTGGTTAAGCGGCAACTCAGGCTGCAGTAACCAGCTGCCCTGGTGTCGAGGGGCTTGATGGCTGCGCCGCGTCTCGATCCGCAGCAAGCCTTTCTGCAGCAGCAGGTCGAGGCTGTCCTTGCTCAGTTGGAGTTGGTTCAGCAGGGAATGAGCGACACCATGTGGATGTTGGGCGATGGTTTTCAGCGCCTCGCGCTGGCGTGGCGCACGGCTCAGACGGGGATCTTCCGGCCGTGCCCCGGTCGCGGCATGCCAGAAGCGTTCCTGTCGCGCCTCCGCCGGCTCACCCTGGCGCAATAGCACCGGCAGTGCCCAACTGAGGGTATCGCCGAGGCTGTGCTGGTAATACTGCGCTGTCCACAGGCACAGCTTGAACAGTGAAGGCGGCAGTGGCGGTTGGGCGTCGAGCAGTTCCAACGCGGGCTTGAGCTTTCCTTCGGGCACTTCGCTGTGTGTCGCCAGTTCCACCAGAACGCCGATCACCTCGCGTCGACCGAAGGGCACGCGCAGACGCATGCCGGGCTGCAATACAGCGCAGGGCACGCCGGCCGGTGGCAGGTAATCGAAGAGTCTGCGTAGGGGGGAAGGCAGCGCGAGGCGTAGAATGGGCTGAGGCACGCGGAGGTCCTTGACGACGAATGTCGATGGTAAACGATCCTGCAGCTAGCCGACCCGCTAACAATCGATCGAGCTGCATGCATGTCGGCAGACATATTCGATTTGCCAGCCGCGCACACGTCCGCTGTGCGACCGCCTGCGCTTGCATCGACACCCTGCTCTGGTATCATTCGCGCCCTTCCGTGCGGTACTCGACATAGGGTCGGGTGGCGGCACAAGTCCTAGAGGATTCTTCCATGAAAGCCGATATCCATCCTAATTACGTAGAGATCGAAGCCACTTGCAGCTGCGGCAACGTCATCAAGACTCGCTCGACGCTGGCCAAGAACATGAGCATCGACGTTTGCTCCGAGTGCCATCCGTTCTACACCGGCAAGCAGAAAGTGCTGGATACCGGCGGCCGTATCGACCGCTTCAAGCAGCGTTTCGGTGTGTTCGGCGCCAAGTAAGCAGTCGCCGCGACGGAAATCCCATGAGATTTTCCGAGCATCTGAAGAAGGCGTCCCTGGTGGGCGCCTTTTTCGTTTCCGCCATTTTCAGTCTGCAGGCGCAGGCGCTTTGTTCTGTCAGTGGTCCGCTGTCGCGAGTGGCTGTAGCAAAGGTTGTCGACGGCGACACGCTTCGTCTGGTCGACGGGCGCAATGTCCGGCTAATTGGTCTGAATGCACCTGAAATAGGGCACAAAGGTCGCAACGCCGAACCCTTTGCAGAAGCGACCAAGCGGCATCTGCAGGCGCTAGTCAGAGCCAGCGATGGACACGTAGGTCTGCGTCTCGGTCAGGAGGCCAAAGACCATTACGGCCGGGTTCTGGCCCATGTATTCGATGAGCGCGGCGAGAATTTGGAAGCTGCCCTGCTCGCCGAAGGTTTGGGTTATTTCGTCGCCATTGCGCCAAATACCTTATTGGCGGACTGTCATCGAGTCGTCGAGCGGCAGGCTCGGGCCGCCGGCAAAGGGGTCTGGCGTCAGTCCCCGCTAATCGCAGTCGAGCGCTTACGCCGAGGTGGCTTCGCGGTGGTGAGAGCGCGTGTCGATCGGCTGGAGGAAAATCGGGGCGGTATCTGGCTCGAGTTGGAAGGCTCGCTGGTATTGCAGATTCCTCATCGGGCCGTTGCGGCGTTCACCGAATACTCGCTAACGGATTTGCCAGGCAGAGAGATCGAGGCGAGAGGGTGGGTGATCGATCGGAAGGGGCGTGCGGATCTGTCGCGGCAAGCCCGCTGGATGCTTAGGGTCAACCATCCTTCGATGCTTGTTCCGCTACCCTGACGTAAGTCCGGGCTGCGCGGGGAATGCGAAGCAGTTGTCCCGCCCGTCAGCTGAAAGTCGTAGGTCGAGCCCTTGACAGACAGCTTTCCCACTGGCTTGTGACAGCGATCGATCTTGGCGTATCCTCGACCGCCTGTCTGTCCCAGAAAAAATAAGCGGAATGCCTCATGACTGACCTGAAAACTGCCGCTCTCGACTACCATTCGCAGCCCCGTCCGGGAAAGCTGAGTGTCGAGCTGACCAAGCCCACCTCCACCGCTCGCGACCTGTCGCTGGCCTATAGTCCTGGCGTGGCGGAGCCGGTGCGAGAAATCGCCCGCGATCCGCAGCTGGCTTACCGGTACACCGGCAAAGGCAACCTGGTAGCGGTGATTTCCGATGGCACGGCAATTCTTGGCCTAGGAAATCTGGGTCCGCTGGCCTCCAAACCCGTGATGGAAGGCAAAGGTGTTCTGTTCAAGCGCTTCGCCGGCGTCGATGTGTTCGACATTGAGGTCGATGCGGAAAGCCCGCAGGCCTTCATCGATACGGTCAAGCGTATTTCCATCACGTTCGGTGGAATCAACCTGGAAGATATCAAAGCACCCGAGTGCTTCGAGATCGAGCGGGCTTTGATCGAGCAGTGCGACATCCCAGTGTTTCATGATGACCAGCACGGCACTGCCATCGTGACTGCGGCAGGGATGCTCAACGCACTGGAAATCGCGGGGAAGACGCTCGAGGAGGCCAAGATTGTCTGCTTGGGTGCTGGCGCTGCGGCAACCTCCTGTATGAAGCTACTGGTCAGCATGGGCGCGAAGATCGAGAACATCTTCATGATCGACCGCAAGGGTGTGATCCACGCCGGCCGCGACGATTTGAACCAATACAAGGCGGTGTTCGCCCATGAAACCGACAAGCGCACCCTGGATGATGCGCTCGACGGTGCCGATGTCTTTGTCGGTCTGTCCGGTGCCAATCTGCTGAGTGCCGAAGGTCTCAAGCGTATGGCGGCGAACCCGGTAGTGTTCGCTTGCTCGAACCCCGATCCCGAGATCAGCCCGGAATTGGCGCACGCGACCCGCTCCGACGTGATCATGGCGACTGGCCGTTCGGATTATCCGAATCAGGTCAACAACGTGCTGGGCTTCCCATTCATCTTCCGTGGGGCGCTGGATGTTCGTGCGTCGCGCATCAATGAAGAGATGAAAATCGCCGCTGCAGTTGCCCTGCGCGATCTAGCCAAGCTGCCAGTTCCGGCGGAAGTCGCTGCTGCTTATGGTGTCGATCAGTTGCAGTTCGGTCGTGAGTACATTATCCCGAAACCAATGGATCCTCGCCTGATCACCTTGGTTTCCGATGCCGTGGCCAAGGCTGCGATCGAAAGCGGTGTGGCGACGCTGCCGTATCCGTCGAACTATCCGCTGAAATCGGTTGACGACGTGTTTAACGGTTGATTGAGCGCTGCTCGTATTGGAACAAGCCTCGCCTTCGGCAGGCTCTGATCGCGATAGAACCCCGGCCCTTCGGTCGGGGTTTTGCTTTTCGGTTATCGCTTTCCAGGAGTCGGCTGATCATTGCAGCGCAAGGACTAAGCTTCGCTTGCGGCAGCAATTAAAGCGGTAGCGCTCTGGTTCTCAGTATGAGCTCAGATATTTCGCGCGCAGTCTGGCGAATACATTAGCCGGCAGAATTTGTAACGGTTCCTGAATGATAAAAGCCTGTTCCGACTCCTCAAAATAGGTCGATCGGTGCGGCCTCGGATGCCGGTAAGGGGCTGCCGGGCACAGCGGAGCCCGGAATCAGCTCGTCCATGTTGGGCGGGGAATCTTCACTTCGAAACAGTTCGAAATAGGCATCCGGCGTTCCGGGGGAAGCTGCACGACCACTCTTGGGGTCGATTCGCAGCGTCATGATTCCTTCGGGTTCGGCGGGGGCATGTTCGGGCGCGCCTTCGAGCACCGAGCTCATGTACTTCATCCAGATAGGCAGCGCTACCGTTCCACCATATTCCCGACGACCGAGGCTCTGCGGTTGATCGAAGCCGGCCCAGACGGTCGTTACGATGTCTGCGTTATAGCCGGAGAACCAGCTGTCCTTGGACTCGTTGGTGGTGCCGGTCTTTCCGGCGATATCGCCACGCCCCATCGCCAGGGCTCTTCTGCCTGTCCCGCGCTTGATGACGTCCTGCAGCATGCTGGTCATGATATAGGCGGTGCGTTCGTCAATGATTTGCTCGGCATACACTGGCGGCTGCTCTACCGGCTCCGAATCGCTAGTTAGCGGTTTGTCATTCTGTGCATAGGTGGTTATCGCTGCTTGGTCTTTTTCTGCCTGGGCTGAACGAGCAAGACTGTGCTCGGGTACGCGCGCCGGGTTTGCTTCGAATATCACCTTGCCGTCTCGGTCCTCGATGCGCTCGATGAGATAGGGTTCTACTTTATAGCCGCCGTTCGCGAAGGCGGTCCAGCCGATGGCGATTTCCATTGGCGTCAGGGTTGCTGTACCAAGTGCCAATGATAGATTCGCTGGTAGGTCTTCGGCCTTAAACCCAAAGCGTTTGACGTAGTCGATGGTGTCTGGAATTCCAAGGGTCCGCAGCAGGCGAATCGAGACTAGATTGCGAGATTTGTAGAGCGCTTCGCGCAGCCGGATCGGGCCAAGGAAGGTATTGTTGTCATTTTTTGGCCGCCAGACGCGATCCAGATCTTCCTCGACAAAGACGATGGGCGAATCATTAACCAAGGTCGCGGCTGTGAACCCGGCATCCAGCGCCGCACTATAGACGAATGGTTTGAAGCTGGACCCCGGCTGACGTTTTGCTTGAATGGCTCGGTTGTAATTGCTTTGACCGAAAGAAAAGCCGCCGGTCAGCGCTTCGATGGAGCCGTCAAGAGGATCGATCGACACCAGTGCAGCCTGGGCTTGGGGTATCTGGCTGAACAATAATTCATCATCCGAGATAAGAACGCGGACGACGTCCCCCACCTTGATTACATCCGACGGCGCTTTGGGTTGCGGCCCAAGGCTATTGGTATTAATGAACGGACGAGCCCATTTCATGCTCTCCCAGCGAACGCTTCGCTCGGTACCATCACGGAGCAAGACCTGAATTGTGTCGCTGGAGACCTGACTGACAACGGCGGGTAGCAGGCCGGACTGGCTTCGGTACTCGTGAAGTTTCTGTAGCCAAGTTTCGCGATCGGTGCCCGCCAGCTGGGCTTCCGGTCCTCGATAGCCGTGACGCTGGTCATATTCGATTAATCCCTGCGTGAGGGATTGATTGGCAGCAACCTGACGCTCGCTAGTGGGGGTCGTGTAGACGCGGAAACCGTCGGTATAGGCGGCGCTGCCGAAGCGGCCAACCATCTCGGCGCGCGCCATCTCGGCTACATAGGGTGCATCGAGCTCTGGTGAGGAGCCGTGATAGGAGGCGTCCACGATTTCCGCCATTGCTTGCTGATAACGGACTTCGTCTATTGACCCGAGTCGATACATGCGCCCGAGAATCCAGTCGCGCCTTTCCTTGGCTCGCTCTGGGTTGTCCAAGGGATTAAACGCCGACGGAGCTTTGGGCAGTCCAGCGATCATTGCCATTTGCGCCAAGCTTAGCTCGCCGATCGATTTCCCATAATAGACATGAGCTGCCGCCTCGATGCCGTAAGAGCGGTTGCCCAGATAGATTTTGTTGACGTACAGCTCAAGAATTTCGTCCTTGCTCAGCTCTCGTTCGATCTGCAGTGCTAGAAGAATCTCACTGATCTTGCGGGAAAAGCTCCGCTCGCTGGTGAGAAAGTAGTTCTTCGCCACCTGCATGGTAATGGTGCTGCCGCCGGTCTGAATCTCGCCGGTTTTCAATAATTGCGTGGCAGCGCGCATCAGGCTGGAAACATCAACGCCATAATGATTCGCGAAGTTGTCATCTTCGGCCGCCAACAGTGCGGCGATGAAATCTTTGGGTATTTCATCAAAGTCAATTGGGGAGCGACGCATTTCGCCATACTCGGCGATCAGCTTGTCGTCATTGCTGTAGACACGCAGAGGAATCTGGAGCTGTATGCTGCGTAGCGATTCGACCGATGGCAAATTAGGGCTCAGATAGAGAAAAGCCCCACTGAGACTGAGCAGAAGTCCGCAGAAAATAGCCAAGCACGACCATAAGAAAAACTTCAGGAAACGCATCGGGGTTCATTGAATCCAGGATGGGGAATGGGGTGTAAGCCGCAGACGATGCCGAAAGGGAAAACCGGTCACATTATAAGCGGATTTTTTACTGGGGAGCCATTTGCGCTTCTGTCAAGGCTGTTATCTAATGTGGATAAACATAATTAATCCGTAAGTAGCGGATAAAGATAGGAAATCGGCCGTGCTAGGGCTCTTCACGAAGAAAGCGAACACGCTGCTTGGGATCGACATCAGTTCGACATCCGTCAAGCTACTCGAATTAAGCCGCTCGGGCTCCCGATATCGGGTTGAGTCTTATGCCGTCGAGCCGCTTCCGCCAATGCTGTGGTGGAAAAAAATATCGCCGAGCTGGAGGGCGTGGGCCAGGCCCTGACCCGGTTGCTGGCCAAGGCTAAAACCGGGGTTAAGTCGGCTGCCGTAGCAGTTTCCGGTTCGGCAGTCATCACCAAAAGCATCGAGATGGAAGCAGGGCTGACCGACGATGACTTGGAGAACCAGCTGAAGATAGAGGCCGATCAGTACATTCCGTATCCGCTCGAAGAGGTCGCTATCGACTTCGAAGTGCAGGGGCCTGCCGCTCGTTCTCCCGGTCGCGTTGAGGTGCTGCTGGCAGCGTGCCGTAAGGAGAATGTGGAAATTCGCGAGGCGGCTCTCGCCTTGGCGGGGCTGACCGCCAAGGTCGTAGATGTCGAAGCCTATGCGTTGGAGCGCTCATACGGGCTGCTGGCACCGCAGTTGGGCGCTGGTCACGATGAACTTACCGTCGCGCTCGTGGATATCGGTGCCACCATGACCACGCTGAGCGTGTTGCACAACGGTCGCACCATCTATACGCGCGAACAGCTATTCGGCGGGCGGCAGCTTACCGAAGAAATTCAGCGTCGTTACGGTCTGTCGATGGAGGAGGCTGGCCTGGCAAAAAAACAGGGTGGCCTTCCAGATGACTACGACAGCGAAGTATTGCAGCCGTTCAAGGAAGCAGTCGTTCAGCAGGTGTCGCGCTCGCTGCAATTCTTCTTCGCTGCGGGACAGTTCCATGATGTGGATTACATCCTCCTGGCAGGCGGAACTGCCTCGGTTCCCGGACTGGATCGGTTGATCCAGCAAAAAATCGGAACCCAGACTTTAGTCGCCAACCCGTTTGCCGATATGGCCTTGAGCAGCAAGGTCAACGCTGGCGCTCTCGCCAGTGATGCGCCGTCCCTGATGATTGCCTGCGGGTTGGCGTTGAGGAGTTTCGACTGATGGCCCAGATTAACCTTCTACCCTGGCGCGAGCAGCTTCGCGAAGAGCGTAAACAGCGTTTCTTGGTTTCCCTCGCGGGCGTTGCCCTCGTGGCGGTGGGCATGCTGTTTCTAGCGGATCAGTACTTCACTCACGCCATCGAGCGGCAGAACGCGCGAAACGATTTCGTCCGGAAAGAAATTGCCGTGCTGGATGCGCGGATCGTGGAAATCAAGGAATTGCGAGAGCGTCGGCAGCAATTGCTCGAACGTATGAAGATTATTCAGGACCTGCAGGGCAATCGGCCAATCATCGGCCGGATATTCGATCAGCTGGTACGTACTCTGCCCGATGGCGTGTATTTCACCGGTTTGAAGATGACTGGCAAAAATATCGCCATTGTCGGTGGCGCGGAATCCAACAACCGGGTCTCTAACCTGATGCGCAATTTGGACGGCTCTGAATGGCTGGAATCGCCAAATCTGAACGAAGTGAAGGCTGTCACTGCGGGCGCTGTCGAGCAGGAGAATGTCTTTCAGCTTACGGTACAGCAGACGCAGCCGGCAGCTGCTACAGAAGGAGATAAGCCATGAGTCTGGCGAGCTCCATGGAAAGCCTCCGCAGCGTCGATCTGTCCGATTTGGATATGAACAATCTCGGCTCCTGGCCTGCGGCGGTAAAGGTCATTGCCGCGATACTGCTGATGGTTCTGGTGCTCGGGGGCGGCTATTACTTTTACCTCAGCGATTTGCAGGTCAGCCTCGAGCAGCAAAGAGCACAAGAGGATACGTTGAAGCAGCAATTTTCCTCGAAGGCCTTCCAGGCTGCGAACCTCGAAGCCTACAAAGCTCAGATGGTCGAGATGGAAGCGTCGTTCGGTGCATTGCTGCGCCAGTTGCCCAGCGACACGGAAGTGCCTGGTTTGCTTGAAGATATAACACGCACCGGTTTGGGTAGCGGGCTTGAGTTCGAAGAAATCAAGCTGCTGCCGGAGGTGATCCAGCAATTTTATATCGAGCTGCCGATACAGATTAAGGTGGTTGGTAGTTACCACGACCTAGCAACTTTCGTCAGTGGCGTATCGAGCCTGCCGCGGATCGTTACGTTGCATGACTTCGAGATAGCACCTGAAAGCAAGGATTCATCTTCCAAGTTACGCATGAGTATCTTGGCCAAGACTTATCGCTATAACGACAAGGGGCTGCAGAAATGAATGGAGCCCGACTTATTGCGCTGGGCTTGGGCCTGGCTCTGCTAGCCGGCTGTGGTGGCAGCAGCAACTTCGACGACTTGCGAGCATACATGGACGAGGTGCGGGCCAAGCCCAAAGGCTCGATCGAACCACTGCCAGCGTTCCTGCCGTATGAGGCGTTCACATACAGTGCTGCGTCCCTGCGGCATCCGTTTCAGCCGCCGATGAAGATAGACCTGACGCAGCGGCAGAAGGGCTCGAAAGACATTCGACCTGACGAAACACGCATCAAGCAGTTCCTGGAAGAATTCAATATTGAGACTTTTGTCATGGTCGGCACGCTGACCAATGATGCGGGTAAATACGCCTTGATTAAAGGCGGCGACGGCGTTCACCGAGTCAAGGTCGGTGACTATCTGGGGCGCAATCACGGCCGTATCGTTGAAATCAGCGAAGCCGAGGTGGATGTGCTTGAAATCGTTCCTGACGGAGAGGGTGGGTGGCTTGAGCGCCCGCGTAGCCTGACCTTGAAAGAGCGCTCCTGAGTTGGGGCAAAAATGGAAAACCTATACCGGTCTGCACAACGGAAGCCTTTTATGAATACCACCCTCTCTCGTCTCGGCTTGTCCTTGCTGGCAGCGTTCATTTCGCCCGCCCTGCTAGCGGCGTCTCTGAATACCCTCGATGTTGCATCGTTGCCAGGCGATCGCGTCGAGTTGAAGCTGGCTTTTGATGAGCCAGTACCTACTCCGCGGGGTTACACCCTTGATCAACCAGCACGCATTGCGCTCGATTTACCGGGCGTTTCAAGCAAGCTTGGTACCAAAACCCGCGAGCTCGGTGTCGGTAATGCGCGGAGCGTTACGGTGGTGGAGGCCCAGGGGCGTACTCGTCTGATCGTCAATCTCACATCCCTGGTTCCCTATTCGACTCGTGTAGACGGCAATAACCTATTCATCGTGCTTGGCGAAAGCGGCGCATCTTCAGCTGCTGTTGCAGCCACGCCGGTGGCGCCAGTGAATAAGGCTGCCCCGATCGTCCACGCAGCGGCGAGCAAGGCGATCAACAATATTGATTTCCGTCGCGGGGAAGACGGGGCTGGCAATGTGGTCATTACGCTGTCGGATCCTTCGATCAGTCCGAGCATCGAAGAGCAGGGCGGCAAGATTCGTGTGTCCTTCGCAAAGACGCAACTGCCGGAAGCGTTGCGTGTAAGACTTGATGTGCAAGACTTCGCTACCCCGGTCAAGTTTGTCGATTCGAGCAGCAAAGCTGACGGTGCGAGTATCGCAATCGAGCCCACCGGGCGATACGACTATCTCGCCTACCAGACCGACGACAAGCTGACTATCAGTGTTAAGCCGCTTAGCGAAGCCGATGCCGAAAAGCGCAAGGCAGAGCATTTCACCTATTCCGGAGAGAAGCTATCGCTGAACTTCCAGGATATTGATGTGCGCTCCGTTCTGCAGCTGATCGCTGATTTTACTGACCTTAATCTGGTTGCCAGCGATACGGTGCAGGGCAACATTACACTGCGTTTGCAGAACGTGCCTTGGGACCAGGCACTGGATCTTGTGTTGAAAACCAAAGGGCTCGACAAGCGCCAGGTTGGCAACGTGCTGCTGGTAGCGCCAGCGGACGAGATTGCCGCGCGCGAGCGGCAAGAGCTTGAGTCGCAGCGGCAGATCGCCGAACTGGCGCCACTGCGTCGCGAGGTTGTGCAGGTCAATTACGCCAAAGCGGCCGATATTGCCCAGTTGTTCCAGTCGGTGACGAGCACGGATGGCGCGAGCGAAGACCGTGGCTCGATCGCTGTCGATGACCGCACCAACAACATCATCGCTTATCAGACACAGGAACGTTTGGATGAGCTGAGGCGGATCGTCGCACAGCTGGATATTCCGGTGCGGCAAGTGATGATTGAAGCGCGGATCGTCGAGGCTAACGTTGATTATGACAAGAGCCTGGGGGTGCGTTGGGGTGGCTCGCAGTTGTTCGCCAATGGCCGCGGACTTGTATATGGAAACGATGAAACGGGTGATGAGAACGGTGATGAAGGCGAGGACAGCAACGGCAACGTTCCGTTTGTTGACCTGGGAGTGACGGGGGCTACCTCGGGTATCGGGATCGGCTATATAACCAACAACCTTATTCTCGACCTTGAGCTGTCGGCAATGGAGAAGTCTGGTAATGGCGAGGTTGTATCTCAGCCAAAGGTTATGACGGCTGACAAGGAGACGGCGAAGATCCTCAAAGGGTCCGAGATTCCATACCAGCAAGCTAGCTCCAGCGGTGCAACTACGACCACTTTCGTCGAAGCTGCCCTGTCACTTGAGGTTACGCCTCAAATCACTCCCGACAATCGCATCATCATGGAAGTAAAAGTCACCAAGGATGAGCCCGACTTTGCAAACGATGTCAATGGAACACCGACTATTCGCAAGAACGAGGTAAATGCCAAAATTCTTGTTAATGACGGCGAAACCGTTGTAATCGGTGGTGTCTTCTCCAACACGCAAAGCAGATCAGTGGATAAGGTTCCTTTCTTGGGAGATCTGCCTTATCTTGGCCGCATGTTCCGGCGAGACGTCGTGTCTGATGCGAAGTCTGAGCTTCTTATCTTCCTGACGCCGAGAATCCTGAATAATCAGGCTATTGCAGTGAATCGTTGATATCGGTGGAAAATATCATCCTCGTGGGCCCGATGGGAGCCGGTAAAAGCACCATCGGGCGCCTGCTCGCCAAGGAGCTTCGCCTGCCGTTTCGGGACTCCGACAAGGAGATCGAGCAGCGCACAGGCGCCAGCATTCCGCTGATATTCGATGTCGAGGGCGAGTCGGGTTTTCGCGAGCGTGAGCATGCTGTCATCACGGATATCTGCCAAATGCAGGGTGTCGTGTTGGCAACGGGCGGTGGTGCGGTGCTCCGGCAGGATAATCGTTGGGTGTTGCGCGATGGCGGTCGGGTGATTTATCTATGCACGTCGGTCGAGCAGCAACTCGATCGAACCTCTAGAGATCGCAATCGTCCGCTTTTGCAGGCACCTAATCCCCGCGAGATATTGGTTGGCTTGATGGCTGTGCGGGACCCCTTGTACCGTGAAATCGCAGACATCATTGTCGAAACGGATGAACGCCCACCTCGCTTGGTGGTAATGGAAATCCTTGATCAAATTCACGGTCTTTCGCCTCGTGAAAGCCTGGGTCGATCTGCGCTATCCTAGCTCCCCTTTAACGGTGGAGCCCCCATGCAGACTCTACAGGTCGATCTCGGCGAGCGTAGCTACCCGATTTTCATTGGTGAACAGCTCATCGATCACGGCGAGCTGTTATCCCGTCACATTCGTGGCAAGCAAATTGCCATCGTCACCAACGACACTGTCGCCCCGCTGTACCTTGAGCGCCTGTCGCGCAGCCTTGCCGATTACGCTATTACTCCGGTTATTCTGCCGGACGGTGAAGCGCACAAGAATTGGCAGACTTTGCATTCGATCTTCGACGCACTGCTCGCTGCCAGGCATGATCGCAACACCACGTTGATCGCGCTGGGTGGCGGGGTCATCGGTGATATGGCTGGTTTCGCTGCTGCGAGCTACCAGCGCGGCGTTGATTTTATCCAGGTGCCCACCACTCTTTTGTCTCAGGTCGACTCCTCGGTTGGTGGCAAAACGGGTGTCAATCATCCGTTGGGCAAGAACATGATCGGCGCCTTCTATCAGCCGCAGGCAGTGTTGATAGACACCGCCACTCTCGTGACTTTGCCGGCGCGCGAACTATCGGCCGGTCTGGCTGAAGTAATCAAGTATGGCCTGATCTGCGATGAGCCGTTCCTCGGCTGGCTCGAAAGTAATGTCGACAAGCTTCGGGCGCTTGATCAGTCGGCGCTCACCGAAGCAATACGGCGTTCCTGCGCTGCGAAGGCCAAGGTGGTCGGTGCGGACGAGCGTGAGTCGGGCATTCGCGCCACGCTCAATCTGGGGCATACCTTCGGCCATGCCATCGAAACCCATAAGGGTTACGGGGTCTGGCTGCATGGCGAGGCGGTATCGGCGGGTACAGTGATGGCGCTGGAAATGTCGCGGCAGCTTGGCTGGATCTCTGGGAGTGAGCGGGATCGTGCCGTGCGCTTGCTGTCGCGTGCCGGCCTGCCGGTAGTCCCGCCTGCCGATATGAAAGCTGATGACTTTCTGCGGTATATGGCGGTCGACAAGAAAGTCCTGAACGGCCAGCTGAGACTGGTACTGCTCAGGCAATTAGGCGAGGCGGTGGTAACAGGCGACTTCCCTCGCGAAGTATTGGAAGCCACATTAAACGTCAATTACGACGTTCTCATGCAACAGTCGAGAACCTAATTCCATGACCAGTTTGTCCGCCGACGATTCGTTTCTGAACCACTACGGGTTCAATCATGATCCTTTCGCTACTCGCGTGCCTGGGTTCAAGTTCTTTCCGGCCCAGCGCAAGCCGGTGCTGGGGCAGTTGCATCACCTTGCCCGCTACAGTCAGTTGCTATTGGTGGTGACGGGGCCTGAAGGGAGCGGTAAAACACTGGTGCGCCAGGCGCTCGTTGCGAGCAGCAACAAACAATCGGTTCAGAGTGTGGTCATCTCGCCACAAGAGACCACCGATTCGAGCATCGTCTTGCAGCAGATAGCCCAGGCGCTAGGTAGCTCGAGCACTGACTTTGATTCGATCATGGCGCAGATCATTCAATTGGCGTTGACCGGGCAGGAAGTTTACCTGCTGGTCGATGATGCTGAGCGGCTTACGGGCGCTGCGGTAGAAACGCTGTTGCGATTGGCCCAGGGGAACCCCGAAGGGCGGCCGCACGTCTTTCTGTTCGGTGAGCACTCGTTGGTGGCACGCCTGGAGGCCCTGGTCGAAGGTGAGGAGCGCTTCCATGTGATCGCGCTCCAGCCTTACGAAGAGGAAGAGACCCGTGAATATCTGACGTTGCGCCTCGAAGGAGCCGGAAGCGGTCTGGACTGTTTCAGCGAAGAGCAGATTGTACGGATCCATGAGAATTCTGGCGGATGGCCGGGCGCGATAAATCAGGCGGCCCGGGACGAGCTCGTCGATGCGATGCAGCACTCGAAGGGCGGTCGAAAATCGGCTGGATGGGGCTTGCCGTTGCCGATGAAGCATATTTGGGCTTTGGCCGCTGTCCTGTGTGTCGTCGTGATTGCGTTTCTAATGCGCGATGCTGGCGATCAGTCTGTAGCACCTTCTACCACTAGCTTGCCGCTCGACATGGGTTCTGCGGAGGTGTCGGCGGAGATTGGAAAGGCCGAGGACCCCGCCGGTGATTTCGCGCCCAACGGCGCTCAAGTTCAGCCTGAGCAGCCCGTTATTCGCGAGCCCCTCGCTGCGGCCGGCAGCGCTGAAGTGGATGAGTCGTCGGAGCCTGTACCGGAGGCCCCCGTAACATCCCGCCAGGAAGTCGCCCCGGCTCAGGAAGGCTCGGCTGCAGTTCAGAGCCCACCTTCCGAACCTGTAGCTCCAGCTGAGGCTCCTCGCGAGCCAGAGCGGCAAGCTGCGAAGCCTGCAGCGGCCGGCGCGTCCGCAGCCGCCTGGTATGCCAGTCAGCCCGGAACCAATTATCTGATTCAGGTGTTAGGAACACGTACTCAAAATAATGCAGAGGCCCTGGTAAAACTGCACGGCGATGGCTATCGGTATTTCGTCAAACAGCATGAGGGCAAGCCGCTATACGTTATCACTCATGGCGCTTTCTCCAGCCGGAACGCCGCGCTGGAGGCGATCAAGGCCTTGCCGGCTTCGTTGAAGGCAGGCAAGCCGTGGGTGCGAAGTTTCGCTAGCGTGCAGCAAGAAATCGCCCAGGCGCGCTAGGCCTGCCCCAAAAAGGTGCGCTGCGCACCTTTTTGGGGCTTGCGAAAATTAAATTGTGTCGTTCTACCTAGCTTTGTAAACTGCTCCCCCTTTTGCCCACGTGTATGACGGGGCGATTCTGTGCGCCGTCAATAAGGGGTTGATTTACAACGTATTTAGCTGGTGGAGTGCCTATGAGAGCAGGTCTGTTT
>Ga0070754_10002107_pt1 | contig 14933 bp, 17 predicted proteins | sample VirMetDEL_Sep_01_FD_75181 | JGI IMG/M metagenome (GOLD analysis project Ga0070754, IMG submission 75181) | Aqueous microbial communities from the Delaware River and Bay under freshwater to marine salinity gradient to study organic matter... | ecosystem: Environmental > Aquatic > Marine >... | reverse complement strand
CAATAAGAGAACAACCTCCTCGCATATTATACTATATTATTAGAAAAAAATTATAGAATTATAGAATTATAGAATTATAGAATTATAAAATTACAAAATTATAGATTTTTCACTTTTCTTACCAAAATTTTTGAATGAATAACATCGGATGCCTGATTCATAAGTTCTTCTAATACAGCATTTTTATTGTCTTTTCCCTTAGTATTATAAGAGGTATCGAAAATACTCAATGAACCTTCCCATGTAAGACTATTCTTATTGTAACTATACTTTACTTCAAGAGGGATATTTTTTTGAACCAAATGATTGTATAGATTACGACCTGTACACTTTACAGAAACTCCCATAATGCTATAAATTATAGTATAATGTCTATTTAAGTTAATTACATAAAATCATACAATAATTTCATTTTTCCGATACTCTTTTGAAGATTTTTTTGTTTATCAGAAATTATTTCAGGACGTTGTTCATGTTTTTTAATACTCTGATAAAATTTTCCTAACTGAGAGAGAATGGTTTTAACTTTATCTTTTTGATAAAGAATAGGAACTCCTAATTCAATATGTTCAGTATACAATTCAATTGCCAAATACATAAGATGTCGTCGTTTTCTCTTTTGTGAAAAATTATATTTTATCGAGAAAAGTTCGATAAGTGCGTCAGTTATTTTAGATGTTTCTGGATTATCTTTATGATAAAAAATTAATAAATCCCAAAATACCCAAATTGGGTCACCCTTAAATTTATCATCGACTTTCACAAAGTCTCGAAACTTTACAATAATCGGTTTTTTTTGTTTTCGACAAAGAGTATCGAAATCAATTAACCAGTCCACCCAGTAACAACATTTTAGTAAATTTTTATTTGCCAAATGATAGGCAAACTCGTTGGTTGCCAAAAGAATCTCGTGTGGGTCTTCCTTCACAAGTACCGTTTTACACCACTCCATAGAGTCAGCTTTCAACTGTTTTCCTAATATCTCAAATGAAAAATCATGCTGTTTATTCACTTTAAGCATCTCGAGAGGAGGTTTTTTAGGAGAAAAACAGAGAATTAGGGAAATCTCGGCAATAAGATTTCGCATATCATTACTATTCCTAACTTCAATTTCGTTATCGTGATATCCATTCATAAGGATAGTTTTAAATCTCTCAAAACGCGATGCTATATATATTGCCAGTTTGGGATTACCGATGCGAATATGCTTACTCATAGTTTGTAAAAAGGTATCCCATATATCTTTTAGACGACCACTGCACAACAATTCACATGACCAAAATACCGAACCTTCAAAATCTTGACTATTTAAAGCAGTAGTTAATGCTTTTATTACTTCGATTTTTTTATAATTGGAAAAGGTGATGGTATTAAATTCTTTATCTTGACGAGTATCATGAATTATTATTTCCATATATAGTATATATGATTAAGACTATTTTAATCATTTTATTAATTTTAATGATGTTTATTCTTATTATAAAACCAAATCCGACGACTATCGAAACATTTGCGACAACGGACGAGAAATTTCTCTATAAGAACCAAGATGTTTATGATGACTTTTACACAAGTATTTACGACGATTTAGTCTATAATCAGCGTAAAAATGAGTTTGAAGTTGGAGAAATTACGAAGTTTGTTTCCACTGGAAAGGCACTAGATATAGGGTCTGGAACCGGACATCATGTTAATAAACTTTCACAAAAAGGTCTTGATTGCGTTGGCATCGATTCTTCAAAATCAATGATTGAGGCATCGAAAATCAAGTTTCCTGAACAAAACTTCAAGTATGCGAACGCGCTTAAACCAATGAATTTTCAACCTAAATCATTCGATTTAATCACATGTCTTTATTTCACAGTTTATTACATCAAAGATAAAGAGCAACTCTTTAATAATGTGTCTCTCTGGTTGCGTCCAGGAGGATATTTTGTTCTTCATCTAGTGGATAAACATAAATTTAATCCTATGGTTCCAGCAGGAGATCCATTTGTTATTATCTCGCCTCAAAATTACACGGATAAACGGATTAATGATACTGTAGTACATTTTGATAATTTCAAGTATAAATCAAATTTTGCCTTACCTCAAAAAAATAAGGGAGTATTTAAAGAATATTTCAAATTTAAAAATAGTCAAAAAGTTCGTCAAAATGATCACATCTTTTATATGGAAAATCAGAAAGATATTGTAAAATTGGTGAAGAACACGGGATTATCATTAGTGGATGTTATTGATATGTCACCATGTGCTTACGATAATCAATATTTGTATATCTTCAGAAAGGATGGATTTTAATTTTTAGTGCTTTCGTTTCTTTGTTTTTCTGTGTTTCTTCATTTTATATGAAGCACCACCGATAATATTTCTCGAACCAGGTAATGTATTACGTGATAATTCATTATAGTGTTTACGTTCATACTGTATATCCTGCCACCATATATCATGCCAGTTTTTCCTGATATTTTCAGCAGAAAGATGACATGATGCTGCTTGAATATCTTTAGTTGTAATTTTATCACTTGGTTTATCGCTTAAAACCAAATAAATATCAACTGGATATATTACGTAGGTTGTTGCTATACCTTGCGTACTCATCAAAAATTCTGGTGTTGCTCCTGGTGTTGCTCCTGGTGTTGCTCCTGGTCTTGCTTCTTGTTGAAAACTCAAAATGGAATAGTTGCGGTTATTTATATAAAAGGGATTCTTTGAAGAGAATAAAATTTCCAATACAAGATGACTATTTGCCTTTAAAATAGTATTTGTTTTTAAACTTTCTGCTTTATAGTATGATATTTTTTGTTCATCTGTCATTCCTTCTGTTGCTTTTTTTGCTTTAACTATAGCATTAAGACGACCGTTTGGTATCTGTCTTTCTTTAAGCACGTTTTTATAGAGAAAAACAAGATGTTCGTCTTGATTAAACAAGGATTGAAGAATTTGTTTAAAGGACATACCATCAAAATCACTGCGTTTGTATTTATAGTGATTTGAAATAAGAAGGGTGCTATTGACATTACGCTGTCCGCGCTGACGATTTCTTCTTAGTTGCGAAACATACCTAGAATATAATTCTTTCAGTTGTTGTATTTTCTGTTCATTTCCTTGGATTGCCATTTTAAGTAATTGAATCAATTCCCCTTTTCGTGCGTCTTTATTAAATGGTATTCTAAATCCTATCAACATGGGTTTTAAATATTCTTTCACGGTCAATGCTTGTAACATTTCATCAATAGAGAGTTTTTCATTTCTATCAAAATTAGTATCACTGTTTAGAACACTGTAAGATTCTCCAATATCAGGTGTTATTCTCTGAACAGGACGAACACCAGCATTTAAACTTGCTTGAATAGACTCATTGAGTTGTCTTCGCTTTATATCTGTTACTGTGTCACGAACATTGGAAAAAAATGTAATTTTCATTAATCCATCACGAGAAAAGGAGTAATTACTAATATCTACAGAATCCATACTTATAATGAGAATATATAATATATATTATGTATTTTCATATGTGCTTGAATAACTAGACATTATTCATAAATGTCATATAAGCAAGACGTTGCCTCTCTTGAATTCTTTGTTGTTTTGCTTTATTCAAAATACGAATCGCATTTTTAATCTCGTTTTCATCAATCTTATCATCATTATTGTTATCCATAGCAATCCTCATTTTATCACGATACTGCTTTGGTATAATACACAATGTGCTCTCATTATTAAACAAGTAGTCGTTTAAAATTATGAAGGTGCTACTCATAACTAAGGCAACCAAAATATCTCGTGTTCCCACAAAACATATGGCAAAAATCATAAGTTCGCGACCAATAGTGTCACGCAAGAGTTGTTCATGAAAATTGTTTAATTTTATATTAATAAACTTAGAACCCATATTTAAAACAATGATAAAAAACCCCAAAAAGTACTTGCTGTTGTTTAATTGATGTAACAGTTCCATTACTATATAGTGGGATTATTTTTTACAAAATTGATAACTAATTTTTTAGGTATAGAATTGTAGTCACAAACAAGATAATTATTACGTAATCGTTCAGCTAAAATAATATCTTCACATTCTTCTGCAATTAAATCATTGTTATCGTAATATTGGTCATATTCAATATCGGTTTTTTCATTGTAAAATACCCTTGGAATGTTGTGCTCACTGTCCCCCTTTAGAATAAGGAAGAATAGATATTTATTGGGACTAAAGATGACCGAATTAGAAAGAATGTCGCTAGTTTCACGGAGTGATTTCTTATTTACATCCATAATACTTACATTATCGGTTTCTAACTGAATAAGACGTTTATTTTTGGATATAATATGGATAAAGATATCCGGATTTTTTAGAAGAAGTTTATTTACTAAAATTGCAATACAATCATCGGATTCAAGATTGAAGTTTTGATAAATTTCAACGTCCTCAAGTCCTATATTGTCTTTGAATATGATATCCAGAAGAGGCATAATTTTTGGATTTAGAGAATGTGAATAGTCGCTAATAACGTTATTTCTCCATGATGTTTTACTACCTCGTGTCAGGAATACCTTACATAATTTTGTCTTGTCGTCTATATTAGCCTGCATTTTGATAGAAACAATAAGTTCGCGTATTAATATCTTAATATTTTCTAAATAAAAATTGACAAATTCATATCCATCATAATATTGATTTTTATGTTTATCTAGAGTAGAACGCTTTTTCCATTGTCCATCTAATTTATTATAGAGTGCCATAAAAAAGTATGAACCATCTAAAATAATAGCTGTTGTAAGAAGTGAACTGGTCTGAACGATGCTTTCGTCTTTGTTCATAAAGAAATCTATAGTATTAAATCTGTAGATTTCTTTAATTATATTTAAACGGGAATACTATTTGATTCTTTTGGACGGAGTGCCTCATCGACGGTCATTTGTTCTTTTGCCGAGGTAATCTCAAAATCGCAAGAATCGTCACAAGGATTACATTTTCCAGATTTATACTTAAGAGTAGGTGGATTGAGTGAACTATCCACTTCGCCATCCTTACAGTATTTTTTTACAAAGTCTGTTGTTGAAAACGATGAATTATCATTATCATTATCATTATCATTATCCTTATCTTTCATAGTTTCTGTTACAATTATATCACTGCGAATAACAATATAAATGGCAACTAATAAAATTCCTGCTAAACGATTATAGTAGGTAATTATAAGAGTAAGAACTAAAAATATAAATTTGCCAATAGGTTTATTGGTGTAGTATTTAATAACCTCGGGTTTACCAACCACCGCAATATCGATAAGAATACCTAATAGTATCAACACTAATTCATTCATTTATATACATTTACAATATAAAATTATTATCTGTTTTTTTTATAAGAAGGAATTAATTATGAGCAATACCTCGCTGGGATTTAGTTTTATCGAAAGTACAGATAAAATTAAGGGAAAACTGAAACCAAAAAAGAAGGAAGTGAAAATGCCTCAACCTGCTATTGAAGAGAGACCAGAACAAAGACTACCTATAGAACCTCAACATTCACCAGAAATTCAAACATATGAAGAATCTTATTTAAATAATGAGGACGAAGATGAGGAATTAGCAAATGTGGATTTTTCACCTCCTCCTAAACCTCAATCTTCTGGTGTGGAACGAACAAAAGCAAAAGAGAAGGCGCTCATTCGCGAAGAACAACACCCTGCCGAACCTTTTTCGCAACTCACAGATGAGTTTGCTAAAGAGTATTTACCATTTAGTACACCTCAATTAAATACAGGTCAGCACGAAAATACAACAAGTAGCGATTTAGAGAAAAAACTGAATTACATGATTCATTTACTTGAGGACCAAAAAGATGAAAAAACTGGTGGTATTACTGAAGAAATAGTTCTTTACTGTTTTTTAGGTGTATTTATCATTTTTGTTTTGGATTCTTTTGCTAAAGTAGGTAAATATGTGCGATAATATATGCGATAATATATGCGATAATATATGCGATAATATATGCGATAATATTTATAATAAAATACATACCTTTGTGGAGTCTATTTCCCTGTGCGAATAGTTATATAAATAATAAGCACATTGAGTCTTGTATTTATAGAGTTTTTTGGTTGACTCAGTTAAAAAACCATTGAGAATAGTGTTATGTCCAAGTGATTCAACTTGAAGATGACCATATACATCCTTCATTTTTTTAACTGAAGAGAAACCCCAAAAGAAAATCTAATTGAGAACAAACATGACTATTAAACAACGACGCAAAACATTCTATATTTTCTTTACTACTATTTATATAGACCCCAGTGGGTCTAAAAAAATAGAGTGCTTGTATTTTTTGAGTATTCTGAGGAGCATTCTTGTTTACTAAACAATACAATAAAATACTTTTTCTCTCTATGAGTTGTTTTAAAATCTCTAGAGGTGGAAGAATAAAACATGAAAAAAGATGCTGAATTGATTCAACATATTCTAAAATAGTTTTTAAGAGAGAGAGGGAACCTTCCACTACCTCATAATGGTAAAAGGAAGATGATTGTGTATAGTTCGACAGTATTGATGTTTTAGAACGCAAATCATATGTATAGGTAGAATATTTTACAAGTGGCGTAAATGCGTGAAGATTCCCCTCCTTTTTAAACAGTGAAACTACGCATTTGTTTGTTGATTTAGTACGTTGATAATGCTCGTGTGTTTGTATAAGTTCCGGTGCTACGCGCTTCTTACGATAACCTTTATGAACACATAAATAATCAATATAAGACACAGCAAACCGTTGGTTATTTATGTGAATACGCAATGTTCGATTTGTTATGGTGCCTACTAAAATATCATGTAAATAATAAAGACTTATGTATGCGTTGTTATCATTATCATAGTAAGGTTTCATATGTTTTTCTAGCATGGGAGTGTAGTGGGCGTTTTTTTCTCTCCAGTAATGGTCGCGTATATGCGAAGTGAAGTTTTCTTTATTTTTGAATGTGGACCATGAAATAGTTTTTATATTTAGCGTATTCATAAATTTAGGCACATAAAAATGAGGATAAATAACATGTGGATTAAACCAACTGCGGTAAAAATGATGTAAATGTGATACGGGTTGATGTGACCAAAAAGGATTATATATTTTAAAATTAATCCAGTAGAGCATTAATACTATAATAATAAATATACACAGGTATAATGGTTTTATGTAATACATATTACTTAATAATAGGATAACAAAGAATTAATTTTCACGCATTTAATTTAATTTAAATATCTAGACTTACTGTATTTCTCTCTGATGTAGGTTTACGTGAACTTTTTTTCGGTTTGTCGTTACTAACATCAACCTTTTTATTTGCGGAACTACCAGAAGGTATTTTGGGTTTTAATCCAGAAAGAAGTTCATCAATCTCGCTACTTGGACCCTTCATTTCGGGACGTGTTTTTCGTGCCGAACGTTCTGGTTGTTCAGGATTCACAAAATTATCTTTGATATTTACACCTGTTTCCGGTGCTCCGCGTCCAAATCCAATATCTGGTCGTGAAAAATTATCCATTCTCCCGTTATTACGTGTTTTTACTGGAGCAGGTGGTGGCGATGACATGGCATTTGGAGGAGGTGCTGGTCTTGAACCTTCTCTGCTTTCATTCATCATATCATTCATAAAATTGCCGAATCCTGGTTTTTCTTGCCCCATTTGATTAACTGCTGCCTGTGTGAATTGCTGCATTAATTCAGGATTCTGTCGAAGAATATCATCCATTCCTGGCATCGATGACTTAAACATAGTATTGGTCATATGCAACATAATAGCACTTCCTGATAATTGAAAGAGCAATTTGAGTTCTGGTGCCATTTTTGCTTTGGTGCTGTATTTTTCATGGAGTTCTCCAAAAACCTCATCATAATCGTCAATATTTTCATTGACCTGTTCTGACCAACCATCCAATTTAAAATCAAAAGGGTCAAAACGGTTATTTAAAAATTCTAAACCTGTTACTGCTGCCATGAGCATGCGTCCTTGAAACTTAACACTATTCTCCTTTTCTCTCTCCGATTTAATGGTTTCATACTCGCCAATCATTTCTTCCAAGGACGAATCCATTGTATATTGTTTGCTTAACCGAATACCTTTCTTTTCCAGCATCTCTAATTTACGTAAATAGTTGAACTTTTCTTTCAGTATTTCTTCACGTGATTTTTTTGGTTTAGGTTCTACTGATGTGTCGGGGTTTAATGGAATATTATTAAATTGTTGAAACCCGTCCCATGTTTTCTCGGGTTCGCCCATTTTTTGAATGGTCGGGATGGATTTGTTGTTCTCATTGATTTGATTATCAGTGCTCTCTATATTTAATTTTATGGTATCGGTGCTCTCTTTCAAAGATGTTAATGATTCTTTAGGTGTATTATTGGTTAAGGCATTCAAATCTTGCTCTAAAGCTGACAATTCATCCAGTTCTACAGGAAGATTGTTACCACTTGTTTCATCACTCTCTTTCTTTTTACTATTAGGATTCATTAATAATTCTATTCCTGTAAGTGATGGAGACGATGTATTCAAAGAAATGATGGGTTCCGAGGAACTATCCGTTAAATCAACGCTATCTAAATTAATAACTTCCATTATGACATTATTAGAACTTTAATTTTTAAGTAGTCCGCAATTTCATATTAATATACCACAATCCCTGAAGAAAACTATCTGCTAAATCATCCTTTTTTTTATGGGTTTGAAATAATGCTATCCAAGCACTATCCTGACTCTCATTTAATTCTTTTAATGCACATTGAACCCCTAATTCTTTTCGCTGTTTATAGGTATAATTTTTCTTTGAGGATACGTATAACTTTAATTTGTTGTAGGAAGAGATATAATGAATATCATATACTCCACGCATTACGAAATACTGAGTTAACATTCCTTGTATAGTTTTCATTGTTGATGCAATTTTACTGATTTGATTCTCAATTAAAACACAATCAATGGATATATCTTTGATTAAATCGTTCATCATATGTGTGAGATTGATACTCATTGTTACTAATCCAGTATCTGCTTTTTCAACTACTATTTGTTTTAAAAAATGAGAATCACGGTAGTCCTTAACACGTTTCAGTAAATCTGCTTTCAAAATAGGGGACTCGTATGAAATTTTATATTCTTCAGCGTGTTGTTTTAATTCGGTAACCTTTGCTCGTTTTAATGCTATATCCGATAATTCTTTTACTGGTATTTTGAAGGGAGACATTTTGGCATGTTGTTTACAAAAATATTGTTGGTCTTTATCCATAAAAGATGCGGTTTTTCCACATACGGAGTAGGGTTTTTTCTTTTGTTTTGCTCCACAGTGAAATACTGGTTTATTAATAAGGTCGAGAATACCCCATTTTATAATTGTATATGTTGTTGCTTTATCATTGTTCACATCAAAAATACAATACGCTAAATTTTTTATTCCAACATCGAAACTAATTATCTTCATATACTAATAATTTAAATGAAGATAATCATTTTAAATGAATTTCTGGTGCTATCATTTTACATTTAAGTTGTGTTTTTTCTAAAAAAAGTTCTTTCATATCACTATTTTGATAACCAAAAGGATGAGTGTTATCAATACATGATGTATATAAGAATGGAGTATTTGAAGAATGTTGTTTACTTTCTTTGTTGAAAAACATAGGATGCTCTAAACATTCTTTTGTTTGTTGGGTTGCAATAATGGTATCTGCGTTTTTTATCAATTGTTGGCGATAGTTCCAGTTAGCACTCATATTGATTATACTATACTATACGAGTATTTTATTTTATTTTATTTATTTATGCTTTAAAGTATTATCATGAAGTTTGTAACAGTTGAATAAGTTCAGCTTTGCGTAACTTGTTCACGTTCGATGACAAATTACGTTCTGAAGCAAGTTTTTTTAGTGCTACTACTTGAAGTTTAGTATAATCCACAACTTCTTCGTTAGTGTGGTCATTTTCCTCATTTTCCTCATTCTCCTCATTTTCCTCATTCTCATCATTTTCTTCACTTTCCTCATCATCATCATCACTCTCTAAGGATTCTATTTGTAATTCTTCAATATCTCCTAAATCAACAACTTTAATAGTTTTTGAATTGGTATCTGTTTTATCATTATCATTATCATTATCACTCTCACTTTCACTATCAGCACTTATATCGTTTTTTTTTGATTGTGTTGTATGTGTTTCAGGAATCAATTCTTGATATGGATGATTTGAAAAAAGCGAACCTTTTGAATTATCTTTCATTTCTGTTTCTCCGTCGCTTTCTTCTTCGCTTTCTTCTTCGGTTTCTTCTTCGCTTTCTTCACTTATATGTTGTTCTACTACATCCATGGTTGTAGCACTACTTCCGTATGGTGTAGCACTAGTTCCGTATGTGCTAGATACATCTCCTGATACGGTATTCATTTTACTTTTTTTTAACTCGCCTACTTCATCATGTAACGCAGCAATAAGTTTAAACATAGAGTCCACTTTATGTTCGCATTCACTTATTTTACTTTTACAATAATACATAACAATGCCCGTAAGTAAAAGAATAATACCCAAACATAGTGTAAATCCACTTCCTTCTAAACCAATCATTCCTAACATTCTTAATTAGATTCTTGACATATATTTATATGCTTAATTTAACGAAACCATGGTTTTGGCACTTTTTAATACATCATGTGGAAACTCTAAATCTTCTATTACCTTTATACCACCCTTTACAGTGGAAATCCCTTTTTGGAGAACATATTTTCTCTCTAATGTATAATTTGTTACTACTGAATTCTCTCCTTGTGACACAATTTCCTTTTCAAAATGTTCGCACAATTCTAAATAATGCGTTGTTAACATATATTTAACATTTCTATTTTTGTGAAGATATTTTAAATAACCGTAAGCACACGCTATTGCCTCATACGGATTAGTGCCTGAAAATAATTCATCAAATATACATAAATGTTTTGCGTTTGGATTTTCATGGATACAATCGAGTATTTCTTTACAGCGTTTTGCTTCTGCTTGGAAAAGACTATCACGATCGCAACTATCTGGAATATTAATATAACAATGTATGTAGTCTTGAGGAATAATGGTTGCCTTCTCATAAAATCCCTTACCAATTTGTTGACTTAAAATAACATTGATTACAGTGCTTTTTAATAGTGTTGTTTTTCCAGAAGCATTGGGTCCAGATAATATTGCGTTTTTTGAGAGTGAAAGTGAATTTGCTGTATGGTGTTTGTTTCGCAAGAGAGAATAAAATCCCTTTTTAAATCTGGATACGGATGTGGAAAATTTACAAGGACGAAGATTTTGCAATGTAGTCAAAGACCTGATATTGTTCATATATTCCTCATAAGCAAAGGAATACTCAAAACAGTATTTATAGTCTTTATTACAAAAAAGATCATAATAGACCTTCATTTTTTTCCCCATATCTTTAAACGTATTCATATGTACACTCAAAAACTGTGACTCCATATTGCGCAACAGTGTTGTTTGTTCACACAATCTTTCAAGAAAAGGAAAATATGTTTTATATTCTTGCTTTTTCACAAGTTGCGAAAACTCGTCCATAGAACAGGCAATATTATGACAGTAATTACCGCATTCATGTATATCGGAAACCATTTCCTTGGAATGTTTATAAAATCTATAACAGGTCATCGTATTTTGATACATCTGAACCATGTAAAGAATGATTGAAAAAAGAATAAATCCACGCTGGTCCCACGAAGCTTCACCTATTTTGAAAAGTTGACCAATGGGTAACATAGAAAAAACCTTCTTTAGTTGCTCAACGTAGTTCCCAAATGTCACTGGTTTTCCCATAAATTTCAGCACAAAAAAAGGGATAAATAACATTACAATTGGAGTCATGAGGGAAATAATAGGCGACGATAATGTATAAACAGCAATCATTTGAAGAATGGATTCGTGACTATTAAGTTTTTCAAAAAGGTCGAATGTAATGTATTCGTATTTCTCTCTAAAACTAGGATTATTCCACATGGTATTGAGAATATGCTGTATTTTGGTGGAACTTGGACCAGGGTCAATAGGATTCGGAAAGTTAGAAACGGGGAGAGATAGAAGACTTTGTGTATTTTTCAAGTAATCAGTATTGGTAGTAAATGTGGTTAACCACGTCTTTCGCACATCTGTCGTGGATGTTCCCAATAAATCATCGTATATCACCGATAATTGTAAATCATCATTCGTTTCTTTCGTCACTTTCTTTATGTCTTTAGCATCCAAAAGTTCTATTGGACTGTTAAACATAATGTAATGAAGGATATTATATTATGTTTTTATACTTATAGTTTTTATGTTTGCACAAAGGATGCGGGTAGTTCTTCAATTTTAGTATGATAAAATTGCTCTATTGCTTTCAGTTGTGCCAAATCAAATCGGGTAACAAAGTTGATTCCCACACCCTTGCGTCCCCAACGACCACTGCGACCAATTCTATGAAGATAGGTGTGGACACTTTTTGGTAGGTCAAAATTGATAACGGTGCTAACCTGTAGAATATCGATGCCAAGTGCGGTAACGTTTGATGAAATGAGAATACGGGACTTACCATTCTTAAAATTTTCATATGCGGTGGTTCGTTCTTCCTTTTCCATATTTCCATGGAGTTTAGAAACAGCAAATGAATCATTCATCATAGCGTCATACAAGTCATCGACACGCTTAATGCTATTACAGTATATAATAGACTGTGACACTGATAAACTAGCGTAGAGGTCTTTGAGACAATCAAACTTATCACCATCGTTATCAAGTGCTACATGATATTGCTCGATACCCTCGAGTGTAAGCAACTCAGATTTCACTAGAATTTTCTCAGGTTCAACCATGAATTTTTCTGTAAGATGTTCAACTTCCGGAGGCATTGACGCACTGAAAAGGCATACCTGTGTTGACGACGACAAATACTGAAAAATATTGTAAATCTGCTCCTTAAATCCGGATGAAAGTAGTTCATCTGCCTCATCGATAACTATGATTTTGAGTTCCTTTGTAACAAGATGTCCACGTTTTATCATATCAAATGTGCGACCAGGACAACCCACAACAATATGTGGTGTTTGCTCTGTGAGTTGTTCAATATCAGTCATAACAGATGTGCCTCCAACCAAGAGTTGGAGTTTAAGATTATCCATAAATGAACTCAAACTACTGATAACATCGTAACTTTGTTGTGAAAGTTCGCGTGTTGGTGATAAAATAACAGCTTGAATCGTATTCTTTGAAGTATCAATACGATTCAAGGTTCCGATTGAAAATGCTCCCGTTTTTCCCGTTCCCGATTGTGCTTGTGCGAGCAAATCCTTACCATCCATCATTGGTTTAATTGCCTTTGACTGGATTGGACTCGGTTTTTCGAAACCGATTGAATAAATTCCGCGAAGCACCCCAGTATCCATTCCGAAATCATCCCACGATTCAATCATGATATATCTTAATACTATATCAAAGGTTTAAGTCTATTTAAAAAATGATATAAATATTCTTATCACTAATACAACAATAGAATGGTTTATTATTCGTTAGATGATATAGAGGAGATAAAACAAAATGGTTTTGTTTTTGAGTTGCCTAAAACTACACAAGATTCTATTATGTCTTTATCAAAGCGTGTAGGTGCTCCGAATTATATAAAAACTCCCATATTTCAAAAGAAAAGACATATAGAAGGACCTGATTGGGATTTATTGAAACAATTTAAACCGACTGCTAAGGTAGAGCGGACAGACAATGAGCAACTCATACAATTTATTAAGACATCCTTGAATAAAATGACGGATAAAAATTATGAGAAAATGCGGGATGAGATTTTCGAAAATCTTGAAAAATTGGAGAGTAGTGATGTGTATGATAGTGTGAATGATATTATTTTTACAATTGCTAGTTCAAACCGTTTTTATTCGAAGATTTATGCTACACTCTACAAAGAATTAATGCTTAATAAAAAATTAATGGAAAATGGCGCATTTGATGAACGCTTGCGAAAAGAGGTAGCAAACTATCTCGAAAAATATACATCTATAAAGATGATTAATGCGAATGAAAATTATGAAGAGTTTTGTGAAGCTAATAAAGAGCATGAAAAACGAAAAGCATTAACAGAATTTTTTGTTCATTTAATGATAATGAATGTGATTAAAATGGATGAGATGGTGTCTATTCATAATAAATTGTGTGAACTAACATTGAAGCATGTTTTTGATGAAGAACATAAACAAACACTAATGGAGATTTCGGAAAATATGTACATCTTGATGAAAACGGGAGGCATTGCGTTTAAAGATGCTGATGTTTTAGCACCGATGCTGAATCAGGTGAAAGCAATTTCAAAATTGTCAGTAAAACAGCATCCTGGTTTGTCAAATAAGGCAATTTTCAAGTTTATGGATATCACTGAAATCAAAGTATAAAATACTATAATCTATATTAAGATAGTGACTTGTATAAATACATATATTTATGTTTGGTGAAAATATATGTATAGAAGTTTTAGATAATGATGAATTTGAAGATTCATATACTAATTTAGAATTAATCACAGATACTAATAACTGTTTCGATGGGGATACTTTTGTTGCAAAACAAATAGATTATAAAGAGAATTATTTACTCGCAGATTTGAAAAAAATTGCTGATTATTATGATATTTCTACTCGAAAACTTAAAAAGGAAGAATTGGTTCAAGAGATTGTTTTATTTGAAACAAATCCAGAAAATAGTGAAATCTATTTTAATCGGTTAGATGGATGGTATAAAATGATAAATCTAAAAAAGGACCCTAAATTAAAACACTATATTCTTTTTTAATTATTAGTGTGTAAAATAGCAGATATCATCGAACTCCATGCTTTAGTGCTATGAACGTTACGTATGTACCATTCATGACACGCT
>Ga0070754_10002103_pt1 | contig 14945 bp, 16 predicted proteins | sample VirMetDEL_Sep_01_FD_75181 | JGI IMG/M metagenome (GOLD analysis project Ga0070754, IMG submission 75181) | Aqueous microbial communities from the Delaware River and Bay under freshwater to marine salinity gradient to study organic matter... | ecosystem: Environmental > Aquatic > Marine >... | reverse complement strand
TAGGCGTGCGGCCCGAGCTCGATGGTTTGCATATTTTTCCCACGCCGCCGGCGCAGCTGCGACCTGTGTCGCTGGCCTTGGTTTACCGCCAGGCGCGTCTTCAATTGCAATTGCAGCAGGACTGCTTGCAGGTGACGGCCAGCAGCGATAACGATCAATCGGTTCCGGTGCATCACGCTGGCGGTCAAGTGCTGCTCGAGCCGGGCCAGTCGCTGAACGTGCCTTGCACGGTGCCTGGGTGACTCACCGAACCCGGACCGCTCGCAATGCGCCGATACAAGCCCATCGCCGCATGCGGCGGAACGCCGTGGCTGAGTCCAGTCCAATACCTTGACTTGCCAGCAAGGAGAATCCGCGATGGAAGAGACCGGTGTGCGTCGCCGCTGGGCCGACGGGCTGGGCTGGATGCTGCTTTACAGCGCGCTCTGGGCGTTGTTCGCCGAGGGCGGCGGCTGGTCGCTGGGCGTGCCGAGCATCCTGCTGGCGGTCGTGCTGTCAGTGTGGCTGGGCATCCGGCCTTGGAGGCCGTCTTTGCGGGTACTGCCCGGATTTATCGGGTTCTTTCTCGGTCGGATGATTGCCGGTGGCTGGGACGTGGCGGTGCGTGCATTGCATCCGCAGCTACCGCTGCAGCCGGCCTGGCTCGATTATCCGCTGCGCAGCGATTCGCCACGGGTGCGGCTGTTACTCTCGGCACTGGTCGGACTGCTGCCGGGCTCGCTGTCGTCACGGGTCGAGGGCGACCGGATGCGGGTGCATGTGCTCGACGAACGCCAAGCCTGGGAGCCTACCGTGGTCGAATTGGAGCAGCGACTGGCCCAACTGCTCGACGCTGAGATTGCGTGCTAATGGCGCTGTACGTGGTGCTTTTACTGCTGACTATCGTCGTCGGCCTCGGGCGTGTGGTTCTCGGTCCGGGGCGGGTGGATCGGCTGCTGGCAATCCAGCTGTTCGGCACGACCGGCACCGCGCTGCTGCTGGTCATGGCGCAATGGCAGGCGCAACCGGCGCTGCGCGATGTAGCGCTGGTGCTGGGATTGTTGGCAGCGGTTGTCAGTGCCGCCCTGGTACAGCTGTTGCGGCGGGGGCGGCATGACTGAATTGCTGCTGGCCGGCCTGAGCTGGTTGCTGCTGATCGGTGGGTTGCTGTTCTTCGCTGCCGGCAGCGTCGGGCTGCTGCGCTTTCCCGACACTGTCAGCCGGTTACATGCCCTGACCAAGGCCGACACCCTCGGTCTCGGGCTGTTCGTGGCCGGTTTGTCGATTCGCGCCGGCAGTTTGTGGGAGGTCGGCCAGATGCTGCTGATCTGGCTGTTGCTGCTGGCCTCCAGCGCCACGGCCTGTCAGTTACTGGCGCGGCAGGCTGGCGAGGAGCCTGGAGATGACTGAGTGGTTGTTCGACGGCGTGCTCGGCCTGCTTTTGCTGGGGCTGGCCTTCGGCGCGCTGCACGGTCGCAACCTCTATGCCAGCGTGCTGCTGTTCATCGCCTTCGGTCTGGCATTGGCACTGATCTGGGCACGTCTGGGCGCAGCGGACCTGGCATTGGCCGAAGCGGCCATCGGTGCCGGGCTGACCGGGGTGTTGTTGTTTGCCGCACTGGCCCGCCAGCCGGATCGCGGCGACCTGCCCGAAATATCCGGGTTCCGCCAGCGCCTGGCGGCGGCCGCGGTGGTTTTGCCGTTGCTGATTCTGCTGTTGCAAGGGCTGGCGCCGCTGAGCGAGGGCCAATCGCAGCTGCCCGCCACGATAGCCCGGAATCTGTCGGAGACCGGCGTTAGCCATCCGGTGACCGCCGTGCTGCTGAACTTTCGCGCCTGGGACACGCTGCTAGAGCTGGCCGTCCTGCTGCTGGCCCTGCTCGGCGCACGGCAACTCGGGCCGCGACGACTGGATCTGGCCGAACCCTGGCCGTTGCTGCGGGCCTGGGCGCGGGTGCTGACGCCGCTGCTGGTGTTGGCCGCTGGCTACGTTCTCTGGCGCGGCGCCAGCGCACCGGGTGGCGCCTTTCAGGCGGGTTCGCTGCTGGCGGCCGGAGTCGTGCTGCTGCGCCTGTCCGGCCTGCTGCCGGTGCTGCGCTGGTCCTTTGCGCCGTTGCGGCTGCTGGTACTGGGCGGTTTGCTGGTTTTTGTCGGTGTCGCGATCACCACCGCCTGGCTGGGAGACGGCTGGCTGACTTACCCGAATGAGGCGGCCAAGTTGCTTATCGTGCTGATCGAAGCCGTGGCGACTTTGTCGATCGCTGCCAGCCTGAGCCTGCTGGTCGTCGGCGAAGGCGAATCCACATGACCGGCAGCCTGTTTTGGATGGGCGTCGGTGCCGCGCTCTGGTTGCTCGGATTGCACGGTCTGCTGACGTTGCGTCAGGCGTTACGGCGGATCATCGCCTTCAACCTGATGGGCAGCGGCGTGTTTCTGGTGATGATCGCCCTGGCCACGCGCAGCCAACCGAGCGATCCGCTGCTGGTCGCGTTGGTGGTCACCGGGCTGGTGGTGGCGGTGAGTGCCACGGCGCTGGCGCTGCGGCTTGCCGGGGCCGCGCAGGAATCGCGCCGATGAACGCGGCGCTGCTGAGCCTGTGCCTGCCGCTCGTTGGCGGTTTGCTGCTGGTGCTGCTGCAGCCACGCCGCAGCGGGCTGTGGGTGATCGCCATCAGTATCGGCAGCCTGCTGGCGGCCGCTGTGGCTTTGCAGCAGACGATTCAGTTGGGCCCCCAATGGCTGAACATTGGCGGCTGGGAGACGCCGCTAGCGATCCGTTTCCAGCTGACCCCGCTGACGGCACTGTTGCTGGTGTTCACCGCTGGGCTGCATCTGCTGGTGGCCTTGTATGCCGCGCGCAGCCCGCATGCCACCGGCAGCGAGGATTACTGGCCGCTGTCCTGCTTGCTGCATGCGGCGCTAGTGGCGCTTTGGTTGTCGGCGGATCTGTTCAACCTTTACGTCACACTCGAACTGCTGAGCCTGTGTGCTGTGGCGCTGGTCGCATTGGCCGGGCGCAAGGCCTACCGGCCCGCCTTCAACTATCTGATGTTATCGCTGGCCGGTTCGCTCGCTTACCTATTCGGCGTCGCGCTGTTCTATGGCCGCTACGGCGTGCTCGACGTATTGCTGCTGGCGGAGCTGACCGAGGCGGATGCCAGCACACGGCTGGCGCTGCTGGTGATGAGTGTTGGCTTGATGCTCAAGGCGGCGCTGTGGCCGCTGCACCTGTGGTTGCCGCCGGCACATTCCGGCGCGCCCACGGCGGTCAGCGCGCTGCTTTCGGCGTTGGTTGTGAAGGGCCCGATCTACATTCTCTGGCTGATCTGGAGCCAGATCGCACCGCCCGAACTGGGCCGGCAGGCCGGCGTGTTGTTTGCTGCCGCTGGCATCCTCGCGTTGCTGTCTGGCGGCTGGTCGGCGTTGCGCGCGCCGCGGCTGAAGATGCTGGTGGCCTACTCGACGGTTGCTCAGCTGGGTTATGCGCTATTGGCGCTGGGGTTGTTGCTGCATTGGCAGGAACCGCGGATGGAGGCGGCGCTGTGGCTGTTCATCCTTGCCCACGGCCTGGCCAAAGTGTCGATGTTTCTCGCTGCCGGTGAGCTGCAACGAGTGCTCGGCACGCGACGAGTGCGCGCGCTGAAGGGTGCCAGCCAGACCATGCCGGTGGCGATGGCGACCTTCGCTGTGGCTGGCGCCAGTCTGATTGGGTTGCCACCCAGCGGCGGCTTTCTCGCCAAGTGGTTGCTGCTGCAGCCGTTGTTCGAGCAGCCGCAGCACTGGCCCTGGGCATTCGGCGTGCTGCTCGGCACGCTGATGTCCGCTGCTTATGTCTTCCGCGTGGTGGCGCTGGGCTTCGACCGAGCCAGTCCCAACCCGCCCAGCGTGGTGCCGGACCGCCTCGCGCAATGGCTGGCGATGCTGCCGGCGCTGCTGGTGTTGAGCCTGGCGCTGATCAGCGAGCCCCTGCTGCTTTGGATTGGTGGGGTGGCACGATGAGTTGGACCAGTTGGCTGCCCCTGGCGATCGTGCTCAGCTCGCTGCTGCCGGGGCTGATCATCTTCACCCTGCGCGAGGATCAGCAACGGCTGCGGGTCGCGCTCAACCTCTGTGGCGTGGCGATCAAGCTGCTGCTGGTGGCGGCGATGATCTACGGCGTAAGCCGCGGCCTGGAGTTTCGTTTCAGTTTGCCGTTCCTGCCCGGCGCACCGCTGGTGCTGCAGGCCGATGCCTTATCGCTGCTGTTCGTCGCGCTGTCCTCGGTGCTGTGGATGGCCACCACCGTATACGCCATTGGCTATCTCGAACACTCGCCGCTGCGCTCACGTTTCTTCGGCTATTTCAGCCTTTGCGTCAGCGCTACCGTGGGTCTGGCGCTGGCGGGCAATCTGGTCAGCTTTCTGCTGTTCTACGAAATGCTGACCCTGGCGACCTTCCCGCTGGTGGTGCATCGCGGCACGCCCGAAGCGCTGCGGGCTGGGCGCGTCTATCTGGCCTATACGGTAAGCGGCGGTGCGCTGGTGCTGATGGGTGTGGCGCTGCTGCATGGCCTGGCCGGCGGGCAGGATTTCCAGCCCGGTGGCTACTTATTGCAAGCGGTGGGGGAGCACGACCTGGCGTTGCGGGTAGCGTTCGTCCTGCTGGTGGCCGGGCTTGGCGTCAAGGCGGCGCTGATTCCGCTGCATGGCTGGCTGCCACAGGCGATGGTGGCGCCAGCGCCGGTCAGCGCGTTGCTGCATGCGGTGGCGGTGGTCAAGGCCGGCGCGTTCGGCATCATCCGCGTGGTCTACGACGTGTTCGGGGCCGAGGCGCTGAATCGGCTGGACATGGCCACACCACTGCTCTGGCTGGCCGCGGCGACCATTCTCTATGGCTCGCTGCGAGCGCTGCAGCAGCAGGAACTGAAGAAGCGCCTGGCCTATTCGACCATCAGCCAGGTTTCCTACGTGACGCTCGGGGTGGCGATGCTTGGGCCGATCGCGGCGGTCGGCGGCCTGGTGCATCTGGTGCACCAAGGGCTGATGAAGGTGACGCTGTTCTATTGCGCCGGCAACTTCGCCGAAACCTTGGGCATCCATCGCATCCGCGAGATGGACGGTGTGGGCCGACGCATGCCGCTGACCATGACCGCGTTCAGCATCGGCGCACTCGGCATGATCGGCATTCCGCCGATTGCCGGTTTCGTCAGCAAATGGGCGCTGGGCATGGGCGCGCTGGAGGTCGGGCAGAATTGGGTACTGTTGGTGCTGATGGCCTCGGCCGTGCTCAACGCCGGCTACTTCCTGCCACTGCTCTGGCGCGGCTGGTTTGCTCAACCGGCCGACTGGCCTGAAGACAACTGGCGCGAGGAGCGCTGGGAAACCCACTGGATGCTGCTGCTCCCGGCGCTGTTCACCGCGGCGCTGGCAGTGCTGGTCGGGTTGTTCGCCGGCACCGCCCTGAGCCCGCTGGGCTGGGCCCAGCTGATCGTCGACCGGGAATTCGAAATATGAGAGGCGCCTGGTTCTGGTTGCTGGTGCCGCTGGCACCTTTGCTGGCCGGGGCGGCGCTGGCGGTCTGGCGCGGACGGGCAATCGGCTGGCTGTGGCTGGCCTGCGCACCGGCACTGGCGTTGGTTATCTGGCCGATGCCGGCGCTGGATCTGCCAATGCTCTGGGATGGCATCCGCTGGGGCGCGAATGACGATCTGAGCCGTGCATGGCTGGGCTTTACCGCCTTGCTCTGGGGCTGTGCCGGGATATTCGCCAGCAGCAGCCAGGCTGACGACTCCCGGCGGATGCGTTTCTGGACATTCTGGCTGCTGGCGCTGGCCGGCAACCTGCTGTTGATCATCGCCACTGAGGCGCTGAGCTTCTATTTTGGCTTCAGTGTGATGAGCCTGGCCGCCTACGGGCTGATCGTCCACCAGAGCGGTCCCGGCCCGCGGCGTGCCGGGCGGCTCTACCTGCAACTGGCGATCCTCGGCGAGATGTCTCTACTGGCCGCGCTGATGCTGCGCAGCCATGCCGCCGACGGCAATTTCTCGTTCGCCGCCTGGCAGACCGTGCCGATGGATGGCCTGACCCTGCTGTTGCTGCTGATCGGCCTGGGGCTGAAGGCCGGCTTCTGGCCGCTGCACGTCTGGTTGCCGCTAGCGCATCCCGCGGCTCCGGCCCCGGCCAGTGCGGTGCTGTCCGGAGCGATGCTCAAGGCGGGTCTTCTGGGTATCTGGCGTTGCCTGCCGGAGAGCGATCCACTGCTGTCGAACTGGGCCGACGTGCTGCTCGTCATTGGCATCTTCGGTGCCATCTACCCGGCTTTGCTGGGGCTGTGCAGCGACAAGGCCAAGGCGGCGCTGGCCTATTCCTCGGTCAGCCAGATGGGTTATCTGGTGATGCTGTTGGCGCTGGCCTGGCGCCATCCGCCGCAATTCCAGGCGCTGGCCGTCGTGCTGATGCTCTACGGTGTTCATCACGGGCTGGCTAAGGGTGCGTTGTTTCTCGCCGCGGGGCTGATCCATGCCGGTCGTCTGCCGCGCATCGGTTGGCTGCTGTTGGCCATGCCGGCGCTGGCGATCATCGGAATTCCGCTCAGCAGTGGCGGGGCGGTCAAGACAGCGTTGAAGGACGTCTGGCACAGCGGCGAATTCGAGGGCTGGCTGGTTTGGCTGAGCCTCAGCAGCCTGACCACCACTTTGCTGCTGATCCGTGCACTGTGGCTGCTGCGTCGCGATGCCAGGGATGCGCCGGCAACACGGCCTCCGCTTCTTCAGCTGTTGCCCTGGGCGTTGCTCAGCAGCCTGGCGCTACTGTTGCCCTGGCTCTGGCCCGCCTTGCGCGAACCCATGCTGCATGGCCTGTATCCGGACGGCATCTGGACCGCGCTGTGGCCACCGCTGCTGGCACTTGCCCTGACCGGGGTGGCGCTGAAATCTCGCTGGAAAGTGCCGGCACGGCTGGCTGCGTTGTCTAACCCGGCGCTTTGGCTATCGCTGCGGCTCAAGCGTCTGGTGCAGCGACCGCCGCTGGCCGTGCCGAACGCCGAACCGGACCAGCCGCGCTGGCGACAGCGAGAGCGACGCTGGAACCGCTTCTGGAATACCGGCGCGCTTGCAATGAGTGCTTGGCTGCTGGCCGCTATGTTGTGGCTGGGTTGGTTATGGTGATTCAGTTGCTGGTGCGACGTTAACAACTAATCGATGCTGGTAAGCAATGCCGCTGTACCTCCAGCAACCAGGTGGTCCGATCATGCGGGCCGATGGATCAGGGCAGCGCTTTTTCCGCGTAGGTACGGATTTGCAGGCCCAGTTGGGCGCGAAAGCTTTCCATGTCGAACATGGTGCAGATTTCGCGGACGTGCCCGCTCGGGGTAATCGTCCAGAAGGCCATCGCCGAAATGCTCAGCACCTTGTCGCTGGGCGGATAACCGAGTGCAGCGTTCTCGATGGTGCCGATGAGCGTGCTCCAAGTGACGACCTTGTCGCCTTCGGCAATGCATTCCTCGATCACCACTTCCAGATCCGGCATGGCGGTGCGGATCTGACCGACCATTGCCAGAAACTCGGCGCTGCCAAGCGGGTGACCGACGAAGGAGCTTTTATAAAGGAAGTCCTTGCTGTGCAGCTGATCGGCCAGCGCCATGTGGCCGCGGTTCCAGGTCAGGTCGATGTGTTTGCGGACCAGTTTCTTGCCGTCGTCCGATGACATGAGTGCTCTTCCGGTTGTGGGATGGCGCGATGCAGAACTGTAGCAGCAGACAGTTTCGAGCGCAGCTTCCGAGCTGCCTGTTCGTCGGCGCGTTTGGAATACATCGACACCAGCCGCAGGGCTGCTTCGTCGCTGCCGCTGTGTGTCGAGCGGACTTCAGCGGCGACGCCGCCCGAGCAGTGCAAAAACAGCCACCGCACCCATTGCCACGGCTGCCGTGGCCGCTACCGGATGCTGCGATGCACGCGTATAGAGACTGCGCGTCAGCACCATGCCGGGATAATTGCCGGAGGCCTCGCCATCACCGGCTTGGCCAACGTCCCGGCAATACAATGCGCCGTCGCGGTGGCGGTCCTGGCGGTCGCTCTGGATGGCATCGTAAACGAAGGTGCGGTTGACCCAGTCGGCCAGCCGCAGGGCGTTCTGGGCCAGCCGCGACAGCAGCTTGGCATTGCCGATATAGACGTCGCGCTGTGGATGTTCAGCGGCATGGAGAATCGCCTGTGCGACGACTTCCGGCGCATAGACAGGCGGCGGAAACACCGGCGCGCTGGGCAGGTAATTCTTCGAATGGACCATGAACAGGGTATCGGTAGAGGACGGTCGCACCAGCGTCACCGATATCGGTGTGCCGGATTTCTGCAGCTCGACCCGCAGCACGTCGGTCATTGCTTTGATCGCATGCTTGCTGGCGCTGTAGCTGGCATGAAAGGGCAGGGCGTTGGTCGATTCCACGCTGCCGATATTGATCAGCGCACCGCCCTTATCGCGCAGATGCTTCACCGCGATCGAGGAGCCGTAGTGGGTGCCCCAGAAGTTGGTCTGCATGACCTGGTAATGATCTCCGTCGCTGACCTCGTCGAAGCGGCCCCAGACCGAGTTACCTGCATTGTTGATCCAAGTATCGAAGCCGCCGAAGCGCTCGATGGCCTGGCTGGCGACGCGTTCGAGCTGCTCGCGCTCACCGACGTCGGCCATCACATGCAGGACCCGTTCGCCAGCGTTCAGGTCGCGTTCGATATCGGCCAAGGCCAAGTCATTACGTGCAACCAGCACCACACGGGCGCCTCGTTCGACGCTAGGCGAGCGGTGGCCAGGCCGATGCCGCTCGAAGCGCCGGTGATGACATGACCTGTTCATGCAGGGGTTTAAGGGAAATTCGCATCGGACCTCCTGTTGCCACCGGCCGCGCTGGCATGGTGGATTGGCTCGGTAGAAGCCACAGGCCCGCTTGCGGTTCCGGAGAGGCGATGGATGGCTGTCGGTCGCTATTTGCGTCTGACCGCTCTGAAATAGTTTGAAATAACTACCGGAACTCTTTGATGGCAGATTGCTCTCAATACTTGCTGCGGGAGGTTGTTTCTGCGGCTTTGTTAGGAGCGCTGCTCGATCAATCGATGCGGCGGGCGTACTTGGATGTCGAGCAAGGTGCATGAATGAAACGCTTTGTCGTACTGGATAGTTTTCGCGGTATTTGTGCGGTTGCGGTGGTGTTGTTTCATACCCAGATTCTGTTGAGCTTTTCCGAACTCAGCTTCTTTCGGCATGCTGACCTCTTCGTCGAATTCTTCTTCGTGCTCAGTGGCTTCGTCATGTTTCACGCCTACGGTACGCGCCAGTTTGGCCTGCAGGTCTTGAAGCGCTTCATCATCAGCCGAACCTTTCGCCTGTACCCGCTGCATCTGGTGATGCTGCTGGTGTTCATTGGCCTGGAGTTCGGCAAGTTGTGGGCCGAACATCACGGGTTCTCATTCAACGATCCGGCATTTACCGGCAAGACGGCGCCTAGCGAGATACTGCCCAATGCGTTGCTAATGCAGAGCTGGATCGGCGATTTCAACAGCCTGTCGTTCAACACGCCGGCCTGGAGCATCAGCATTGAGTACTACCTGTACATGCTGCTGGGGTTGGTGTTGCTGGTCGCCCCAGGTTACTGCGGGCGCATCCTGGCACTGATGACGCTGATTTCCTTCGTCGCCCTGTATGTCGATCTGGATGTGATCAAGCCGTTTATCTGGCGCGGTGCCTCATGCTTTTTCGCCGGAGCGTTGACCTATCGGCTTTACCAATCGCTTGAGCCCGCGATCAAACGAATGGACGACCGGCTGTTTTTCAGCGCGCTCGAGCTGCTGTGTCTGTTGCTGGTGTACCGGACGTTGACGCACGAGACGCCGCACCAGGGCATCATCGCCAGCCTGCTGTTCTGCATCGTGGTGTTGGTATTCGCGAGCGAACGCGGTGCCGTGTCGCAGTTGCTGCAGCGACGGGGCTTCGCCCGCCTGGGTGAATTGTCGTTCTCGATCTACCTGACCCACGCGGCGGTGATCTTCGCCTTCACCAGCGCCGCGGTGGTGGTATCCAAGCTCACGGGCAGCGAATACACGATGATTCTTCAGCACCCCGGCAGCGTGCAGATCATGCGCTACATCAGCACCGGCAGCGTGCTGGTGGATGACCTGCTGACCCTGCTGGAGTTGGGCATGGTGCTGGCGGTGTCCAGCCTGACGTATCACTACGTCGAGCTGAAGGGTATCGAGCTGGGGCGCCGACTGACGCGAAACGAGCCGCTGCGGTTATCGCAGATCTGAGTTGCTCGAACGGCTATTGACGCACCTGCGCGACCAGCCCTTCGCCTTCATGCAGCTGCTCGCCGGGCGATGGCGGTGGTTGCGGCGCCGGGCTGGCCGGCTGCGTGGCTGGATAGCTTTGATTTAGGGTCGGCTGCGTCTGGCCATCGATCGACCAGTCCAGTGTCGCCTCGACGCGACCGTCGGCCGACAGCCCGAGGCGGTTATTGATCGGACATTGGCTGGCGCTGCTGCTGACCAGCTCGCCTGACTGGCGCGTACGGTTGGTGCCGGCGGCACCGGTGGATTTCACTTCCAGCCGATACGTCAACTGGTGCGGCTGTTGGCTGCTGAAACAGAGCCGCAACGCCAGCCGACCATCACTCTCGGGGCTGAGTTCGAGCTGCGCCTCGACCGGAGTCGGTGCGGCTGCCAAAAGCCATGACGCCAGCGTGACCGTAAGCATCTCGAATGCCTGTGTAGGTTGTGTTGCGAGGCCGGTCTCGCTGATTTACTGCTGGTTGACCGTCGCCGTGTTGCCCGTGCCGGATTGTTGGATTACCGCGTTCATCCCAGCGGCGCTCTGTAGGATGAAGGCCTGGTTGGCCGAACCCATCTGGTTGACGCGGGCTTCGTTGTATTCAGCCAGTTGGCGAATGTCGGCCAGGTTGCCGTCGCCATTCTGAACGACGCTGGCCTGGTTGCCATCGAACCATTGCACCAGTTCGACTCTGTTGTCATTCCCAGCCGATGAGCCGCTGAAAACGTTGCTCCGCCCGCTCTGCTCGACCGTGAGCAGGTTGCTATCGCCAACCTGATTGAACGTGACCTCACCGAACAGCGTGTTCTGCATAATCTGCGCGCTGTTCAGGTTGCCGTTCTGCGCGAGCGTTATCTGACCGGCGTCGCCCTGATCGATGGTGGCCAGGTTCTCGTCACCGACCTGGTAAACGGCCATCCGCGTACCGTGGTAGATGCCGTCCTGGGTGAGGGTCACCGAATTGTCGTTACCGATCTGATACGCCTCGGCTTGGGCTAAACCCTGCTGCGTGGCGGAAATGAGGTTGCCGTCACCGATGCTGCTGATCTGCAGCTCATTGGCATACCAGCTCTGCTCGACCTCGGCGCGGTTACCGGTGCCTTGCTGGTAGACGCTCGCGGTGGAAAAGTAGCTTTCAGGCCCCTGATAGACGGAAGCATCGTTGTCGCTGCCGACTTGAACGATATTGGCCGCATTCGACTCGGCAACTGCGCCCTGAAAGATCGAGCCCTCGTTGCCGGTGCCGTTCTGCCTGATCACAGCCTCGTTGAGCAAGCCGGTCTGGTCGACGGTGGCATTGTTGCCGTCACCGGCCTGATTGATAAGTGAGCTGTTGTCGGCATGGAGATCGCTGGCGGCGGCCAGCAGGACGGCGAAGGCGGCGAGTGGTAGGCAGCTGCGCATGGCAAATTCCTTTTTTATAGTTCTATTGATGTTGGACGATCTGAATGCGCTGGCCGCTTCCGTATTGGATGACGCTGCTGCTCATGCCGCTGCCGAGCTGTTCGATGCTGGCGTTGTTATTGGCGCCGATCTGGGCGATAGCCGCTTGGTTGTCGCTGCCCATCTGAGTGATATCCGCCAGGTTGCCCTGACCGATTTGAAGAATGCTGGCGAGCTGGTTTTCGCCCTGCTGGAGGATGAAGGCCTGCTGATCGCTGCCCTGCTGAATGATGCTGGCCAGCTGGTTCTCGCCGATCTGGCTGAGGTCGGACAGGTTGTCGCTGCCTTGTTGCAGCACCTGCGCCATTTGGCCGTCGGGTATCTGAGTGGCGAGCGCTGCCGTGTCACCGAGACTGAACGAGCTGCCGACGAGGTCGGCGTTGTCCAGCAAGTCAGCGGCTTGGAGCGGAACGTTGGCGAGCAGTAGAAGGGCGGCGAACAAGCCGCGGCGAAACAGCGCTAGACGATCCATGCAGGCACCTCGAAATAGTGCTCGGAGTCTTGATTGGCAACGCTGCGATGAACATCCATCGAACGGTGCAAAACACACGTTTACCGACAAATGGAACGGCTTAATCCTGGCGGCTTGTTAGAGCTCACCGCGATCCATGTCGAAGGTGTCCTGGAGCAGGTTCTGCAGCTTGCTGCGGCTGATTTCATCGAGAATCAGCCGTGCGGCTTCGTCAGCGATTGCCTCGATCTCCGCCACGTTGGGTTGCAGGAACCGGCGGTACACAGTGCGCTGACCATATTCCACCCAGACCAGACTGCCCCAGCGCGCCGAAGGACGCTCCCGGACTACCAGGTCGCCTTCGAGGTCGCTGGCGTCCTGCAGCTGGAAACTCAGGTAGCGGTGGAAGTCGTGACCGAAGCGGGTGATGGTGTTGTCGATGATCAGCCCGCTCAGTTCCGCTTCGCTCTGCGCCTGCTCCTGCGCCTGTAGCGGGCTGAACAGAAGCAGCAGGAGCAGACCGAGCGTCAGGCGTGACACGGCTCGGACCAGTCCAGCCGGCCGCGCAGCAGGAACGCCGCCTCGGCACGGTTGGAGGCGCCGATTTTGCGCAACAGATTATGGATGTGGCTCTTGATCGTATGCGGGCTCAGGCACAGCTGCTCGGCGATCTCGGCGTTGGACAGCCCCTTGCCGGCCAGCCTGAGAATCTCGCGTTCGCGCAGGGTCAGCGACGGCTTGCTGCCGGCGAGCTGGCGCATGCGGCGCCATTGGCTGAGCAGCCGCTCGGTCAGTACTCGCGGCAGCCAGTCGCCGCCATCGAGCAATACCTGGATGCCTTCGAGCAGATGCTCGCGGGTCGCGTGGCTGTAGAACACGCCGCGAATGCCGGGGTGCTTGTCCACCAACCGTTCAGCTTGCTCTGGCGCGATATTGACCAGCGCCACGGGCGTTTGCTCGTCGAGGCGATCGAGCAGTGTGGAAAGCTGTTCGGTCTGGCTGTTGCCGGCGTCGACCAGATAGAGATCGGCGGCGTCTCTGGAGACCTCGTCGAGCCGGGTCAGACATACGTCCAGTTGGGCCTGTTCACCGAGAAAATGTCTGAAGAACAATCCCAGGAGTTCATTGCCGGTGAGCAGCGTCACGGTAGGGTGGTTACGTTCCCGGTGGGTAAGATCCGCTTCGTCCATGTTCGATCCTTGGTTTGGGTACCGTTATGTCGCGTAGAAAAGTTACTAAACGACCGGCGCTAAATGACTAAGTTCAGCGTTCAGGTAGCGATTGAGACGGCATCTGCGCCCGGGTGGTGACAAACCGACGGACGGTTGAGGAAACGACCGGGTGGCCTTATTGGGCTAAGGTGAGTCAATCACCCATAGGATGGAGCCGGCATGAGCGGACCCTCACGCGAACTCACGCTGCGCGCATTGATCACTGGCTTGCTGCTGGGCGCCGTGCTGACACCTTCGAATATCTATTCCGGTTTGAAGATCGGCTGGTCCTTCAATATGTCGATCATCGCGCTGCTGGTCGGCTTCGCCTTCTGGCAGAGCTTGGCTCGGGTTTTTCATCGACCGGCCTGGTCGCTGCACGAAAGCAATATCAACCAGACCGCTGCCTCGTCCGCCGCCTCGATCATTTCCAGCGGCCTGGTGGCGCCAATCCCGGCCTATACGCTGATCACCGGACAGCAGCTGGATACCCTGCCGCTGATGGCCTGGGTGTTCTCGGTGAGCTTTCTCGGTATCTGGGTGGCCTGGTATTTACGCCCGTCGCTGATCGTCGAGGCGCAGCTGCGCTTTCCCGAGGGCATGGCCACGTTGGCAACCATGCAGCAGATTTACAGCCATGGCGCGGAGGCGACCCGGCGACTGCTGGTGCTGGGGTCGGCGGCGTTGTTGGCCGCGGCGAGCAAGCTGATCGACAGCCTGCTCTGGGCGTTGCCGCGCTGGGCGCCGAGTGCTCAGCTGGAGCGGCTCACGTTCAGCCTCGAGCCTTCGTTGCTGCTGGTCGGGTTCGGCGGGATCATCGGCCTGCGTGTCGGTCTGTCGCTGTTGCTCGGCGCGGTCCTCGCCTGGGGGCTGTTGGCGCCCTGGTTGGTTACCGAAGGTCTGGTGAGGCTGCCGGCAGACGCCAGCGGACCGCAATTCGCGCTGCTGATCGAGTGGCTGCTGTGGCCGGGCGTAAGCCTGATGGTCTGCGCCACCCTCACCTCGCTGGGCTTGCGCGTTCTGCGTGCGCGCCGGGACGACTCGAAGCGCCGCCTGCAACTGCGGCGACCGGCTGTGCTACCGGCGCTCGGGCTGGCACTGGCGGCGGTGCTGGTGATCGTCCTGCAGATTGTGCTGTTCGGTATCCATCCGCTGATGGCAGCGCTGTCGATTCCCTTGGCGTTGCTGCTGGCAATGGTGGCGGCGCGGGTTGTCGGTGCCACCGGCATTCCGCCGATCGGCGCCATCGGGCAGCTGTCGCAACTGAGCTTCGGCGTCGTCGCACCCGGCCAGGTGGCGATCAACCTGATGAGCGCCAACACTGCCGGTGGTGCGGCGGGGCAATGCACGGATCTGCTCAATGACTTCAAAGTGGGGCACGCCATCGGTGCTGCGCCGTCCCGGCAGGTGGTCGCGCAGTGCCTGGGTATTCTGGTCGGCAGCATGGTCGGGGTGCTGGTCTATCAACTGCTGATTCCCGATCCGCAGACGATGCTGATTACCGCCGAATGGCCGGCACCGGCAGTGGCTACCTGGAAGGCGGTAGCCGAGGCATTGACGGCAGGCCTGG
>Ga0070754_10002102_pt1 | contig 14949 bp, 18 predicted proteins | sample VirMetDEL_Sep_01_FD_75181 | JGI IMG/M metagenome (GOLD analysis project Ga0070754, IMG submission 75181) | Aqueous microbial communities from the Delaware River and Bay under freshwater to marine salinity gradient to study organic matter... | ecosystem: Environmental > Aquatic > Marine >... | reverse complement strand
GGGGAGATCATAATATGAAGTCTGTTACGTTTAAAAACTTTCCGTTGAAAGCTTTAATGAAAACGCAGGAAATGCGTAAACAAATCCTGCGTCATATTAGGAGCATATCTAGTGTCATCTTAAGAGCAGATACACCCCTCACATAGCTTTCAACTGATTTTTAGGTCAGGATGGCTTAGTGCGTCTAAAAATATCTGCTTTAGGCCCTAACGGGCCAGGCGGCCTGCGGCCGAAAAGATTGCACTGGATAAATAATCGTGGCTTAGCAGTAGTAGTGGGGGTCGCGAGGATCGAACTCGCCTTTGACGGGAGCTCGTTGGTGGGAGAATCGAACCCCCCCCCCTGCGGCGCTTTGTGAGAACGCTACCTTCACCAGATGGCTAAACGAGAGAATCAAAAAACTGTCTCCAAGAATCTCCATTATGCAGTTCCTGATGGCAATTATGGCATAGAAGATCGCATTTATCAATCTCTTTTTTTAGGGTATCATATTTTGTATTAGCAAATCTTCTAGCATCAAGTCTTAACTCTTTTTGAGATGGATCTTTATGATGAAAACAGAGCATTGCTGGTCTACTCTCACCACATTGTTGGCATTTTCCACCTTTACTTTGGATTGCTTTCCATTTTCTTTCATAAGAAACTCTTTTTTGTCTTTCGTAAGTGTTTCTTTGTATCTGTTTTGATTTGTATTTTGGGTCATTTTTATAACGCCATTTGCTTCTACAAGAATTGCTACACCATTTTTTTAGTCTTCCCTTTGTCATTCTTTGGTTAATAATTTTACATCCACAACCTTGGCAAGTAGAGATTAAAGTAATCATAATAGTGTTATTAATATATGCATTTGCTATTTGTGAATAGCAAAGTACTCGTGGATGGATTCGAACCATCTCAAAGGCGCTAATCTGGCGCAAATCGCTTATAAGGCGACTCTGACTACCAAGTCTCACGAGCATAAAACCCAAATCAATTATAGAGGATTTGGGACTCTTTGTAAAGATGCTTCGTCCGACCCCTGCAGATACTTTAGCAGGTCTACTTCCACATAGGCTCGGGGGATACGAGTCTGTAGTCTGCTCTGCCGGGATACAGCTCTATGGCAGCGGACAATGCCGACTGTTTACTTTTTGCCAGAAGTGTGATATAATCCCCGCCGCATAGGACGGTGAAGAGGCCTGGCACGTCATTGTTGTTGTTGTTCATCTAACCTCTTTAGGATAGAGCACAAGACTAGTTTAATCTCCTCCAGCTCCTCGTGGATGTCCTGGTGGTGGAATCTTAATGGTCTTTGTATGATCTCTCGTAGCTTTTTCTTTTTCATGGGAGTGGGAAATTAACGGGCACGAGGGAGATAAGGATTCCTTTTGAACCGTTGAAAGCTAATTAGAAGCATAACTACTATGACCTGTCAGCCCAAGTCATCTCTAAAGCATAAACATCATATCACACCTAGGTACCGGGGTGGGTCTAATGATCCGTCCAATCTCGTGAAGGTGTCGGCAGTGCAGCATGCTATGTGGCATTTCTGTAACTACCAGTTATGGAGGGAGCCGGAGGATAGATTGGCGTGGAGAGCTTTAGCCGGTAGTGTCGGTAAGGAGGAAATTATTCTTGAGAAACTAAAGATAGCAGCGTTTAGAGGTAGAGAAAAAATTAAAGAGAAAATAGGTTTTCAAAGGGGAGAAAAAAACTCTCAATATGGTACAAGGTGGATTCACAATCTAGAATTAAAAGTTAGCTCAAGGGTTAAAAAGGATTACCCTTTGCCTGATGGGTGGAAAGAAGGAAGAGTCATAGATTTTGATAAAAAATTAAATCCTACCCCTAAGCCTGTGAGAAAGAGGGCACGTCTAGGTGTGCCCAGGGACTGGATCCACGACACATACGGAGTGGTTTTAAATACCACTTCCTCTGAGTTATGCGAGAAGTATAAAAACCAGAAGTTAGACAAAGGGGCTTTGTCCCAAGTAGCCCTAGGTAGGATTAAAAATTATAAAGGGTGGAAAGCTCTTGGTTCTAATAATCAATCTGCCAGGAAAGGGAGAAAACCCAGAAACTGGGTTCACCCAGTCCACGGTGAGGTTAGAGATACTCCTGCAAAAGATCTGGTTGAGATGTTCCCAGGAGACAGGTTAAATCTAAACTCTCTTTATAGGGTAGCTAATGGTAAAGCAAAGTTACACAAAGAGTGGAAGTTGATGGAATAAAGTCAAAAAGAGTAAAGCGAGCAGCGGGGTACGATCCCGCGATTGGAACTTGGAAAGATCCCGTGTTACCACTACACTATGCTCGCTGGCTCCCGAGGACGAATTTGAATCGCCGACCGTTTGCTTAGAAGGCAACTGCTCTTTCCGGACTGAGCTACTCGGGAATGTGTGAGGCTGGGGAACGAAAAGTTGGGATAGCGGGCATTACGCTTTCACCGTTTCTGTCATTACCAGGGGTGTTAGAGGACCCCCGAACCAGCCACATAGATACTATACTACCGTCTTGCAGGTGCGCAAGTCCACAATGGTGACGAGTCAGTCTTTCCTGTACTGAGACGGGAATCTCGGGCCATCTTAGTTGATATACTAAACAGAGGTACCCTACCATCTTACCATATGTACAAAGAGAACTGCAAACACCTTGAAGCTTTGTGTAAGCAGTACAACCTGGTGGCGGTGAGAGACAATCAGAGGGAAGAGTTTTATATAGCTATACCCATATCGGACTGGGAGCATATGTGCATAGGGACATTAAAGCATAGACATTAAGTTTCTCCCATGGAGACTCTTAGAGGAAAGAGTAGTGAGATGGACCCTTAATGCGATTTTTTAGGATCACTTAACCAGTCTGGAATAATCTTGATCTGACCATCCAACTTATAGAGTAGATATTGGCCTATGCGGATGGCTATGGGCTTTACTACCACCTCGGCGAGCATTACTCCTATGAAGGAGTATAGCGCTGTGTGGACGTCTGTGGGTGAAATTTCAAGCATTTTTCTTAGTCATAATTAGATCGATTGGCTCTAAGCACTCTGAGAGGCTGTAGGAGAGCTCATACCCCGGTTGAAGGTGTTTGTACCTGAGAGGGGGTTTAGGCCCCTTCAGGAGGCCTCTAGCCACCTCTGGTAGAGTTGTATACACGCAAACCTCTTGCGACTCGTAGTCGTAGGAAATCGTGGTCTCGTTGAATTCAAATTCCATGGCAGCGGGATTCTCCTCTCCACCTCCTCTTTCAACGCTTCTCTCTTCTACTCTTCTTTCTATACACAAAAAATATATACCTGTATAAGTATAGAAAAGAGTATAAGAAGAGAGAGAGAGGAGAGAGAGAGGAGGAGAGAGCCGAAGGAGGGAGGCAAGCACGCTATATGTAGTGTTTTGAAGGGGTAACCCCACTAAATATGCCCCTAAAGGCAGTGATATGACTTTTATGTGGGTAATTTCCTGGCCGAGCGATATGACTTTTATGTAGGTAAAATCCCGACCGATGTGACTTTTATGTAGGTAAAATCCCGATCGATGTGACTTTTATGTAGGTAATTTTCTGACCGATATGACTTTTATGTAGGTAATTTTTCCCTAGCGATGTGACTTTTATGTAGGTAAATGTGACTTTTATGTAGGTAATTTGCCCAAAACGATATGACTTTTATGTAGGTAAATGTGACTTTTATGTAGGTAATTTTCTGATCGATGTGACTTTTATGTAGGTAATTTTCTGCCTCCCCTGCCCTGCCGATGTGACTTTTATGTGGTAAAATTGGCCACGTCCAGGGAAAGACCCCTCCATGCCCCACTCTTTAGACGTCGATAAGATTGTTTTACAGAGCTCTGTCTCACCCACCTGGCTTAAGACTCTTAATAAGCAGACCCTGATCGACGCGATTATTGAGATGAAGAACGGGAGTTCTAAAGAAAGAGACTCATTAGACCAGAGAATCCTCGAGGCTAGAGCCCAGGGAATGAGATGGAACAGAGAGGATAAGAAGCCCGAGCTAGTATCTACTGTTCTGAGGAAACTCAGTGAGTGGGAAGAACAATTTAAAGAGGGGATAGAGTCCAATCCTGAGGACTATCTCAATTTATTTTACGAAGACGTCTTGAAGTCCAAAGGGCGAGCATTTATATCCGGGTTATGCACTAAAATTGAAAAATTAAGGGGCTCCGAGAGGGCATCCAGCTACTTGCCTACCCGGTTTCGTAGAAATATTGAAAATATGGAAATAAGAGCGGCTAAGCCAGCGGTTAAAACTGCTGAAGACGTGGTGAAATCCTGGCTAGGTACTTCTTTGGATCCCGACTCTTTTGAAAAAAGGGTTAAGATAGTTAAGAAGAAGATGGAAGCCGGAGAGGACGGGTTGTCAACCTTAATAGCCATTACATCGGCAAAGTACCCCCCTATAGCTATAGAATACGACAGGGATGGTATTAATCCTACTGGAGCTCAAAAGTACCAGTCGATAAAAGTAAAGCGTCTTTATGACGACAAAATAAAGGAGTTTTGGGAGGATTTTATGGAAAAAGGGTCAGGAAATTATCAATAGATATTTCTTCCAATACTGGAGATTTTATCCAGAAGTTCAATATCTGCTCTACCTGAAATATCTGGTAGAGGGAGTGAGGAGTTAATAGTACCAGTGGCAGGTACTGTAAATTTCCCCTTAGTTGATTTGAACTCTCCACGGGTAGTTATAAAGATACAACGAGTCATACCCTCAAAACATGATTGGCTATAGAGTAAAGGTTCCCCTGAGAGAAATTTTTTCTCATTAATAGAGTCAATACGACTAATAAGTTTATATTCTGGACTACTAGAATCCCCAGTAATAATCCACATAGTGTTTAACATACCGCTGGTCAGAAAAAATTCTAGAGCTTCGTCGTCTAGTTCTAACAGTCTACTGATTATTATGCACTTGGTAAACACATCAGTATATGTGAATCTTAGTGGATACCCAAACGGACCCATTTCCTCTACAAACCCAGCTCTACTCAGGTCTCTGTAAATAGATTTAAAGTCAAAACTTTTAATTTTATCCTCGTTTCTGACAAAAATAGCATTACAGAGCAATTCATAGATAAACCTGCTATGGCTTTCATCCAACAGAGAGACTTTATAATTGTTAAAGTATAATTGTTTACCTAGATTCCTTCTCAGTTTTACATCAATGTACAAAGAATCTTTGTACAGGCAGGAATACAGGTCTAGCATCTCATCAGTAGAAGCCTCTTCATCTGTTTTAATTACTTCAATAAGATCCTTGGCATTATTTGGGGGAGTAGTAAAAATAAAATTTAATAGGGTCTTATAGGTAGCATGGCTTTTAGAGAATTGTCTAAAAAACCTGTGATAATCACCTCGACTTATCCAATTGGAGAATTTAGAATTAGGGATTCTCCTCTCCAAAGAGTTATCAAAGTCAGTAATATCTATAGCCCCACTTTTCATGAAAAGGATGAGAAGGGGCAGATTAATCCTGCTTAAGTTAGACTTTATTACTCCATGTATATTTTTTCTTACCTGAGGGTCTTTAAGCTCTCTTGCAAAATCTGACTGCTTAATAGAAAAGGCTACAGATCTCAAAACTTCAATATTTTTTAGATTAGGAGAGACCGTAATTGCTTTGCATATATTTTCTTTAAATTTTGATTGAAAGATCGATTTCGAACTGAAATACCTCTTCGGGTCTGTATAGGCTTCGTAGATTTCTTTGATAAACTCATCTTCACAAAACAGATTGACTAGTTCTAGAGAAGGGTTGTTTAAAACCTCTTTTACGTACAATCTGGCTGCCATAGCCAAGACTTCTGAGTCAGAATTAGTATTACTGGCAATAGCCTTCCTTACTCTAGGGGACTTAGTCTGATTCCAGACCCAAATCAGATCTTTAGGTTCTGATTTGGGATTAGATGCAATAGCGTAGAGCTCTTCAATGTTATTTTCTTTTGCCATGGCTGTTTTTCTTTCGGGTGGAGGTTGTGGCAACTCTTTCGCTGATCTCGCACCAGAGTTCGTTGCTGCACTCTATACTACAGCAATACTCTGCAGAATACAAGGATTTGTAGTGGGTAGGCTTCCCGCACACCCCACAGCGTCCCGGCTTATCTTTTCGATTATAGGTATCGTCATGGCAGTGAACGAAAGGTTCGAAAGGACCAAAGAGAGTTTTTTTCTTCATAACCATGGAAGTTAACTGTTATAGTGTAGCACTATTTGTCCAAGTCATCAATAAGGCTTTGTAGTTCACCTTTGGCCATTGTTAGCGCCCGATCTAAAGCTTCTGTTAAGGTTTTATCCCCCCAAGCTTTTTTCCAAGCCTCTAGCCTATCGGCCACATCTCTTCTGACTCTGACATCTTTCATTATAGGGGTTTTCCTCCCTCTCTCGGCTTCTTCCATTTCCTCAATCATTTTCTTCAGCTCTTTAACAGGGTTCATTAGATGTTATGGTGTATAGTTGATAGCAGTATAGCACTGAGGGCTCATGCAAAGGCTAAAAAGATATCCGGAGATCTATGTGGAAGGTAAATACCTTCTAGATCGTGCAGATATAATTAAAGAGGTCATTCAAATCGACCTTACAACCTTTAAGGTTAGGATAAATCACCCGGTGTTCGGAGATACGATAGAAATAATGGAACTTGACATGGGGGACAAAACTTTGTGTCTAAGAAGTATTTACCCGGCAGAGATGCAAAGCGAAGAAGAAATGGAGATAGTAAAAGACTATTATAACAATTTCATACTCGATGGTCAACAGACTTATCTCGAGTATTTCAATAAGGAGCTGGGATATTTTCTATTGTCCAGGAATGTCGGAATTTACCCCGCAGGAAATGAATAACAAAGTATCCATCACTAACGAGCTAATACAGGATTTTTTATCCTACTCTACAGCCATTTACAATAGAGCTCTGCCGGACATTGTAGACGGTCTCAAAGTGGCTCAGAGACGGGTTCTTATGGGAATGAGTGATTTAAATTTGCAAAGCTCATCGGCATATTGCAAGGTCACAAAGCTAGAAGGAAATGTTCTGGGTAAGTATCACCCCCAGGGTAACTGCTCATCGACCATAATTAATATGGGTCAGCAATGTACTATGAGATATGCCCTTACTGATATTCATGGTAATGCGGGGGGATCGATACAGACAGGCGAGTACTCTGGTCAAATGGTGTCAGAAGATCCCCCTGCCGCCCCTCGGTATCTAGAAGTCAGGGCTACAAAGGTGGCCGAAACATTATACATGAGCGAAGTTGATAAGGGATTAGGAGATTGGAGACCAAACTATGATGGTACCAGCAGCGAGCTGGTTCGATATGTACCGAAGTTACCTGCCCTTTTGCTTACGGGTGCCCAAGGAATCGCTTCAGGGTATGCTTGTCACTATGTTCCCTACAACCTTGTAGATGTGGTAACCGCTACAAGAGCGTGGATTAAAAATAAAGCTATCAGCGATAAGTCTTTGTTGGCAAAATTTTCTCATCCTCCTGAGCTACCTCAGGGGGGGAGAGTTGTTAAAGATACAGGTTTCACTGATTCTCTCAGAGAAGGCAGAGGGTCTATTACTGTCTTCGGGGAGTGGGAAACTCATGATGACATGAAATGGGGTAAAAGATCTACTAGACCGGCTTTAATAATTACCCGTCTTGCCAATGGTTCTTCAGAGAGGTTTCTGGACAGGGTAAGGACTCTTGCCGAAGAGGATAAGTTGCCCGGCTTACTCGATGCTGCCGATCATTCTAGTCGCGAGGGGGTTAGGATAGTGCTAGTGACAAAGACGAAAGAGCAGAGAAATCAGTTAATAACAGTTCTGGTTCATGGGAATACAGGTCTTAAATATACACACAATGTTAATTGTGTAGCGGTAGGATTAGACAATAAGCCTCGCACTGTAGGGGTCAAAGAAGCTATTAGTACATGGTATCAAGAAAGAGAAAAGTATCTTATCAGTAAATACACTAAAGAAGTTGATGAGCTTTCAGAAAGACTTGTGCGTCTACTTTCTATTATAAAGGTTCTTAAGGATATTGACAAATTTATCGATATACTTAAGAAGTCTAAAGACAAAGAGTCGGCTATCAACAGAGTGTCAAAGACTTGGAAGATGGAGATAGATATGGCTAAGTACGTGATTAGTATCCCCATATCCACACTAATAAGGACGGAAAAAGAGTCTGTTGAAAAAGAGTGCGATGATGTAAAAAACAAGATGAGAGACCTTAAACCCCTGTGCCACACCGGCAGAGAACTTGATGATACTATTTGCTCTCAGATTGCCTCTCTAAGGCCTCTAGGAGGCCCTGCAAGGGCCCTCTGGATGACCGAGAGTATACCGGAGACCCCCTCTAGAAAGAGAGGCTCCACGGGAGAAGAGAAAATGATAGAACAAGGAAAAACAATTGGACTCAGCAGTAGATATGTCAAGAGGTGGTTAAAGGAGAATATAGGGAAACAAAAAATTGAAGAGAGATGGGCTTTTCATATGCATGAAGTAAGAATTAGAAGCAGAGAAGGTAGGAGAGAATACAAGAGTCAGCTTGATCAGATACGGGCTGAGGCTGAAGCTAAAGGCTTACCAAAGAGGGGTAAAAATGCTTGGAACGCATTTATATCAGAAAACAAGGATTTGCCTGTTGCGGTAATAAGTGCTAAGATTTCAGAGTTGTTAGAAAAAATCAATGCCAACACCCATAAGAGTGCATCTGTCCCCAGATCTCCTAAAACTCGCTCAGGACGAAGCTCAGAGGCGCCAAAAGGTAAACGAAGCAAAAAGGTACAGAGGCAGGAATAAAGCCCCTGCTTATGGGGAAAAAGCATTAAAAATGCATGAGATCGGGGCTATTGGAGAAGTTGCAGTGGCATCTTTCATGGGGTTTATAGACCAGTTGTTTAAAGATAAAACTCCCAAGCGAGGTAGTTGCGACCTTCCGGGAAATGTAGAAGTAAAGACCAGGAGCAAACATAAATACGACCTGATTATTCAAAGAGACGAAGATCCAGAGAAAAATCTAGTTCTAGTGACAGTAGAGATGGGAAAAATATTCATCCACGGCTGGTGTGTAGCGGGAGACATGATGAAGCAAGAATTTTGGGCTGATCCGGCTGGAGGCAGACCTGCGTATTTTGTCCCAAAACATCAGTTAAGAGATATACAAGAGTTACTGTTGAAAGCAGAATAGATGTTTTATCCTCCAATGGACTACCTTTACCTGCTTCCATTATTCATTCTGTTGTATATAGTCTCTGTAGACCCCAATGTCCCTGAGTATTTATACTTAAAATTGGTAAAAAGTCCACAAATCTATATTCAAATGTTTTTACTGAAGCAAAGGTTGCTTATCAGACTTCGTTATGACACCTTTATGATGAAAAGAGGCCATGTTTCAAATAAATTCTACAAGATGTCTAAGTCAATCAGAGATGGAATCGACCCCATGGTATGAATTTAACAGCTATCTTGAAGTTTGCAGGAGTTTAGAAGTAATCCCTAGCATAACTCGTTGGTCCAGATTTAGAAAATTATACGGTAAAACCTAAAATCATGATTTTTAAAAGAGAAAATTGGCTAGAGAACACTACTAACCTCAGTTGGTCGAGTAAACTTCGCTACAAAGAGCCTGCTTTACTCCGATCAATGTGGTCTGAAAGCAGAAGTAGGGGTATTTTATACGCAAGAACTTGTGTTCTTGACGTTCCAGGCAAATTTTTTGCTGAAACTTCACTCATTTATCCCCTAACTGAGTCCGTTTTTCCTGTTTTTGGGTCTGAATATATTATGACAGCCAAAGGACACTTCGGTGCTACCGATTTTCACCCTACAAATGGGGAATATGACCTTGTAAATAGAATTTTTAGCTCTGAACCGGACAGAAAAGTGGAGAGTTCTAAGCATTACGACCTAAATACCTACTTTTCTGGTAAACTTTGGCATAGAAAGAGCAAGGAAAGCTTCTACAGGGAGTATGTTACAGATTGTAAAAGGCGCGTATCGGCCTATATGTCCGCTTTGTCTGATACGGCTGTTTCCACAACCCCCAACCCCGACCGGTTTTATGAATTTGACCGGTATATGGCCGATAACGACCCCGCCCATGGTATACTGAGGTCGTATTTTGGTCCTGATTTCGCAAATGAGTACATTGAAGGGTTCCTCTTTCCTCACTGTGAAGCATTATGTTAGCTCTTCTAACTATTATGAGATAAAATTGGAAGAATTAGAGCATTTTTCTTGTCTCAATCCGTCATTTTTACTAACTAAAAAACATGATTACATTTGGGAGGCAAGAGGGGAAGGATTTACCAGCTCTCTTTTGTACTCCAGGATTACAAACTCTGATGCAGTGGAAATACTTAAAAAAGTAGAGGAATACGTATTGCCTTCTGCAGAATACATGGAATATACTCTTAGAGATATGTTTGAACATAAAAGTAATAGGGGATGGTTAGGAATTAAACCCGGGACAGTTAGAATATTCTCAAGAGAGCTTATGTGCTACTATACCGGTAAAAGTTGGAAAAAAATAGAATTATAGTGACCGTATTGTTGTGTCCAGGGAGGAGTACAAGAACTCATGATCAATTCCTTTCTGATTTTAGCTCTCTTTCCGAGAAAAAAATCCTAACTCTAGATTTAGGGTCAGGAGATTTACCTTATGCTAGTGGATCAAATAGTCTGATATTTTGTTCCACTGAAAGGTATCAGTTAGAATTGCATAAATTCCTCATTGTGCCTCCCTCCCACATCTATATAAAGAGTATGTGGGAAAAAACCTTCGATAACGGCTTAAACTGGCAAGCAAGATGTAGCTGGTTAGCTTCTTATAACAACTTTTCTCGTCCCAAGAAAATAAATACCTGGGAGGATATAGCAAGATACTATTGCATACTCTCAATGAGCAGTTTTAATATCTATTTTGATAAGTGGAAACTAATTGGAGAACATAACCCCCTCACTCCTGACTACGAAGCCATTAAATCCTGGTCTAATCAGCATAAAAATAGGACTATTAAGTATAAAAAAAGAGATATATATGACTTTCCTACTTCCGAGTTAAATGATAATTCTATTATCTACTTTCATATACCGAGTCAATTCTCATACTATGGCTTCGGTTACTCCTGGACCAAAAAGAAGTTTAAACACTTCCTTAAAGATTTAACTGAACTTGCACAGATGGGCTACAAGATATGCATCAGCTCGATTTACGAGAAATGGGGTAGAAAAATGTCAGAGTTAACTGATCAGTTTGATAACAACCTTTTCCTTCCTTATTATTACTCCTACGAAGAGGTGAAAGCAAATAGGTACCCGTCGGTTACTGAAGTCTACTTAGTTGCTAACCTTGAACCCAACATTTAGCATGGGACATCATGTCCTGTTAAACTTATATGACTGCGCTAATACAGGTCGTCTCAGGACCGTTAAAGAGTTCAGGGACCACATCTGTCTTGTATTGGCTGCCTCAGGAGCCGAGGTAGTTGATACCATGGAGTATCAGTTCCAGCCACAAGGATACACCTTGATCTCTCTACTTACTACCTCACATTTCTCTATCCACACCTGGCCAGAGTACCAGAGCGCGGCTGTAGACATTTTCACCTGCGGTGATGTGGACACTGAGAACATAGTATCGTCCCTTATAGAATTTTTCTCCCCTGGCCGCACAGCCTGCCAAGATGTGCTAAGATGACGATGGTAATACACCATCACTTCCATGGAAATCGAGTTTTACTCTGTCGAATACTGGCAGGAAAACTGGGACGAACTCTTTGATAGGGTTGAGCAGGGGGAAATTGTCGGAATTTACGACGAGGACTCGGGGCACAGAGCAGTGATGGTACCTGTGGGGGCATAGTTCAATGGCAGAACAGCGGTCTTATAATCCGTATTAGCGCCAGATTAGCGCGAGGTCTGGGTTCGAGTCCCAGTGCCCCTATCCCACTGTTGAAAGCTAATTGTAATTGTCTTTTGTTCTAATGGAACCTACGTTCATCATCTACCACTGCTCCAAGAAAAAACAACAGGAGAGGAAAAAGAAAGAATATGTGCATTCTCTCAAATCTCTAAAAATCCGTTGAAAGAGAAGTAAGAAGATTTCAGATCTTCACTAACCCTACCTTTTACCGCCATGCCTTCACCCGAATCAGTAGAACTTTGGAATTCACGCCTAGCCCTTCTAGGTCTCGTCGCAGCTCTCGGTGCATATGCAATTACTGGTCAGGTAATTCCGGGATTGTGGTAGTTGAAAGCTAATTGAAATTACTTTTTCAATTAGATCTTTCCATGTCTCTTTTACCAGCTAGAGAGGTACCCTTTAAGACAAGGGTATCTCTCCTTGAAGAGCGACTGTCTGCTTACGACGAAGTAAGCAGGCAAATGCTTACTAAACTAGAACAGGCTGTAGAAAAAATATCAGAATCAAACAACAACATTTCTAAGATTTTGATACGACATGAGGAGAGGATTGAAAGAGCTGCAGAAGACAGTAGTGATTCACTAAAAAATGTAGAAAAAGCAAAAAAAGAACTTAAAGACGAGATTAAAACCCTTTCAGATAATTTCAGTAAGACCAGTAGATTTATCTGGATGGGTCTAGGTATGGCTGCTCTGAGTTCAGTGCTACTGAGTCAGATAGATCTTGTTGACTTTTTCTTCTCCCCCCCTCTTCCCCGAGCACCCTATCAGTACGAGTATGCGTGGCCGAATAGTGACTTTCAAAGGTAAAAAGTATCGTATACTACACACAATAGCTGACTTTCCGGGACACTACGCAGTGTGGTGGGTTCAAGATATTTCAATGCACAGCTCCTTTACCGTACTAAACTCATCTCAGTCCACATTGTGCTAATTTCCATGCTAGGCCTTTTGAAACTCTTGTTCCGTCCCCGCCATTGCCCTACAATGGCTTTTAAGAAATATCTAGAGGAAAACCCGTGGGCCCCAGAAGCGAGAATGTACGAAGTGTAACTAATAATTCTTACGCTTTTGTGGGAGACCTTCACGGTAGATATAGGCTCCTACAAAGTATTTTGGACAGGGATAAAAGCAGAAAGTATCACTACGTTTTATTGGGAGATATACTACACCATAAGCCTTTCTTTAAAAAACATAAGCCCAGCTCGCCTCTTAAAATCCTCCGAATGGTCTCGAACCTTATAGAAAAGGGGAACGGCACACTAATACTTGGGAATAACGAAGACTACGTATTAAAGAGTCTAATAATGCCAGAAAAAAAGATAAAGAAAAGAGAACTGCTTTACACTTTGGAGTGCTTAAAGTCTTTAGAAGTGGCAGAAAGATTGCATTATATATCAATGCTCTCCAGCGCACCAATTAGCCTAGAACTTCCCGGCAACTTCAGGCTCTCTCATGCTTATTACCCCCATAGAGGCCAAAATGTAACAAGAGATACTGTCATTTTTGGGCCTGGTTATGCTTGGTACAGGGATGAGGACTTGTCTAAACACATGATTGACCCCGAATATCAGTATTTCTTTGGACACTATGGTCTACCATACCGCCACAGAAATGTCCATATCTTAGATGGGACTAATTTAGAGACTACAGCGGTCTACTATAGCGATCGAGATGAGACTGTGATATACTATTGACTAAGGTCTTTCTGGATTTTTATGGGATATTTCAATCCTCTGGGCTACTCCGTTCTCAGCCCTAAGATGACTGAGACCGTCTTCGGAGAGGACGCTGTAAGGTCCTATTGCCCAGAAAAATCAGAGATAAACTCGATTATAGATGAGATGGAAAAGTTTGGGGTAGAGTTCCCCATTAAGAATCCTGACTCTTTTACTGAGCTACCCGATTTCTATCTACCTGGCCTCGAAGCTTCCGATATCTCGGGACATTTTGACAAAATAAGCAAAGATTTGCTATCAGAGAAAGTAAAAATTCTTCGTAATTTCGCTAATGTTGATACTCTAGACACACCTGATCCTTCTGATATAGTGTACAAGCCTGGTTGGGTACGCTACACCTGGTGCGATAACAGTTACAAATGGGAAGTAGAAGTCAGGGGAGACAAAGGTCTCAGCGGGGTGGATATTGCTATTTTCGACTGCGAAACTTTTGTAAAAGGGAGTAATTTCGGACATCCAATCCTAGCCACTGCATTCTCCCCAGGATCTTACTGGATCTGGATGCACGAGTCTTTTGTAAATCCAGAAATACCCTATGTTCCTCAACTCGTACCCCTTGGTACTACCAACTCTATACTAATTGCCCATAATGTGGGATTTGATAGGCAGAGGACGGAGGAGTCTTATTACTTAGAGTACGATCCGTTTAATCCTAGCAAACCTTTCGGAAACCTTTGGTTCGATACATTGTCCGCTCATATCAACGTTTCCGGACTAGCCTCCGATCAGCGTTTCTGGTTTACACAGAATATAGATACTAATCGGTTTGATAGTAAAACACCCCCGAAGTGGGCGGATAAAGGGTCTATGAACAACCTGGTCGATGCTTACAACTTTCACTGCTGTCCTGTAGTTAGAATGGAAAAAGAATCTAAGAAGACTAGGAACCTCTTCGTCGTAGCCGACTCTATGTCGGATTTTGTACCCGACAGGGAAGAACTAGTCTCTTACGCTTTAAGAGATGTAAAAGTCACCCACGAGCTGTATTCCATCCTTATCATTAAATACCTCCAATCAAATCCATCTCTAACAACCCTATACGGTCATTTTGCTCAGACATCTTCGATTCTTCCAGTAACTCCGGGTTGGCATGAGTGGGTAAAGGGATGTGAAAAGATCTGGTCTGAGTCCATAGAAAGGCAAGACGAACTTCTTAGTTGTTTGGCCGAACAGTTACTCGAAGACTGGAAAAACGACGCAATTGATGTGGAATCTGATCCCTGGCTCTCTCAGCTAGATTGGGATGCTAATTTTTCTCTGAAAAAGAACGGACAGCCTAAGTCGGTCTGGTACGGAATT
>Ga0070754_10002098_pt1 | contig 14968 bp, 9 predicted proteins | sample VirMetDEL_Sep_01_FD_75181 | JGI IMG/M metagenome (GOLD analysis project Ga0070754, IMG submission 75181) | Aqueous microbial communities from the Delaware River and Bay under freshwater to marine salinity gradient to study organic matter... | ecosystem: Environmental > Aquatic > Marine > Coastal... | reverse complement strand
GGGCTCATCGGTGGCGACGTGGGTAACGTCGCGATCTATGGCGATTCCATGTCCAACGAAGGCAACCCCGGAAATTGCGAGTGGTGCGACCCGCTGACTAACGCCGGCATCAATGTTTGGGCGATGGCTCAGAGCGGGGCGCGAACGTACGACAACTTTAATCCGCCCACCCTCAACGCTTGCGATGGAAGCTCCGATCCCTTGGTAGAACTCCCGTATACAGGGTGCGAGTACTTCGGGGAACGTATGACCAAGGAACTCGACGGCGAATGTCGGAGAATCTTCACGTCAGCGATCTACCCGGAAGACACGACGCGTAAGACGTGCATCGCCGACTTGCCTCGATCCGCCCAGACGGTTGACGTGTTTTTCTTCGGGGCGAACGATGTGGGCAACGTCAATCTCTTCTCGTGGGGCTTGACCTATCGGGATCTCTCGTTGGGGGCATGGGATGTCATGCTCGACGCAAGCGACGCGAAAGGCCACGCAAACGTGATTGTCCTAGGCCCACCCTACATCCGAAACAACATCGTCCCCTCGCACGACGAGTCGGACGAAGTGCTGGTAAACCTGCACGACAATCTCCGGGATGAGTACTCTAGCAGGCCAAGGTGCGAAATCGCGGACGTGTACAGCGCGTTCCGTGCGGTCGAGTCTTCCTATGGGATCGACGCGATGCACGAAATGTACGATGACGACTGCCCGACTGTCGAATGTATCCATCCGGGCGACGGCCCGACCCTTTCGCTCGGCATCCGGCCGAATGACTGGATTGGCGGGATCATCCTGAACGCAATCCGCAGGGCGAACGAAAAGAGGATTTCAGCTTCCTCCTTTCCGTAACAAGAACGGTGACTTCGTAGTCGTATAAGGAGATAAAATTGCGACTTTTTTCTATACTTGCATTTTTTTTGCCAATGGTGGCCCTTGGAGCATCGGTCAGCGTTGATGAGTCCGCTACTCCGATTCTGACCTACACTATTCGAGCCAAAGATACGAGCCCCACATACATTCTGAGTATGGGCGGAGCCGATTCCTGTTCGGTGTTGCTACAATCGCGCGGGGCCAACATGACCATTGCGCCTCGGCCCGATGCGTCTGTTTCGCACAACGCTTCTATGACTGAGGCTGGTGCTATCAGCGCGTCCACTTCTGGTAGCTATACCTTGACGACTACGGCCGGGCAGTTTTCAGTTGCTTTTTCGGCAGCGGACAACTCAAACGCATCCGTGACATGTAACCCCAATGCTGGCGGAGGCGGAGGCGGTGCAGCGGATACGCTTGAAGGTACTGCGCCTGCGTCTAGCACTGAGAATGTCCTGGGTATCACTAAGATTATCCCTAACGAAGACCCGCTGAAATTGATCGAGACGACGGTTGCGTCTCCTAAGTGGGTTGTTGGAACTACGGATGTTGGGCGGTACAACATAGACGGGATAAAGGCTTACTGCGTAGATGACGGCAACGGAAATATCGCGGATTCAAACAAGCCTTGGTTCACTTGTCCGTCGGCGGGCACTCTCAAGACCAAGACGTCTTCGTTGTACATTGACCATACAAATTTGTCGCCGTCCGAAGTTCATGGCCTTGTTGTAGATATTACGGCAGGCGGGGACACAGACACGAACGCGGGCGTATTCACAATTAGGTCATCTGGTGGCAGCCAAACTGGTGGCGATGAGGGTCCGAACGGAATCCGGCTCACTACTATCGGTGCATGGGGAGCCGCCTATGGATCGGCTACCGTACCGGCCACCACAGGCAACTATGTTACTGTTCCGGTCACGGGGGTTTCTATTGCTCAGTCTGACTATGTTGGGATTGGTAAAAACCTGGTTTTGTCAGGTTCCTCGCTTGCGCTTACCCGCACAGGGTCAACCATGCCGCCGGGACAAAGACTTGATGCAAATTATGCGTCCGCCGGGTACTCAACCACCGGCCACATGGCAAATCAGTTCAACTGGGACGTGACGGTCGCACTGCCTTCTTCAGTAGAAGCAGACAACTGGTGTATGTACGACGAGGTAAATGACTATTACATTCCGGGCAATGGGACACTAGGCCACTATTGGTTGAAAGTGTCTGACGTCTCAACAGACGGGTTGCAGTTTGCTACGGAGTGGCACAGCCAGTCCGCAGACTACCGATACCCCGCTGGCCTTAGATGGTCAGGAGCGTACCATTTTGCACCGTGTTATACGATCACTAGCGTTGACCAGGACCCTTCTACTTTCGTCACTAATAGCGTTACTGTATGGAAGACATCAACCGCAGCGGAGGGTCCGACTACCTTTGACGTGACTCCTTATGGTGAACACCAAATGACCGGGTTGAAGACGATACAGTCTACTCGCGTTCCCGCACCAGTAGATGGATTTGTTGCGACCGCATCGCTGGTAAGTGAAACTTCAAGTGGATCTGTGGGAGGATTCTACCAGCTTGACGATGCGTTTAGAGTTGACGTTGCTGGCGGCTGCATGACGAACGATCAGGCAACGTCTTGTCTAGTCGATCGCACTTTTGGTGCATGGGAATCAGGCTTCAAAGTTTCGGCTGGTGCAGCAAATACTGGTTTTGACTATTCGTACTTCAATCACCATCAAGGCTCAAGTAACGCCGCTATTCAGATTAGGCCGCCCACGACTGGTTCAAACTGGGGGTTTCCGAATGGCGGAAACTATATGGTGACTACGCGAGTCTACGGCAGACCTGAGTTCAACATTTGGCTTAATGGAAACCGGGGCTGGGGCGTCAATGGGAAATACTGGCCTCTGATTACTGCCGGAACTGTAGATAACCATACGGATGGAAATGTTCTAACGTGGTCCAGCTCAGACAGCGCGTATGTTGAAACGGCGATTAGCGCCGGGGCGGACAACTTCTACACGAACCTCCCTGATTTGGGTACGACCGCATCCTACTTGGCTACGACTACTGGAACAGTGAGCGTTGGAGGTTGGAACCAGGAGCTTATCGCTTTTGATCTTGGCGGTGTTACGAACTCCACTTTCACGGTTGCTCTTCCAGAGATAACAGCCAGTTCACAGGTGCTTTCAAAAGTAGTCATTTGGGTTTCTCCGGGAATCGACATAACGGTTCAAGGCCACCCCAATGACGCAACGGCCTTGGGTTGGAACCAGGTAACTACCGGATCGGGCACAGCAACGATGCAGTTTGTCGCTCCGGCGACGAACTCTGCTTGCAAGGTAGAAATTTTCTTGGAGTCTGCTACGAGCCACAAAGTAATGGCTAGTAGTAACTGCACCGAGACTCTTTCTAATCCGTAATAGGCTTATGGCCGGTGAGCCTTAATCACCGGCCCCTTATTTTGCAGGACTTTTTGCCCTGTCTTCATCTATAGCAACGGAGATCCCGACATGATCGAAAGAGCGGAAAAGCTATTAGCTCGCTATACCGATCGCCATCAGATAGACGGGATCGCATACACTCGCCACACCAGTGGAATGTACTGGACCGATGACGATAACGCACTCTATACGGGAGTAATGCTCGGCGCGATGGCGTACAGATGGGCGGCCAACCCGTCCGAGGATAAACTCGACGCTATCCGCATGTGTCTGCGAGGCACAGGTTTGCTACTAGGAGCCGCCAGAGAACCGGGGGTGCTTGTGAGGCGCGCAATGCCAAACGAGCTTATCCGGGACTTCGGCGGTGCGGCCTATCTGGACCAGAAACCCTGTGAGCTTATAAGTGGCTACTGGGTGCAGCTCGGAACCACGCGGGATCAAGCTACAGGTATCCTGTTTGGACTAGCTTGCTGTGTCGCGCTGGTACGAGGCGCGGACCCTCAAATTGACGAAGCCGTGGACCGCCAGGTGCAGCAGTTCTATGTGGCAGTCAAGCGGCGCGGGTGGTCCTTGGCGGACCACAACTTCGAGACTCACGGCACAACTGCTCACCGACTGGATGCAGGACTCAGACTTCTGGTCCGGGTTCTGGCGAAGGCTGTAGGCGCTTGTGGAAAAGTCACGCCGGAACCTTGGTTCGACTGGATCAGGCTCGTCACCGCCCACTACAACGTGAGTTTCCAATCTGCGTATAGCCACGGGCTAAATGCGATGAACGCTCATGCCTTGATTCTGCTGGAGCCGTGGAACCCGCAGTACGCGCAGACAAAACAATGGGCAAGTAGAATAGAGTGGGTCATAAGGGACGAGTTCAACCCATTTTGGCAAATGCTACTAGATTTCAAGCTCAGCCATGAGGGCGACATGCTTCTTATGGAGGCTGGGGACGAGATCTACACTAGGCTGTTTCGCTGGAACCGCTACGGAAACGAACTCACCATGAGAACCGGCACAGAGGGTCCTGGCATAGACTACATGGTAGTGGCCTACATGAACCAGTATTGGGATTGGAGAAACTGAGATGCCCGTACTATCGGATTTGGTCGTCGAGGATGGCTCGGGCCGACTTGACGCGAACAGCTACGTCTCAATCGCCGATGCAGACACTTACCACAGTCTGCGCGGGAACACGATCTGGGCCGCAGCTACTGACTCAGACAAAGTGGTAGCTCTAGTTCGGGCCACCGAGTACCTAGACGCACGCTGGACTTTTACCGGGGACCCGTTCAAGGCAACTCAGGCCCTAGTGTTCCCGCGTGAAAGTGAGTACCTGGATCGAAACGGAGACGATGTTTCTGAGTCGGTGCCTGTTGCGATTGCTAATGCCACTTTAGAGTACGCTCTAGCGGTCCTCGGTGACGGGACGTCTCTGGTGAGCCTATCCCCGGCGATTGACCAGACAGAGCCCTGGTCGGTGACGTATCAACGGGATCAAGTGGGAACACTTGAAACTGAAACGCACTATGATACTGACAAGGGTATCAAGGTGACAAAAGCCTACCCGACTGCCGACCGAATCATAAAGGCTTCGGGGTTTCTCGTAACTAGAGGGGGCACGATACGGTGAACGCGACCCATACCCGACTCCAAGGTGTAGCGGACAGGCTCATTCAGGAGAATGGGCGGTCTGTTAGTATCCGAAAAACCACTACGACGATCGGAGATCCGAATAAGCCCTGGGGCTCAACTTCGGACAGTGTTACGACGAGCGATACCGCCACCTACGGTGTTTTCTTTGACGAGGAGGCGGGTGACGTAGAGGCTCGGCTTAATTCCATGAGTAGACTTGTGCTGGCTCCCCTTGAGGAGAACCAGGCGATGGTCTACATACCCGGCAGCATTGGCGTGGTGCCGGACATTGCAGACCAATTAGTGGATGGTTCGAGAGTCATGGAGGTACTGAAGGTTGAAAAAGTAAACCCAGGTGTCGTGACGATCATGTACATCTTGCGCGTGGAGAACTGAGATGGCAACACAAATGGGGGCGGTAGATGAGATGTTGTCCATCGTAAAGACGGCATGGGACGCTCACGCATCCGGGGCTCCCCTTTATTACGACAATCAGGACGGCGACCGACCCGACTCTCCGGCAACATTTGGCAGAGCGGTCGTGCGCCATTTCGATGGAGCCCAGATCAGTATCGGGGATCAGTCGCTCAAGCGACGTTTCGGGGGGCTCTTTGTGCAGATATTTGTACCGCAGGGCAGCGGGCAAGTGTCGATTCGCGAACTTTCGGACCAAGTAATGTTCGCAATCGAAGATGCACGGCCAAGCACAGTCCGGCTCACGGACGTACAAGTAAACGAACTAGGCACAGACGGCACCTATTTTCAGGTCAACGTGTATGCCAATTTCTCCTACGACAGAGTTTCGTAGAAAGGATAGATAAATGTCTGATACAAATCGAGTTGGCCTTCGGATTCTGGAGGAGACTCTCGGTAGTCCTGGAACGAGGGCAGTTGGGGCTTACGACGCTGTTCCCTTTACGGGATCATCGGATCTCGGCTTCACGCCCGAAACGACTGTCTCCAATATCATTCGTTCTGATCGGCAGGTTTCCGATCTGGTTCTGGTAAATGGAACGGTGGGCGGCAGCTTTGATACCGAGTTGGTGAAAGGCGATGCGCTCAACAGCCTTGTTAGTGGAGCTTTGTTTGCCGAAAATGGATCTGCGCTTGGAGATCAGACGGCCACAGTTTTGTCCGCCACCGGCACGGCAACAGCCTCAAATAATTCTAGCGGCCTGATTATCAACGCAACTGGACTAGGAACAAGTGCAGTAGTTGGAAACGTGGCAGTCGTCAGGAATGCTATAACGCCAACACTCCAAGCTGTTGGAGTTATCCTCGCCAAAACTGCTGATTCCATAACGCTGTCACAGCAGTCTAATCCGTTTGGCATTGGGACTTTTACGCCCATAACGAGAATGGTCCCAACGGTCACTAACTCTACGCAGGAAAGATCGTTCTCGATGGAGCGTACTTTCAGGACCGGCGAAGGGGCTGATGAATTTTTCGAGTACCTTGACGGTATGCGAGTTAACAGCATGTCGATCAACGCTTCCGCCTCGTCGATCGTTACGTCCTCTTTTTCGTTCCTGGGGCAGAATCAGGAGTTCGCAACGACTCGGGACACGGCATCTGTTACCTCAACTCCTGCGGTTCCGTCCTTCAGCGTTTACAATGCGGCGAGCAATGTCGGTTCACTCAACCTCTCTGATAACTTGGGAGTTTTCGGCGAAGATAACTTCATCATGGAGGCTTCTATTGAGATCAATAATAATCTCAGGGAGCGCAATGCACTAGGAACGCTCGGTGCCACTTCGATTGGAGCAGGAGAGTTTTCTGTAACCGGGTCCCTCAACACTTATTTCAGCGACGCTTCCCTGCTTGAGAAGCTACTTAACAACCAAGAGGTGAGCCTGGTGTTTGGGTTCGATACGAATGTGATTACTGGCAATCAGTTCGTGATCCACCTGCCCAGAGTCAAGTTCACGGAGGGTACGCCTGACGTGAGTGGCAAGAACGCAGATGTTATGGCGAATTTGTCCTTCCAGGCACTCGCTTCGTCTGGCCCGAACTCGTACACGATTAAGATCGGCGTAGGCTGATCCGCTAAAAGTTAGCATTTTGGTAAACGGGGCGGCCCACGGGGGGCCGCCCCGTTTCCTATGATTGCAAAGGAACCCCCCAATGAGTCTGTATAACATTTTTGAAACCAATGAACAGCGTGAGCTGGATGGTTTCGACCTAATTATCTACGATGGAGACGTCGAGATCAAATTCGTGCTTGCCCGCGCAGGGGGCAGCAACCGTAAGTTTTCAAATCGGCTTCAGGCGCTGACGCGACCGTATCAGCGGTCGATGGAAAACGGAACTATGCCCGAGGACAAAGCTGCTGCGCTGATGGCGCAGGCTATCGCTGAGACGGTCATCCTAGACTGGGAGAACGTCTTTGACCGCGATGGCAAACCCATGAAGTATAGTCCCGAACGAGCCAAGACTCTGCTAATCGAGTTGCCTGAACTGCGAACCGTAATTCTTGAGGAGGCTACCAAGGCTTCCAACTTTATTGCTTCCGAGGTGGAGGAGAATCAGGATTTCTCCGAGAGTACATCCGCTGGTCCCTCGAATGGGGCGAAAAAGCAAGCAGTCTGATAAAGGCTGCTAGTGATGCGGGTGTACCTGCGCCGGAGAGTGCAGTTCCGCCACCTCTTCCGCACTTTTTGCAACGCTACATATCAGACTTCTGGTCTTTGAGTAGTTGTCGGACGTATACGGGATCTGGACCTGGGCCGATCCCGTGGACGGCGGTAGATCAATACGCCACGCGATTCGGCTACAATGATGATGTAATCGTCTATGAAGATTTCCTAGCGTACATCTCAGCTCTTGACGCCGAGTTCCTGAAAGTGATGGGCGAAGAAATAGCCCGGAAACAGAAGCAGGCGGAAAAGCAAAGAAGCAGATAGTCGAGCACTGGCGTGGGCGGCGATCCTGCACGCACAAGATGGGCGGGCCACTGCGAGTGGCCCGCCTTTTTTTTCTGAGGAGAGCTTGTGATGAAGGTCACTGACAACTTCAAAGAGGCCGAAGAGTGGATTGACGACCTGACAGAAGTTCTCGAGGAGTCCATGCGGAAGTCTATGAAGGCAGTAGTGGGCGTAGTCTACGATAACCTAACGATGCCGCCAGGTGATCTTCAACACGGTACTCCTCGTGACACCCTGAGAGCTACAAATGGGTGGAACGTCCGAGGTGGTCCTGTCATATCCTACGAAGACGTGGGTATCCAAGACGATAGCGGGAACTATCCAAACCTCGGGTATAGGGCGGAAAGAGGCGAAAGGGTAGGCGGCGTGTCTTCCGAGTCATGGCTAAACAGTTCTTTTGATACTGTTTTCCCGGAGCCGTTGCCAACCGAAGCGGTCCTTAAAGAGATAGCGGACACGGACACAAAGGCATCCGTAGCTAACGGCGTGCCTTATATCGGCGACCTTAACAACGGCACTTCAAAGCAAACCGCTGGTGGGTTCGTTGAGCGGGCGGTCCACAAGGGTATCCGATCAATAGAGAACTTTGATCTGACTGACCCGAAGACCATCTCGTGGAAGAGAAACAGATAGAAATCAGGAGTGTGATATGTCGAATCAAAAGATTACAATCCTGTTTGAAGCAAGAGGGGTACAGGGCGTAAAGAGAGAGGTTCAGGGCGTCGGAGACGCGATGAACCGCTCCGGGATTTCGGCCGCGAAACTGGCTGGATCAATGGTCGCTCTCGGATACACGTTCAAGCGAGTATCCACCTCGGTATTGACTGCATCTGATGCCTACACCAACCTTGAGAACAGAACTAAGGTCTTTGCTAGTGGGCAGGATTCTGCTCGTTTCAAAATGCAGGATACTATCAACATCGCTCGCAAAATGCACGCGACGTTGAACGAGGTCGGGGAGGTCTATCAACGCCTTTCGATGATCCAGGGGGGCCTCGGTCTATCGGACAAAACCGTATCGAAGATGGCTGAAAATTTGCTGATAGCCGTTCGTCTTTCTGGAGCTACTGCTCAGGAGGCAGAGGGCGCGCTGCGGCAGTTCTCGCAAGGTCTTGCGGCTAACCGCCTGTCCGGTCAGGAACTAAATTCTGTTCTTGAGCAGACTCCCATGATTGCTCAGATTCTGGCAAAGAGTCTAGGCGTTGCCACTGGCGAACTCCGACAAATGGGCAAAGACGGCAAACTGACTGCGGACGTGCTCATAAATGCGTTCGGGCGAGCAATCCCTGAGATTGAATCAAAGTTTCAATCTTTTCAGTTTACCGTTCGATCGCAGATGAACTCCGTGGTTCGTGAACTTCAGCTTGCCATCGGGGAGATATTCAAGCTATCCGGTGCAGCGTCGGTCGTCAAATCCGCCCTTTCTACGATTTCCCAGGCGTTTCAAAGCGTAGCTTCCAGCATGAAAAGTATGATGGATGCTAGTCCGCTCCAAAGTATCTTAGGCGCGGTGGGTCCAGTAGTTGTCGTCATAGCGGGCCTAGCCAGTGGCTTCACCGCTGCCGGGGTGTCTGCGGCTGCACTTACTGCTACGCTTTACGCGCTATCAAGAGAAACCGGGTCAGGACTTCTTGGCTCGTTGAACCTGACTATTATTGCCTTAGCTGGAATGGCAACAGGCATGACGCTCGCAATAGCTGGTGTAGGTGCGTTGACTATTGCCATTTATGCGGCCTCGTCCGCTATGCTTGCGTTCAACGCACTGGCGGCGCAAAACCCACTGCTCAAGGTATTCTCCCTCGTAACGATAGCCGCTGGCGCGGCAGTAGGAGCAGTCAAGGCTGTAGGCGCGGCGCTGGACGAAGCTACGCTGCGAGAATACCAGTCCACTCCGCTCGATGAACTCAGGAAAGAGGCGGAGTCCATACAAAAGACACTAGACAGACTAGGTGACAACCCAAGTTGGGGCGATAGTCTAAGAGTACCAGATCTGCAAGAAGAACTAGCCAACATAAACGGAGTAATTGATGCTAGAGAAAGGGAGATTGCCCTACTTCAACAGAAAGCGGCGTACCAGGTAAAGGCTAATGAACTGCTACAGCAGCAGTTGATTACGGCCGAACAGTTCTCGTCGCTCGAACTGAGTGGGTTCTCTAGTGATCCTGGCATCATCGCGCAAAAGAATCGCAAAGAGCAAGAGGAGGCGCAGCGCGCAATCAAGGACATTATTGCGCAAACTGACAAGCTACTTACGATAGACCTCGAACACGCCGACAACATGGCTAAGATCAACGAGCTTTCCCAAAGAGCAAATGATGCCAAATTGGTTGAGCTTGCTATTTCGACTCAAATTTCGGAGACAGAGCAAAGAAGGCAAGAGGAGATCGAGAAACGATCGCGCGTTCAGGAAGAGTCCGCGCAAACCCTCCGCGATATGCTGGCTACCCTAGATGCTTCATATGCCATCGAGAAAGAGTATTCGGATAGTGTCAATAGGGTCACTGAAGCCTTCAAAGATTCTTACCAGACGCTAGAGCAGATCGAACAGAAGACGTTGATCCTTGCCAAGCTAGAAGAGCAAAGGCTGAAGTCTGCACAAGACCTCGCTGACCGGCAGCAGCGGGAGGACCAGCGAAAGCAGCAAGAGCAACAGTCCCTGATTGCTCTCATAAGGTCTTCGGCTGTCGCAGGTGACGCCATTTCTTCTGCGGAGCTACAGAGAGATAAAGCAGTCGAAAAACTGAAAGAGTCTTATGAAAAGCTGACAGAACAATCGCGCTCCCAGGTTGACCTCGCCAAAGCTATTGCGTCAGAAGAACAGAAAGTTGCCGATGTGCGGCAGAGGGCAGCGGACGATCTAGCATCTCAGCAGCAGAGACTCGTGGATTTCATCCAGTCTTCTGCTGTCGGAAATAACGCTGTAGCCAAAGCAGAGCTTGAAAGGGACAGGAATGTCCAGAAACTGAAAGAGTCCTATCAAGAGCTGACTAAAGAATCGCGCAAACAGGTAGATTTGTCCGCCGCGATTAACGCGGAGAACGAAAAGATCGCCAGCATCAAAGAAATGCAGCATGAGTCTGAGCGGCGGGCTTCAAAAACTCTTGAGGACATGAAAGTTAAACTAGAGAAAAGCGGATCTTTCCAAGCGGAGTACACCCAACAGGTTCAGAAAGCAAACGAGGCGTATGAGGCGTCTAGCCGGTCATTGGCTGACATGATTACGCGCTATCAAGTTCTGTCCCTGCTCGAAGCCAATCGGGCTTCGGATGCCGAAAAACACGCAGAAACCCAAAGGAAAGAAGCGGAAAAGGCGGAGAAAGAGCAAAAGAAGCTCATGGAAATGATCCGCTCAAGGGCTGCTGGAACAGAAAAAATAGCGGCTGCTGAATCTGCGCACAGCCAATCGGTCGAGGAGCTAACCGAGGCATATGGCAAGCTCACGTTTTTTAACAGGATGCAAGTCGATCTTATAGCTGCTGTGAGGGCCGAGGAGGAAAAGCTCCTAAAGATCAAACACGAACAAGCCGTTGCGCAGCAAAAAGAAGCCCGGTCGCTGGAAAATAGCCTTCTGCAACTGCGAGATATAGCGGCCTACGGGGACCAACAGGCAGGAGCCCTAATCGACTATGAGCGAAAGCTAGGCGGCGCTCTGGACGTATGGGCGGGTTTTTCGGTTGAGCAGAGAAAAAACATCAAGAACTTTGAGTTGATGGAGGCCGCCCTAGACGGTCTGTACAACGAGTACCTCGACAATATAGACGAAGTAGCAAAGCTCCAGCAGGAAAACCAGGACAAATACCTCAACATGCTCGGCGGCGTAGTTGCCCAGGAAGATGATCTACTCAGGGCAAAACGTCAACAAAATGAGACAATAGGCGAAATACTCGAAGGTGCGATCCAGACCGGCGCGGCTTTTGAGAATCAGCTTCTAGTGCAAAACGCCATAAACGCGGCGCTGGAGCAAACGAGAAACATCACAGACCAAATTGAAAAAGATCGACGGCAGAGCATCCTGAAGTCTCAGCAGGAGTTGACGCGCGCAGCGCTGACGGGCAATAAAGCTGAACTGCTGCGCCTCGATACCGCCGAAAAAACAAAGGGGGTATACGAGGAGGTCAACAACGTAATCGAGAAAGGCGGAACGTCCGAACAAGTATTTGAAGCAATGCGGAGTGCGTTGAAAGCGTCTAACGCATTAGCGAACGATCTTGACAAAAACCTTAGCGACATGATCCGAGAGACGCGAAATTCCGAACTCAGTATCGAGTTTGATCTAAACATGGCTGGCGCTGTGGGTGATCCGCTTGAACAGGCTAGGTTGAAGTTTGAAAGGGACATCCTTGACCTTGCTACCACGTTGGGCGTGATCGACAACATCGAGTTGAGGATCAAGCTGATGCCCCTCTTCGACAAGGCGGTGGGCAGTAGGCTGAAAGCCTACTACGACGAAAGGGTCGAAATCGCCACCACTGAGACACCGGAGAGCAGAAAGCTGCGAGAACAGCTTGCGGTAATTGACAACCTTCGACTGATTCTAGCTGGGACCGATGAAGTCAAGAAGGCTGAAATCGAAACGCAGATACAGATTCGGAAGATAGAGGCCGATTACCAGACTCTGACTGAAGCGCAGAGGGCTCAGCTCCCCGGTTTGGCTGAGATCAAACGTATTATCAGTGAGACTTCTGCTCAGAAGTTCATCGACGAGCAGGAGAGGATAATCGAGAATCTCGAAAAGATCATCTATGGTAGTAACCAGATCAAACTTGCGGAGATAGACGCTGAAGCCAACATCAGTAAACTCAGGGAGCAATTCGACAAACTGCCGGATGCTGTCAAACTTGAGGAATACGGAACACTAGACTTCGGGTTCATCGAAGCCATAGTCCGTGCGAACCTGACGGTCAAGATAGAGTCCATCAAGCAGGAGTCACGCAATCTGGTTGGCAGCCTCGACCCCACTGGGTTGTCTCAGATCCAGCAAAAATACGATGACCTATTTGTAGACCTAGAAGAAGCCAAGAAGGTCCTGAACACTCCTGAAGACGTTGCAAGAATCGACGCAATCATAAAGTCTAAAGAGAGAGAACTAGAGCTTGATCTTGCTAAGCAAGAACACATGAACGCAATGACGGACCTGAATCAGAAGCTGATAGACGGCTCCTTGACTCTTCAGGACGTGAGCAGCGGGGTATCTGCCTCGATGCTCGAAGGATTCGCCCAAGTGGGCAGACAGGTGTTCGACATTAGCGGGCACATTGTCAACCTCACGCAGATGGCGATTGGCGGGCTCTCCAAAGAGCTTGCTACTCTTGCTCAGACCGGCGACATGAACCTGAAGAGAATGGCTCGATCTTTCGTCGATGCGATTCTCCAGATCACTATCCAGCTCACCATCATGTTGGGGATCATTGCCGCAATCAGTGCAATGGGCGGCCAAGGCATCCTAGCAATGCTTGGATTGCCGTCTGTCGGCGCTCAGGCCGGAACTACGGTCGGTACGGGAGCCGGTGCAACCGCACAGGCGACTGAATTTGCGCCGACAAACTACAATAACTTCGGTGGTCGGTTAAGCGGAACATTTGCGGCGGGGGGTCCGGTGTATGGCGGCCAGCCTATTTTGGTTGGCGAGCGCGGGCCGGAGCTGTTTGTGCCTCCGGTGAGTGGTTCTATCAAGAACAACTCGACTACGATGGGCATGATGCAGGCACAGCCCGCACAGGTCACAGTCGTCAACGTGGACTCTTCGCAGAACACCCTGGATGCGCTCGGCTCGGAAGAGGGCGAACAGCTCATCATCAATGTCATTCAACGGAACCCGGAGATCTTGCGATCCCTCGGGTAACAAATCGCGCCCCGGCTCACTTCGGTGGGCCGGGGCTCTTACCCCCGGAGATTCCAAATGGAAGACAAGATACAGATCTCAGTGCTGCAAGATTACGCGAGCACTGGTAGGGCTATTGACCTGACTAACTTTGAGACAGCGCTGGGCCGTAACATGCTTTCGAGCCAGGCGCTGGTCAGGTCAATGGTGCAGTTCATGTGCGGCGTCCCTGTGATAGACTACGGGAGTTTTCAGTTCTATGGGAGCACGACCTCTGACGGCCGAATAGGGTTCATCGACACTATTCGTCCGTCCACAGATCCAGCGCAGAACATATCGCCTAGTATGTCATCGCCATACTCTGTCTATGAGAGCGGACTCACGCAAAACAGGTCGTCGTCTGTTTCTTCTCAAGCTCCTACTGGGGGTTACGCTGGGTTATACACATCCCCACCAGGGGGAACTGGATGGACTTTTTATGGCCCTGGGTCAATGGGGGCGTTGCGTGACGCTCAGGGGGCCGTCTTAACCATAGATTTTCCTGGCGCTGGCGCGGCGACTATTGGTGACTTCTATGATCCAGACGGCAACTTCCTTTTCACGGTTGGCTTGGGGCCGCAAACGTCTGGCAGTTGGGCGACCGGCACAGCGTTTACTTTCAACATAGTAGCCCCAACTTATACAGAATCTCTTAATTGGTCACAGGCGACTCGAAACTGGGGCATACTACAGTCAACTGCATATACCAACAGCGGCCTCGGAGGCACTGGGTATCTTGGCATGTACTTGTGGGACGGCGGGAGAAAGACCGGCCTGACCTCTACTGATCCGCTCAGTGACTATGACATGCAGGGTATGGTGCTAGGAGCCAGTGGTTATTTCAGCTATGTGGCCCCGCTTACGAGTAATTTGCAAGCTAACCCAGCCACCAGTTCCGGGTACTTTCTATATCCCTACGGCACGTTCAACGGTGTAACTGGAACCGGAAACGGAATCTACGCGCCATTCACTGCCGCGACGGCCACTACATCCAACCCGGCGACCGCAATCCGTGGACCCGACACGTTTACCATGATGCGAGGCCCCGGATATATCCGAATGGTCGGCCAGACGAAAAGTCCGACAACTCCAGGGGAATACATCAACCCGGAGTACGACTGCGCCTACTTCTTTGGAATGATGGGGACGTATGCCCAGGTAGATGACTATCCGAATCCGATGGCATTTCTCGGCAACGTAGGGCTCCGAACCGCTGTTAATCCAAGTAGCAATCCGGGGTATGTACG
>Ga0070754_10002092_pt1 | contig 15007 bp, 19 predicted proteins | sample VirMetDEL_Sep_01_FD_75181 | JGI IMG/M metagenome (GOLD analysis project Ga0070754, IMG submission 75181) | Aqueous microbial communities from the Delaware River and Bay under freshwater to marine salinity gradient to study organic matter... | ecosystem: Environmental > Aquatic > Marine >... | reverse complement strand
GTGGAATGGTTACCCACAGATGTTGGGGGAGTTCGACATTTCCCCGCCTAAACATTTTAAGACAGAACCGTTGCGAGTAGTTGATGCATGGGTTAGTCAAATTGGCACATGTGCCAATTGTTATTTATCTTAAAACAACTTTAAGAATTTGTCAAGTGTTTGGGTTTCCCGAACCTTGTTGCTGGACAGAACTTTCAACCGTTCTGCCTAGATAAGGATTATAGTCCATCAGGTCATCAATTGTAAAGCTTGAACCTGACGTGTGCCAAAAGTTCATAATTGCCTGATGGTTTCCTTTATGGAATGTGTCAATGTGATCAGGATGAATACTAGAACCCAGTTCAATCTTATAAAGAAGAAATGGAACTGAGTATGTGTTGCCAGAATTATACAGAAGATCATCTGCTACTGGACGTGGGCGAACACCATTATCCAGTTTATACTTGTCTTCACGACAATGAAGACGAATCATTTTCTCTGCGTGATGACGTGTGATTACATAACAAGCAGTAGAAAATTCATTCACAAATCTTTTGTGAATTTTTACGTGAATATCGCCAGTACAAATGATTGCTAACTGAATTACATCCCAGTCATAAGGAACCCGTCCTATAGCATCTTGCCAAGTAAAGTTCCAATACTTAACCATATCCAAATTACAATCATCTTCCATAATTATTGCATAAGGACTGTCGGATGTCTCATACCAATGTTTAATTGCTTTCAGGTGAGATGTTACACAACCAACCTCACCAGAAGTCATATGTTCTGGATATCTACCTTTGATAATATCACTTAAATCATCGTCTCTGCCATCGTATGCAGACACACGCTCATAGTTAGTTAGTTCCCAGTAATCAAACTGGTCTTTCATATATTCCCAACGCTCTGGTTGACCATCTAAGTTGATACAATAAACGGGACCAAAGTTTTGAAGTTTATATGTAGATTTGTTTTTGTCTCTAACAATATCCATTGATAATCCTTTCTATGTTTGGTAGATAATACTTTTTAATTATTGTACACCATTCAAACTCTTTTGCATAGTCTAAAATTTCTTGGCGATTAGTGACAGAATATTCTCTGTTCTCTATGATTTTCTCTTCAATATAAGAAATATCTTCAATCTTATCCTCAGGAATTACAGTAATAAATTTCTTATCCAGGTCAAGATTTGCTGTTGCCCATTGACTAACAACTACACCAAGTCCAGCGGCAAACGCTTCCATACACACTAGGGGATGTGCCTCACCATCAGACAGTAGTACAAGATTACCATAGTCTGTTAGGTTCTGATATAAGAAATCTTTTTCCCATTCTCCAAGATAATTTTTAGTTTGATCGAATCTTTCTTCTGCAATATTACCTGCATACCAAAGTGATTCAATGTCTTGGAAAAGGAACTGACGCTTTCTGTGGTCTACCTTTGCTAAGTAAATACTTGCTTCCGAATGCACTGGTTCATCAGTAGTACGGAAGTTATCAAGCATAACTCCATTTGGATTCAGATAAAGCCGTTCCTTTGGAATACCTGCAAGTGTGTTATAAATTCCATTGATACCATCAGACAATCCAAAGACATTTGGTTTGATTCTGGTGAATTCATCAAACACTCTTTGCTTATATCCACCCATCATTTCTGGGCGTTCAATATATGCAAAGTGTGTAGTTACAGCACAAGGATATTGAATGTATGGATACAAAGGAACCCAATCATCGTAATTGATATGAACAAAATCAGGACGAAACTCATTGATCATTTGAATGATCTGACGTGGGTCAGGTACATTCACAATCTGAACTTCGTGTCCTAATTTATCAAGGGACAGTTTCATATCCCAGATTAGCGATTCAACAGCACCCCAACCCTTTGGTGGAATTGGAAGTGCTGGTCCAACGATTGATATTCTCATTTTAGAATTTCAATAATGTCCTTTTCGTATTGATTAACAATGGTTTCCCAGGAGAAGTTCTTCACACCATAGTCACGAATTTCCTGACGCAAACCAATAGATGCTTCACGATTTTCCTTGATAGCAGTTGCAACATAATCAAGGTCATTCAGTTTATCATCAGGGATTACTGTGATAAACGGAAGTGAAGTATCAAGATCATATGCAGCATACTTAGAACAGACAATACCAATACCAGAAACAAGTGCTTCTTTAATTACTAGTGGCGTTCCATTTTCTCCATCAGAAAGAAGCATCAGATTTGCATACTTAGTTACATTTTCATGCTTCTGTTCTGTAGTCCATTCACCAATATAACTCTTGTGAAGTCTATCAAAAGTAGTTGTTGGAGAATAACGTCCTACAAATTCAATACTATCAATAGACTGATAAATCCATTGACGCTTTCTGACTTCAATCTTTGCCATATACAAAGTCTTATCAGGTTTTTCACATTCAACATTAAACTTAAAGTTCTTATGTTGAGCACCAAGACCAAGACGCAGAAGTTTAGATGTATCTGCACCACCGTTCTTATAAGTTTCTAGGTCTTTATCGGAAAGACAGAAGTTATAGTGGTCCTTCTGATTGACCAACCAATCATATGTTGCAGTATATCCATCTCGTTGATGGAATTGAAACTGATCAACATAAGGATATGCACTACTAATAGCAGTCACCGATCTTGGCGAAACCTGTTTGATAGCATCCATCACAGGATGAAAGACATCGTAAAACAGGTGAATGAAATCAAAATCATTCTCCTGAACTGTCTTTACAATCTCATTCAGATCGGGAACATTAATAATCATTCCCTCATGATCTTTTTCGCCAAGTTCACAAGCAATTTCCCAAATCAGGGATTCAACAGCACCCCACCCATCAGGCGGAATGGGCATAATACCAGGTCCAATAAATCCAATTTTCATCAGTACAATTCCTTATAAGCATGAACAAGAGTGAAATCACTTTCACGGAAGTTGGGTGTTTTCCAAACTTCAGTAAGATTTGTGTTGATAGAATAATGCTTACCAATTACAAAGTATGCAATTTGCATATAAAGGTCTAACCAACCAAATCGGTAATCCATATTATTGAGAATGTTCTCAAAGTCAAAATCAATAAAATCATAGATTTTGTGGTAGTTGTCAAGGAAGGTTTCAATATTGTAGATGCTGCCACCACCAGCACCATACCAATCCACATTTGGATCAGCACCATACTTCTCACGAATAAAATTCAAGAGTGTTCCAGAAATGGTATTTCCTGGAACTTCAAATCCTGCACATTCCCAAATAGGATTAATCTTTACTTCACCTTGGGTAAGGACATCATCCTCCATCATAATCATATGGGTTCCTCCATTTGCTTTCACATGTCTAGCAGCTTCTCTAAACATATGAATCCAATGCAAACTTTCATCTTTGGTAAAACCATAGATGCCCGATGGGTGACCAGAATTCCTACGCCCAATTCTCATATAAGAATGAACGTAGTTTACATTGTATTTTTCACAAAGGTCAGAATAATCTACACCACCATCACAACAAATGGTATATGGTGCATCGGGGTGATACTTCCTGAATTCTTGTAGTACAAACTCTGTTGCCTTTTTGTTTTCATATACGGTATGAAAACATCCAAATTTTACAGTCATGCGTCTTTCAAATAGTGTGGATGAATGTCGTCTCGATATAACCAGAACCAATGTGGTTCACCTTGAGGAGTAGGTTGCACATCAGGCACCATATCCTTGAAGTCGTAACTAAATGGTGGATTATAAAAACTGAATACAGATGGGTCTTTCATACCGACCCATTTTTCAAAGTTCATTCTTTCAATAGGACCAAAGTCTTCTTTCTCACGAACGAACGCTTGCTTAGTTGGATGTTGAAGAGTTGAAATATAATCTGCTCTTGCCCACCAAAAGTTGCCACTCATATGTGGCCATGGATCTAAACAGTAATTAACTCCTGTGACTTGATAGGTGTCTAACTTATCAAGATTTTCTTCCCATTTGTCTATACAACCCCATTCCATGAGGTGTCGCCAACTATTTATTGCTCGCACCCTACGGTCAGAATATACATCCCTCACACCACAGAAATGACTAATTCCCTTGGTATGGAAATACATCACCTTTGTAGCGCGTTCGTTTATGCAATCCTCATAAAGATGCTTCAGAGTAAAACCTTCATACTCTTCATCACTATCACGACAATCTACAATATTAATCCAATCATAGAGGGAAACAAACTGCTTAATTCTGGATGCTTGTGGACCATTAATAGCACACTTCACAGTTGCTACTTTAGTCAATCCAGAACGATATAATCTTTTGATTTGTTCATCAACCATAATCTTCCACAGGTCAGTATCTGCAGGAGACCAGATATGATAATAAACATTTGTTCTCATAACATTACCATTGATTGTTGTCTAGTGATTTATTGTCCTTTGCAAGGTGCATCATTTTATTCTGGAAAGTGCAATAACCAGAGAACATTTCTGGATATGCATATTCTGGCGAAAGCGTAATAGTTTCATCTCGGTGAGTCAAAAACCATTTGTTCATATAACTTTCTTCATAGTATCTGGCAGAGACATTGTTACCAACATCTTTCTTAGTCCACAAATCAATCTGCTCTATCATATCAAAAATGTATGGAACCTTTCCACCCCATAAACATCCTTGATAATAAACAGACATATCCATAATACTATCATCAATACAGGCATTAGACAATGGATTGATATCGTATGAACCTGGATGTTGATTGTGTGGGGGGAATCCAATGTGATGACAGGGGTGATGAACACCAAGATATTTCTTACTATCATCAAAAAATTCTGCATATTCAATTCTTTCTTGAACATACAGATCAGCATCAACAGATACCAGCCAGTCGTAATCAGAAACCTTATCCTTCAACCTCATCATTTCTTCAAAGGTTTTGTGATAGGTTGTTGGAAATCCATAGTGGGGAATTTCCATTTTTGTAATATTATCTGGACAACCTTCTAAATCACCATCAGTAAAAACAAAGTAATGTTTTTCTACATCAGGCACAAAATGTTGTTCCAGTCTTTCATACCATTCAGGTAGGAACTCAATATATTTCTGAGTTCCCCAAAAAGTTATTGCAAGTTTCATCTCAAATAATGCTTTGGTTCCCAGTCAAATGCTCTTCTAACCTTTGAATTTTCAATATGCAAATATGTCTTTTCTGCCTTTTGATTAATTCTAAGATTTAAAGATCCGCGCTTTGATACACTATCTATTATATCACAGATACAGATACTTTGTCTTCCAACCAAAAACAATTCATGTTGCTTATTCAGTTCAGTTTCAGCAGACTTGATTAAAAGATCAACAAAGTCGTCAATATGAATTAAATCCACTTTGGTTTTAAGGTTAGCAAAAATCTCAATAACTTGATCAGTGTCTAAAGCATTTATTAGTTTATCAACTAAACCATTCACTCTATTAGAACTAACTTTTGCTCCCCATACATTTGATGTTCTAAGAACTACAGTTTTGCAAGGCAGTTCATTTAACATATGTTCAACATGAAGTTTACATTGTCCATATAAAGAATGTGGGGATGGTTCACTATCCTCCCACACAGTCCTATTATGACCCAAGTGCAAATCACCAGCAGAGGAAACAAAAATTATTTTGCCATTTGGATTTTTGTTTACATAGAAGTCAAAAAGTTTTTTAGAATTATGAACATCATTTTTCATCACCTTTTCAAGATCATCATAAGTGTTTCTGGTAGTTGATGACCATGCAAGATGAATTAAACAAGAATTCTCGTGGGTATCAAAAACATCAGAAACTTCATCCCTGTAGGAGATTGTTGTAATATCTTTATCACATAATTCTAAAAATCTAGATCCAACCAATCCCCCACTACCAGTCAAATAAATCACTTAACAATCACCCATTCTTCAGGTATTATATCAGAAGTATTCAAATGTGCATTATTAGGACCAAACCATTGCTTAGGATCGGGAGCACAGACAACCTTGTTAATGCTCTTAGATAACCAAGCACCCCACCAAGAGAATGTAGAATTTGCGATAATGAAGTCAGTGCAAAGACTCATCAGACAAAGGTCAGTGTAACTATCATTTCCTTCTGAAACTAAGAATCTATCATCCTCAAACAATTCCTGCTCCTTACACCATTCAGGATCATCGGAAAAGATGATTACAGTCCTATCACCATCAAACCTTTCAAGTCCAGCAGCATAATAATCAAGACCAAGATTATTATGATTTGCAGAGTTAATTAGAAAATCACCACGGCGAATGTGAAGTGCAATCGGACGATCAACTTCACTCATCTTGTGTTTGCACAATAATGCAATTTCATTCTTAAAGGTAAAGTCCTCACGAATTTCATCTGCAATGTGTTTAAAGTATTTTTCAGTCTGAAAATACCCCTGAAGATTTACCCAATCAGGACAGTCATTAAAAATGTTTTCATTGAAATTAAAACCATCCTCAGCAACAGTTGGACGGTCTTGATCAATTACCTGAATATTCAGTTGCGTCACATTTTTCATCACAAAAGGATCAAACAGTTCAATCCTCAGTTTGTTTCCAAGACCATCAACAACGACTTCATTGTGATATGGAATACAAAAGTTATATCCTTTGTTTTTTGCAATACCGCGAAGAGATGCATACTGGAACATTTGATTGCCCAGTTGACCCATTCTACCAAGATAATTAAATCCTATCATTGTCCTCTAACCTGCTCCACAATTTTAAGAATGCCTCTACAGCGATTTAGATATGTATGGTCTCGTTTTACAATCTCCATTTGATGGAGGATAAGTTCTTTATTGTTTTGATTCTCCATACCTAAATCAAAAATTTCTTGTGCATTTTCTGAAGTCAGTATACTATCATCAATAAAATGTTTCAAGTATGGCGCATCAGAAACTGCAAGACAACCATAACTGATTGCTTTTAGAACTCTACAGGGAAGATACCAGTTGTCCTTCTGTTCCTGTGGTCTGAAATCAGGAACAAACATTGAACGCTGAAGAATGCCAACATGTTCCTCATCAGTTGCAGGATTTACATTTGGATCATAGTGATTAAATGGAATACCCCTATCCTTTACAATTTCAATGAACTGTTGATGAAGTGGTTCAGCATTTGGTCTGGGCGCATGAATTGTTCCTACAAAATTATATTCATTATTGCGTTCTTTATTGACCCAATCCAAATCAATTTCTTCGGGCATCAGGTTTGTAGCCCAACTGAAATATACAACATTGTATGGTTCTGGTGCTTGAGTATCAAAGGTCACACCCTTTTCAATCTCAACATAACGGTCATCATCAGGAATTGGTTTTTTAAATTCAGCAACCCGATAGTTTACCAAACACCGAACTCGACCAAGATACTTATTGACGTTGGTGAATTTATCATATGCAAAATAAATTCCACTATCAACAATAGGAACATTCCAATCAAGTGGTCCCTGATTATCTACAAAGAAAACACAGTTGGAATAATCAAACTCAGATGGTGATGGAAAAGATTGATCACTAAACCAATAGGTCTCACAACCCAAACGCTCAAACGCTTTCTTCATTCCAGCGTAGATGTATGAAAAAGTTTGATAGGGTTTGTTCTCTACCCAAAAGACAATCTTGGTTTTCATTTCGTTGCCTCCAAATCACTATCACACATTTCCTTCACCAGATCTGCAAATGAATACTTAGGTTTCCAACCAATTCTTTCTTTGGTGTATGTAGGATCACCAACCAAAGAGTCAACTTCAGCAGGACGATAAAACTCAGGATTAACTTTTACCAGAACTTCACCAGTTCCTTTGATGGTTGCAACTTCTTCAACACCCTTACCAGACCATTCAATATCAAATCCAAAGTGTCTGCAAGCAATATCAACAAACTCCCTAACAGAATGCTGTTCACCAGTAGCAACAACATAATCATCGGGTTCTTCTGCTTGAAGCATTAACCACATTGCTTCAACATAATCCTTTGCGTGTCCCCAGTCACGCTTTGCATCCATATTACCAAGTTCAAGTGGTGCAGTACGCTTACCATTCTTGATTTCTGCAAGTGTCTTAGTAATCTTTCTGGTTACAAAAGTTTCACCACGACGGGGACTTTCGTGATTAAAAAGAATACCACTACATCCAAACATTCCATACGCTTCGCGATAGTTCTTTGTAATCCAATGAGCATACAGTTTTGCTACACCATATGGAGAACGCGGGTGGAACTTAGTATCTTCTCTTTGCGGAATTGCCTGAACAAGACCATACATTTCAGAAGTGCTTGCTTGATAAAACTTGGTAGTATTAATCATACCAAGTACCCTAAGTGCTTCCAGAATACGACAGACACCAAGAGCATCAACATCTGCAGTATAAAGTGCGTTTGAAAAAGATACTTTTACATGACTCTGTGCAGCAAGGTTATAAATTTCATCAGGTCTGGTTTCCTGAATGATAGAAGTAATATTAGAAAAATCAGTCAGGTCGCCATAATGCAAAGTAATTTTAGGATTACTCAGAAGGTAGTTAATTCTATCAGTACAATCTGATGTTGAATTTCTACGAATAATACCATGAACTTGATATCCTTTACTTAGCAGAATATCTGCAAGATAAGAACCATCTTGACCAGTAATGCCAGTAATAAGTGCTTTCTTCATATTAATAATGAACTTGATAGTCTACAGGATTTAATTTGATTTTGTTATTTGCAATATGATGTTTCAAAAGAAGTTCGTTACACCAATATCCATCAATCTCATTTGACTGACGAATAAGTTGACCAATTTGGTTATAGACTCCACAAAAAACATTCATGGTATTTGTAGAACCCATACCAAACCAATCACTAACCATACCATCTGGTTGATATAGATCTTGATAAATTAATGTGTCATCACTTACATTTACCTCATCTAATTTTAACACTACGTGAGGAGAGTAGTCAATTCTATTTCTAATCACCAAATCATATTCAGTTCCCGTCTCCACCGAGTACTGTTCCTTCAAAAGATTTCCCATCATAATACTATAGAACATACTATTCGTGGTATCACAAATGTAATCCTTTGCTACTTCCAATCCTGCAGGAACTTCAAGTGCCCATGTATGCGAATGAGTAAAGACCTTATCAGGAAACTCATATCGTCTTGTCCACTTCTTTGGCTTCTCAACCATTATTCTTTTTGGTTGATAGTAGTGAACTAACTTATCAATTGCTTGTGGATCTAACCGATGCGCTTCTCTTCCAGGGATAACCGAATTTGTGCTTAGGTTCTCTGGATCAAACCAAGTGTGAATAAAAACATCAACATCATTATGTTGAAGAATTGCTTGATTTAATTTGTGAAAACCAATATCAACAACTCTTGGTTGCCCTGATAAACATAATGCTACTTTCATGAAATACTCCTGTTTTTAAATACCACATCACTAATACCTGATCCATTGTCTGTGTCATAACAATAGTGCATATCAAATCCAATGGATTCAAAATAACTTATACATTGGTCTTTAGTGTATTCATCTTCAAATCTTGGAGATGATCGTGTACATTCAATTGCTATAAACACAACTCTAGACAGGGTATGTTCTTTTAAAGATTTTACAATGTGAAGATCTTTTCCCTCAGCGTCTATCTTAATAAAGTGAATTGTTTCTATTGGCAAATCATCTTTGATAATATTGTTTAGGTTTAACACATCAATCTCACCTAAACTTTTACCATCTTTAGAAAATAATGAGGATGCTTGGTCATCACGAAGGTTTTTGAAAAATTCAACTTTTGTAGGAACATCTACATTATCCACGCAGGCAAAGTAAAATTTATCATAGAATTTACTAATACCATGGTCAATAGGATCTATTCCAATAGAAAAAACTTCTTTCTTATAAACTTTTTTTAATTCGATAATAAAAGATGCCCTAGCAGATCCAACATCAATAACATTTAATTTTTCATATTCTGTTAGTTCATTTAAAACTGGAATAAGTGTTGAAGTCATTTGATTCTCCCCACATAATCACTACAAATACCATAACAGTTATATGCTTTCATATCTTCAAGTTTTGTTTCAAAGGTAGGAAAGACCATCATAGATTCTGGCATCACCATAACAGATTTTGGTGTATAAGGTTGTCCAGGATATGTCCAGATATATTTCTTACTGGTTAAAGTATAATGATCTGTGTCGTGCCAAAAATAATTATACCCACTTGTATTAGCAGAAAACTCATACAAAGCATCAATGTTTTTACAATGTATCCAAAGTTTATTGATGTTCTTTGCTAACCAAAACATATTAATCAGATAATCTGGTTTATCGTGCCCCAGGAAAAACTGTTTTGTTTGCGATAAGAACCAAATATCAATCTCAACATCAAAACCATTTTCAATTGCTTCTTCAATATATTCTGGGTTATTTTCTTCTGATGGATTTGGACCATCAGTATTACCACGATGTGCTATTAACTTCATACCAAATACTTATCAGAAGGAATAGATGGCCATCTGACGATGATCAATTCAGAATCTTCAAGAAACTCTACATCAGATACTTCATTGGGTTCGTAAATCCACATATCTCCTGCAGACATAGATTTACCATTAACTTTAAGTTCACCAGAAACAATGTAGTTTAACTCATTAGTAACTTTGTGAGTATGAGGAAATGTTTCACATCCTTTTTTATGTTTATGGTGCGCTACTTCAAAGAATGGATTTTTAAAGATAGAAGGTTCAAAATCTCCAACAAACCACCCTGCTTTGAAATCTGCAATATTTGCTTGCTTCATTTCTCTAACTCCTGAATGCGGATTTGATGTCTACCCCCATCAAAACTATTTGTGGAACAAATTTCCAAATACTTATCTAATTTTTCAATTGTATAATCTTTAGCAGGAATAGCAAAGAAGTTTGCACAGTTATGTCGGACTGCCATTTCCATGGAAAACTCATCATAGATCAATGCTGAACGAATACCTTTATATTTGTTAGCACAGATGTTCACGCCTTGACCTGTACGACAGAAACCAAATCCATAATCACAATCTCTTTCAGAAATTGCTTTAACTGCTTGAGCGATGTAATCACTATAATCACAATCCTTATTCAGGATAGTACCAAAATCAATATACTCAAGATTATGCTTTTCTAAAATATGTTTGAATTCTTCTTTTGCTTCAAAACCAGAATGGTCTGAGCAAATTGCAATTGGTTTGTCACCTACCTTACGAATAACATTTTCCTTATAGAAATGAAACTCATCAGGTGTTCCAAAGACGTGCATCTTATCAACAGTTGATGTGACAATCTTTTTACCATCATCAACAAGAAGATTATACAGTGGTGCAATATAAAATTCGTTCTTGGTTCTAATGTCCTTTGCAATCATTTCTCTTGCATACTTACAGAAATCAGAACCTTTCTTAAATCCGTAAATGCCAACACACGCATTAGAACTAATTGCTTTCTTCTCAGCAGTCTTCCTTACATAACCATCTTCATCAACATCAGCATAACTATAGTTTGACGAATTAGATTTGAATGTCAGCAGAAGACCATCAGCATCTAGGTCATTCATACTGTGTGGATCATACACTGGACGAAATTCAATATCCAGAGTATGAATCACCAGTGGTGCATCATTATCAATATACTCCTCAGCATAAAGACAACTACAAACTGAACCATCAGTAAGTTTATCAAGAACTACAATTTTAACATCATCACCAAACTTCTTTTTCAGAAGTTCATCAATATGAAAATTATAGACAGTTTCATCCCTAACCACAAAGATAAGATTACAATCTTTGTAGTCTAAACAATCTAAAGAAATATCAATCAGATGTTTATCCTTGATATTAATTAATTGCTTTGGTACTTTAAAACCTTCTTTAATAAATCTACTACCAAGTCCCGCCATTGGGACAAGAATATTTGGTTTCATATTGAATTCCTAATAATTTCAGTCGTCTTTAAATGAGCAAACTCAATCCAATCTTGAATGTTTCCTGTTCCTCCTATTAATTTATAAAGGAAGCAAGAAGCGAAAGTATCACCTGCACCCAAAACATTTACATTCTTCAAATGCTTTTCTTCGGGAATATTATATGAATATTTTTCAGTTCCATTAGAAAAAATACTTCCAGTTGAACTATGAAGGATTACCCACCCTTTCGTTGCTTCAACAAGTGTTTGAAAATCATCTACATCTTCATCAGATATAAAAAGATAATCAACATACTTAAGAATGTCTTTGTTAAGTTTTTTGCCAGAACATACATCAGCAGCGACTATACCATCAAGTTCTACAATGAATTCTGTGTCTGACATTTCATTCAAATAAACCAAGTGATTGATTTTTGCTTGAATGATTTTGGGAGAATTCTTTCTCAGATTTAAGGATGCCTTTGAATATCGTTGTGCGGACTGCTTATCAATATAAATCAAAGCTTCGCCAATGTCAATTGGCGACAATCCAATCTTGAGTGTGGAATCTATTTCTAATAGTGCTTTCCAAACATTTGCAATTGACCCCAATGTTTTTCTTTCAGATTCACCATCAAGAATAGTATCAACGGTCAAATGTCCATACAACGATATATCTTTCATTAGAATTTTTCTTTCAAATCAAGTTCATTAATTTTTGCAATTACCTGATCATATTGAACTATTGGAATAAGTTTGTTTAGTTCAAGGTAATCAAACAACTCTACAATCAAGTTATCTCCACCTTTACCCTGAAGAACCATCCCAGTCTGCCTAACCAACCTTGGTGAATTAGAAGGACAGAAAGGATATCCAACTAAACGCATAATTTCAATATCAAATAAGTCATCACCAATATAAAGAACTTCTTTTGAAGTGCAATTATAATCCTTCAAGATTTGAGGAAGATACTCTGATTTATCTTTGTGTTCTCCGTTTTCCCTGTTTACAATCACAGGAATGTTTCTGTTCTCAAGGATTTTTTTATTGTATGGATCACCAGTGATTACAAGAACTTCAACACCAACAGCACGAAGTCTTTTAATAGCAGTCCAATCTTTGTCACAAAAAGTTTTTTGAACTACATTGCCATCACGATCATAATATTTGGTGCCATCTGTCATGACACCATCAATATCAAGAATTGCAAGTTTAATCATTTTTAATAAAGATAAAGTTAGAAACACCAAGAGTTCCAATGCGAGGTTGATCTCTGATCATTGCATTTTCTCTTCCATAATCAAATTCATCTGTTCCATATAATTGAAGTCCATACGAATTTGCAATTTCAACAATTTGTTCGGGAAGTAAAAATTCTCCAAATCTTTTGTCAATCATAGTATCAGATGATCCAATAAAAACTCCACCTGATCTTAAAATCTTAGAAGCACTTTTTAAAACAGATCCCCATCCACAATGAATAAATTCATCAGTCGTGTCTCCGTTACCAAAATGAGTTACTGCACATCCATCAAGAATAACATCAACAGAATTTTCTTGATATTCCTTAAGGTAATCAAAAGCATCTTTTAAAACAATAGAAACAAGACTCTGGTAAGGTAGTCCAACACTGCGAATATCACACCCCTCTACTTTATGTCCCCGTTTGCAAATAATGTGCGGAACAGGACTTTCACCAACACCGAGATCAATAATTTTCATATTATCCTTCTCAATGAGTTCAAACATTCTTAAAATAGAAGTCCATTTACATATCGTATCTGGTCTATACCAGAAGTTTTTTTCTGGACATGGATCATTACTTCTTGGATATTCTTCTGCATATTCACTATCGTCTCTCCACTTTTTTGCCTCTTCAAGATCAATATTAGTGAAAATCTTATTGTAAAAAATCATAGTTTAAAAGTTTCTTTAATTTCTTGAATCAGTTCAGCATTGTTTGATGCAACACCAAGACCAAAGGAATTGGTGAAATTAATTTTAGGAACTTCTAATTGAGAAAAGAAAAGTCCTGCACCATCTGGATTAGAAACAGTGTCGTGGAAAAGAATTACACCTTCTTCTTTTACAAAAGGTGCCCAAGTGTAGCAATCATTCTTGCAGTTATCATAGTCATGAAGACCATCAATGTGCAGAAGATCGATTTCCTTGTCCCAAGTCTTTGCAACATCATCAAAATAACCTTTAATGATCTCAAGATTATCAAGACCAAGTTTTTCTTTGACTGACATCACAAAGTTATAGTCATCATCTTCACGAGGACCATGAACAGATACATCAAAACAATCAACACCATAAACTGGATTTTCTTGACATAGTGCCATCAGGAAAGATGAATAACCATAGTCAACACCAAGTTCAACGGTGACTTCTGGTTTGATACGATTAATCAACCATTCAACAAATCCCCTATGACTTGTAGGAGGGTAGTTCCAACCAGATGGAATATTGCCAAGAATGTTTTCAACATCACTATCATCAAGGTTCAAAACATATTCTTTGAAGTTGTCTTTTTTATCTTCAACCCAAGAAAAATTCTCAACCATTCATCTGCTCCTTGATCCAATTATAAGTTCTAGTGATTCCTTCTTGAAGTGTCATTGAATAATCCCATCCAAGTTTTTCGCGAATCAGATCATTGTTTGAATTACGACCACGAACACCAAGTGGACCATCAATGTGCTTCTTGATGATTGTTTTTCCTTCAACATTTGCAGCAATGTCTGCCAGTTGATTGATGGTTACTATTTCTTCAGAACCAATATTCACTGGTCCCATAAAATCAGATTGAACAAGACGATAGGTTGCTTCTACACATTCATCAATATAAAGGAATGAACGTGTCTGCTCACCATCGCCCCAGATTTCAATCTCACCACCATCAGCAACTTCTGCTACTTTGCGACAAATAGCCGCAGGAGACTTTTCACGTCCTCCCGTCCAAGTCCCCTCAGGTCCAAAGATGTTATGGTAACGGGCAACACGAACAGGAATATTATAATTCCTATTGTATGCAAAATAAAGTCTTTCCGAGAATAGTTTTTCCCATCCATATTC
>Ga0070754_10002090_pt1 | contig 15010 bp, 16 predicted proteins | sample VirMetDEL_Sep_01_FD_75181 | JGI IMG/M metagenome (GOLD analysis project Ga0070754, IMG submission 75181) | Aqueous microbial communities from the Delaware River and Bay under freshwater to marine salinity gradient to study organic matter... | ecosystem: Environmental > Aquatic > Marine >... | reverse complement strand
GGTTTATTCGCATCTCAGTATTTTTTTAGTCACAGCCTTTTTGCATTAAGGTAATTTTTTAAAAAATGGCTACACAAAAACAGATTGGAGAGCATCTAAATTTAAGTCCAAAACGTGTATCTGAGCTAACTACAGCAGGCACTTTTAGCAGCAATAACGTAGATACATGCAGGATTGAATATATTAGCTATCTTAGGAAGCTAGGTGGCTACAATAAGAAGTCTGGAACGTCTGATATTGCAGAAGAAAAAACTAGATTAACTAAAGCTCAAGCAGATGCAGCTGAATTGAAAGTATCAGAGTTAGAAGGTGAATTAATACCAGCCAAATTAGTAGAAGATACCTGGACTGATTTAGCTGCTGTAATACGAGTACAGTTATTAGGGTTAGCATCTAAAATATCGCATTTAGTTCAAGGTGCAAAAACATACCAGGACATAGAAGAAATTATAAACAAACAAATATACGAAACTTTAAACGAATTAGCGGAAAGCAATGGAATACCTAAAGAATATGCAAAGCGTGCTGAACAGCACAATGCAAACACTAAAACCACCACCGAAATTAACGATTAGCGAGTGGGCAGATAGCTATAGAAAGCTATCACCAGAATCATCTGCTGAGAGTGGATCTTGGCATACGTCTCGTTGTGAATACCAACGTGAAATCATGGATAGTTTTAACCAGGTAAATATTGAACGTATAGTAGTTATGACTAGTTCGCAGGTAGGTAAGACTGAAATCTTATTAAATGCTATTGGTTATTACATTGACCAAGACAGTTCTCCAGTTATGGTAGTACAACCAAACTTAACTATGGGACAGGCTTTTAGTAAGACAGGCTTGCAGCTATGATTAGGGACAGTGATGCTTTGCGTGAAAAAGTATCAGATGCTAAAAGTAGGGATTCTGGAAATACTACTATGCATAAAAAGTTCCCGGGCGGTCATATAACAATATCATCATCTGGATCTGCGGCAGGTTTGGCTAGCAGACCAATAAGAATCCTGTTGCTAGATGAAATCGACAGATTTGAACACAATGTAAAAGGTGAAGGTTCACCTATATCCCTGGCAACAGCTAGAACAAAAACCTTTTTTAATCGCAAAATCTTTATGTGTAGCACACCAACTATAAAAGGCATATCAGCTATTGAATCTGCATTTGAGGAATCAGATCAAAGATACTACAACGTGCCATGTCCAGAATGTAACACCAAGCAAGTTTTAAAATGGAAAAATGTAATTTGGGATGAGGATAAACCAGAAACGGCATGTTATGCATGCGAGCATTGTGGATCTTTAATTGATGAGTCAAGTAAACAATGGATGATAAGTAATGGCGAATGGATAGCCACTAAAGAAAGTAACAAAACAGCAGGTTTTCATATTTCAGAGCTTTATTCAGTTTGGTCAACCTGGGCAGAAATGGCTTTTAATTTTTTAGAAGCCAAAAAGAATCCTGAGACATTAAAAACATTTATAAATACTGCTCTTGGCGAGTCCTGGGAAGAACAGGGAGATGCTATTGAGTATGAGACGTTATTGGATAGAAGGTTAAATTATGATAAGGATAATATTCCAGAAGATGTATTGGTTTTAGTTGCTGGATGTGATGTCCAGGCAGATAGGGTTGAGGTGACAATTACTGGTTTTGGTAAAAGTTATAGAGCTTGGGTTATAGATCATTTGATTTTATGGGGAGATCCAAACAGTCCAAACGTATGGTCTGAGCTAGATGTATTGCTTAAAAGCAAGTTTAAGACTGAATCTGAGAGAGTTATGCCTATTAGCTGTTGCACAATTGATTCTGGTGGTCACCATACAAACCAGGTTTACCAATTTACTAAACCTAGACAATCTAGAAGGGTGTTTGCAATAAAGGGTTTATCTACACCAGGCAAACCAATTGCTAATAAACCTACTTTTGTTGGAAAAAATAAAGCAGTTTTATATGGTGTTGGTACTGATTCAGCCAAAGAAGTAATTTTTGCAAGATTAAATACAGATGTTAATGAATCTACATTGCATTTTCCGCATGATGTAGATGAGGAGTATTTTAAACAGCTTACAGCAGAAAAAAGAGTTGCTAAATTTGTAAGAGGTAGAAAAACCCTTGTTTGGAAACAGATTAGGCCAAGAAATGAAACCCTTGACTGTTTAGTTTACTGCTTTGCTGCTATTTACATTCTTAACCCTAATTGGGACTCGTTACAGTTAAATGCAATGCCTGGTGTAGTTGTTAATACACCAGAACAAGAAAAAAACCCTTTAATTAGACAAAGAACAAGACAGACTGGCAACTTTTCCAGCAATTGGAAGGATTTATAAATATCATACCCATGGTATTGACTTTTTTTATTTGGCTCATAACTTAAATAGTAGATATATCTAATAATTTTAAGAGGTTTTTTGCTTGAGCAACATATTTAATAGATCTAATTATGTAACAAAAGAGCCAAACGAGTTAGTCGTTGGTGATTATTGGGCATGGAAAAGAGAAGATCTTGCAACAGATTACCCTACAAGTGCATATTCATTAAGCTACAGATTCCACTGTGATTCTGGTGGCGGTGGTTCACATCAATTTACTATCAATGCTGTAGAGGCTGATGGAATTTATTACATAGAAGTGCCGTCAACAACTACTGATGATTATAATCCACATGATTATATATGGGGTGCATACATAACTAGAACATCTGATAGCAGCAGAGTACAAGTTGGTGAAGGTAATATAACGCTATTGCCAAATTTAGCTAATACTAATGCTGATTTGAGATCTCATGCTAAAAAAGTTCTTGATAGCTTAAAAGCTGTTATTGAGGGCAGAGCTACAATAGATCAAAGCAGCATGTCTATTGCTGGTAGATCCCTTTCCAGAATGTCTATTGACGAACTTTTAAATTTTAAAGATAGATATGAAGCCGAATATCAAAAAGAAGTTAAATTATCCAAAATTAAAAATGGTAAGTCTTCTGGAAATACAGTTGGAGTGCAATTCTGATGGCCTGGTATGACAACATCATAAATAGAAGAAAAAAAGATAAAACCATTAAGTTAAGCAAAAGAACTTACCAGGGAGCTAATGTTGGACGTTTATTTTCTGATTTTTCCTCTACATCAAAAAGTGCTGATTCTGAAATACAACCCAATATTAGAATATTAAGGGCAAGCTAGAGAATTAGCAAGAAATGACTCTTATGTTGCTAGATATCTAAATTTAATGATATCCAATGTGGTAGGTAAATCTGGCATAAGAATAAGCTCTAAGGCTAGAGATGATAATGGAACGCTTGATATAGTTGCAAACCAGCAGATTGAAGCCGCCTGGAAGCAATGGTGTAAAAAAGGTATTTGTGTTGCAAATGGCAGAATGTCATTTTTAGATGCACAAAAACTTTTTGTAGAAACTTTATATAGAGATGGTGAGGTTTTAGTACAACACATTCCAACCAGCACAAATAAATTTGGTTACATGATTCGTTTTTATGAAGCAGATCACTTGGACGAAGATTATAACGATACAGCTAATAATGGTAATTTAATAAAAATGGGTGTAGAGGTTGACTCGTTTGATAAACCAGTTGCTTATTACATGTTTAAAGATCATCCAAACGATACTTTATACTCAAAAACAAGAAAACATATAAGAGTACCAGCAGAAGAGTTGTTGCATGTTTATTTGTGTAATAGACCAGAGCAAACAAGAGGTGTTTCACCTATTTCTACTGCAATGGCTAACATAAAACTTTTAAATGGTTATTTTGAAGCTGAAATTGTAAGTGCAAGGACAGCAGCAAGCAAAATGGGGTTTTTTGTAAGTCCAGATGGCAATTCTTATGTTGGAGATGGTTTAGATAGCAACAATGCACCAGTTATGAACGCTACACCTGGTACTTTTGAACAATTACCTGCTGGCATGTCATTTCAGCAGTTTGATCCAAGCCATCCATCTACAGCATTTGATCCTTTTACCAAATCAGTATTAAGATCCATTGCTTCTGGATTAAATATTTCATACCACAGTTTAAGCAATGATCTTACTAGCGTTAATTACTCTTCAATACGCCAGGGTGCTTTAGAAGATAGAGCAGCTTATCAAATAGCACAACAGTTAATGATAGATCACATGATTGAGCCAATATTTAAAAAATGGCTTGAAATGTCTATATCAACTGGAGCTATTAACTTACCAATTGCTAAATTTGATAAGTTTTTTGGCTCAACAAATTACATAGCAAGAGAATGGGCATGGATAGATCCTTTAAAAGAGATCCAGGCTAATGTTGTTGGCTTGCAAAATGGCATAACAACATACTCAGATATTGCTGCTGCTCAGGGCAGAGATGCAGAAGAGTTAATGGAAATGCATCAAAAAGAAAAAGATTTAATGAAACAATACGACATAAAGTCTGCATATCAACCATTTGGAAATAAACAGCCTGTTCCTGCTGATGGTTTTGATGAGGAGGAGGAATAAATGTCAAAAGATTTAATAACAACTAGCGAGGTAAACGAAATGGATGATATTAAAAAAACAAACACCATTTCTAAAGCTGATAAAGCAGAAATGGTAGTTGATGTTGAAAGTGATACTGATAGATCAAATGCAAATGAAATTGCATATAGAACTTTAGATCTAACTAAATCTTCTTATATAGATGAGGACAAAAGAACTGTGCGTGTGGGTGTTAGCTCAGAAAAGCCAGTTAGTCGTTCATTTGGATTAGAGGTTTTAGATCACAAAAGAGAATCTATAGATACAGCTTTTATGGATTCAAAAACTGCACCTTTATTGCTTGACCATGATTTGTCAAAGCAAATAGGTGTAGTAGAAGACTTTATGATTGATGAGAACGCAGCTAGGTCAGTTGCAGTTGTTCGCTTTGGGAAAGGAGAACTAGCCTCAGAAATCTTTAATGATGTTCGTGATGGTATTAGGAAAAATATCAGCGTGGGTTATCAAATTAACAAAATGGAACGAGCTAACAACAAAGCAATTGGAGATCATTATAGGGCGATAGATTGGAGTCCTAAAGAGATAAGCCTGGTATCAATTCCAGCAGACGATTCAGTTCAAGTTGGCGTTGGCCGTTCTAAAGATAAACAAGAATTAAATTTTAAGGATATTAAAATGTCAGAAGAAAATAAAATTGATTCAAATGCTATCAGAAATGAAGCTACTGAATCTGTAAAAGCAGAAATGCTAAAAAATGCTAAAGAAATTTCAGCATTAGGCAAACATCATAACCAAAGAGATTTGGCTGATAATGCTATACAAAATGGAATGAGTGTTGAGCAATTCAGAGGAGTATTACTAGATAACATATCTAATGATGAGCCTTTAGATGTTGCACCAGCTAACTTAGGCCTTAACGAAAAGCAGAGAAATGATTACTCTTTAATTAAAGCAATAAACGCATCATCAACTGGTGATTGGTCTAAAGCTGGTTATGAAAGAGAACTATCAGAAGAAATTGCACAAAGAACTGGTAAAGAAGCTAGAGGTTTTTATATGCCTTCAGATCTTAACTGGGGACAAAGAGACCAAACTGCTGGAACAGATTCCCAGGGTGGTTATCTAGTAGGCACAGATCATCTAGCAGATGAGTTTATTTCTGCATTATATGCAAAATTAACTGTTGGAGATTTAGGTGCAAGGGTATTAACGGGACTTAAGGGTGATATTTCAATACCGAAACTATCAGCTCAAACAACTAATACTGCTTTTGTTGCTGAAGGTTCAGCTCCAACTGAAGGTGCTGCTGTATTTAGTCAGGTAACAATGACTCCAAAAACATTAGCGTCTTACGTTGACTGTTCAAGAAAGCTAATGCTTCAATCAGATCCTTCTGTAGAAGCTGTATTAAGAAATGACATTATTTCTCAATTTGCTAGAAAAATTGATAGCGTTGCTATTAATGGTGGCGGATCTAATGAGCCTTCAGGAATTATTCCTGGAGTTGCTACTGCAAACGTAGTAGCTATGGGTACTAATGGTTTAGCTCCAACGTATGCAAAAATTGTTGATCTAATTAAAGCTGTTGATGTTTCAAATGCAATGGGTGGCAATCCATCATTCCTAACTAACCCGAAAGTTATTGCTAAATTAAGAACTATAGCAAAACAATCTGGTGGTGCTGAAGGTAACTTTATTATGGAAGCAGCAAGCGACATCTTAGGCTACAACGTAGCTTCTACAACTTTAGTTCCTTCTAACCTTTCAAAAGGTACTGGTTCTAACTTGTCAGCCGCTATATTTGGTGACTTTACAAATGTAATGCTTGGCTTCTGGTCTGGTGTTGATGTTGTTGTTGATACAGCTTCATTATCTACTTCAGGTGGAACGCGGCTTGCGTTTTTCCAAGATTTAGATGTTGCGATTCGTCACGACACTGGCTTTGGTGTAATAAAAGACATTATTGCTTAATTAGCAATATGGTTCTGGGTAGCCTTAATTGGCTACCCATTTTTTAAAGGAAAAGATTATGGAAATTAGAATATTAAAAACAACGCATGTAAGAGGCGTACCAAAAAACGAAGGCGAGGTTGTGGAAGTTACTGCTGCTGAAGCCAAACAATTTATAACAAGTGGAAATGCAGAAGATGTAAGTCATAAACAAAAACCACTTAAAAACAAATCAAAGCAAGTTACCAGCAAGAGATAAACATGGCAATGGAATTTAACAGAGATTTTGATGCTTTTTTAAGCTCAAAACATGGATCTCCAGGAGAGGATGTAACCTATACACCTGCTGGCGGATCTGCTTCAACTATTACTGTAATTTTAAACCAGGAATATGTTGATATAGATACTGGAAGCGTGGCCATACAAGGCTATAAACCTACAGCTCATGTTAAAACCTCAGATATACCAAATATTGCTATTGACGATTTAATAACAGCACCATCTTTAAAAACATTAGATGGAACTGTTTATAAGGCCGCCACTAATTACAAAATTGTTAATTATGAAAATGACAATACTGGTTTTACTTCTTTATTGCTAGAGGTTCAATAAATGAGCCATTTGAGACAGCAAATAAGAGATCGCATTAAGACAACATTAACAGGTCTTAATACAACAGGTTCTAGAGTTACAGATTCCAGAGTTTATCCAATTGAAAGCGAGGGAACTCCAGCTATTGTTATTTATACAAAAAGTGAAGATTCCCAACCTTTAGACATGGGAACAGTAAGTACAAGAATTATTGATAGAAATCTAACTGTAGCAGTAGAAGTTTATGTAAAGGCAACATCAAATTTTGATAATGTTCTTGATACTTGTTGCAAAGAAATTGAAACAGCAATTTATGCAGATCCTACATTAAATGGTCTAGCTAAAGACTGTTACCTAGAATCAACAGAAATTGATTTTAGTTCAGAGGGTGAAGCTCCAGTTGCTTATGCAACTTTGAGTTTTTTAACAAATTATATGAATCAGGCAACAACGCCTGGATCTACTTCAGGTACATAAATATGAAACTAACAAAAAATGGTATTTCAGTAATAGCTCATCCAGCGTGTGTTGAGAGTATGTTGAATAATGGCTGGAAAGAAGAAGCAGCTAAATCTAAATCTTCTTCAAAAAAAACAAAAAAAAGCGAGGAATAAAAAATGTCAGTACAAAAAGGCAACGCTGGAATTATTAAAATAGGATCAAATTCTTTTGGAGAAATGAGATCTTATTCAATAGAGCATAACAGCGAAACAATTGAAAGCTCTAGCATGGGTTCAACTTTTAAAACTTATGAAACAGGTTTAACTGATTTCACAGCATCTATTGATGGTTATTGGGATGAGGATGATACAGTACAAAATGCTCTTACAGCAGGTGCAGAAGTCACTTTAATCTTTTTTCCAGAAGGTGCTGCAACAGGAGCAACAAGATATACAGGCACAGCTATAGTAACTGGCATATCAAGGTCGGCTTCATTTGATGGTTTGGTTGAATGTTCATTTAGTGTTCAGGGTAAATCTGCACTAGTAACCGCTACTTCTTAATATTATGAAAGCTATAGAGAGAGCTAAAGAGCATTTTGCAGAGCAAGATGTAAAAGTAATAGAAGTGCCAGAGTGGGGTGAAGATGGAAACCCATTAAAAATATACAGCAAGCCATTAACGTTGGCTGAAACTTCTAAGCTATACAGGATGAGCAAGGAAGATGATTTAACGATGATGGCTTATGTATTGATTTATAAAGCATTAGACGAAAGCGGTGAAAAATTGTTTGATCTAGCGGATAAAATTACTTTGTTAAATAACGTAGATCGAGAAATTTTAGTAAACATTGCTTCACAGATAATGGGAAATGAATCGCCAGAGGAAACAAGAAAAAACTAATAAAGGACTCTAATTTGTATTTGCAATATGCACTTGCAGAAAAGCTAGGAAAAACCTTAGCAGAATTACAACAAATTAGTGTCCAGGAATATCAAGGATGGATAGCTTACTTAGAGTTGGCTGAAGAAAAGAGAAACAATGGCAAATAAAAAAGTAAAGTTTGAATTAACAGCAGTAAATAAAACCAAGGCAGCATTTGATAAAGTTACTAAAGGTCTTAAAGGTGTTGGTTCTGTAGCTGGTAAAGCTAGTATGGGTGTTGCAAAGGTAGGATTAGCTGCTACTGGTGCTGCTGTGGGTTTGGCTTTATTTACAAAAAAATCATTTGATTACATTGATACACTTGGCAAAACAGCATCAAGAACAGGTATTGCTACTGATACATTACAAGCATTTCAATTAGCTGCTATTGAGTCAGGAACAACAATAGAACAAACACAAAAAGGTTTAGAAAAATTTGCCAGATCTATAGGTGATGCTGGAAGAGGTTTAAAAACTCAGGCTGATATATTTAGAGATCTTGGTGTTGAAATAAAAAATCAAGATGGATCTCTTAGAACTTACGAGGAAATTTTATTTGATGTAGCTGAAGGTTTAGGTGAGTTAGGCTCTGAGGCTGAAAGAGCTACAGCATTGGCTAATTTATTTGGTAGAGCTGGTATACAGTTTAGTGAAATCTTTAGAGATGGTGCTAATGGTATACAAACATTTATTGACAGAGCTAATGATCTTGGAATTATATTAGATAAAGACACTATAAAAGGTGTTGAAAAATTTAATGATACAGTATCAGTAATAAAGCTACAGATTGGTGCATTTGCAAATAATATAACCTCAGCATTTGTTCCAGCTTTGCAACTAATAGCAGAAAAGGTTGGAGCAACAATAACCGCTAACAAAGATGCTGCTGGTGGTTTTCAAACATTAGGTCAAACAATAGCTGTTTCAATATTGGAAGCTATAAGAACAGCAATAATAGCTATAGATTCTTTTATTGATAACACTAAAGAAAGGTTTATGGAGTTTGCTAATACAAGGATAGGCAAAACTATCTTCGGAGACATTGCAGACGAAAGTACAAAAATAAACGCAAAAATACAAGAGTCAACCAAATACCTTGAAGATTTGCAAAAAGCATTAGAAAGAGATGACAAACTTTTCTTTGATATAAACAAAGGCTCTATTAGTGGTGTTTTTGAGATTGGTGCTGAGATTGCAAAAGTGAGAACATCTATAATTGAAATGAACGAGCAATTATATGGAGCAGATATTGCTAAAAGTCCTGCTTTAGAATACATAGATAATTTAATTGCTGCGGTTGAAAGTGGTGTTGGCTCATCAGATAAATTCTTTGAATCATTAAAAGGTGGTTTAACAGACAACTTAAACCCTTTACAAGTATTCAAAGCTACTTTAGAAGAAATAGACAAAACAATCCAAACAACAGCAGTTAATACAATGAAAAAATTTGAAGATGCTATTGTTGAAGGTTTAACTACTGGCAAGTTTGAATTTAAAAGTTTTGTAGACTATGTTATTAGCCAATTATTAAGAATTGCAGTGCAGCAGGCAATTATTCTACCAATCACAGAATCTAAGGGTTTTGGAAAAGCTGTAGATTTTTTTAAAAAAATTGTTACGTTTAATGGCGGTGGTTATACGGGCATGGGTTTAAGAAGCGGTGGCGTAGATGGAAAAGGTGGTTTTCCAGCAATACTACATCCAAATGAAACTGTTATAGATCATACAAAAGGGCAAAGCGTTGGCTCTACAACAGTAAATTTAAACATTACAGCCAATGACTCAACAGGATTTGATGAGTTGTTAGTTAAACGTAAAAATTTATTAGTTGACATTGTATCTCAAGCAATGAACCAGAAAGGCAAAACAGGTTTAATATAATGAGTTTTCCAACAACAAAAAATCCACAGTCAATAAGCGTTAGTGCAAATAGGCCTAATACAACATTTTATACATTATCTGGTAAAAGAAGCGTTAATCAATTTGCAGCTCAATATTACACATTGACAGTAAATATGCCTCCAATGAAACAAGAAGTTTACCAGGAGTACAAGGCTTTTTTAATTTCACAAAAGGGCAGTTTTAGCTCATTCACATTTCAATATCCAGTAGACAATTTAGGTGTTGATAAGGGCAAAACAACTGTGGCAACTACATCAACAAATGCCATAGGATCTACAAGTATTGCATGTGATGGATTTACCGCATCAACCAATGATGTTTTAAAGGGTGGTGATTTTATTAAATTTAATGGTCACAGCAAGGTTTATATGGTCACTGGTGATATAAACAGCAACAGCTCTGGTGCTTCTAGTATATCTATTGAACCACCATTACAAACAGCAACTGCAAACAATGAATCTATAGCTGTTAATAAGCCATTATTTACTGTGGCTTTATCATCAGATGATGTTCTTACATCAACTAATGCTAGCAATTTGTACAGCTTAAGTTTTGATATAAGAGAGGTTTTATAATGGCTAGAGGTTTGCCATCTAATATAGTTACACAAATTAATGGATCTAATATAAGACTTGCTTATTTAGTAAAAATTGAAACATCAACAAACATACTTTTAACAGATCATGGAAAAAATATCACTTTTGATTCCCAAACTTATGTTGCAGATGGTTCTTTGTCATTAACAGACCAAATACAAGAGAATAGCGATTTAGAATATTCAGACATAAGCATGCAGCTATATAACACCTCAAACAGTATAAAAAATATATTTTTAACAGATAATTATGTAAACAAAAATGCAGTAATATTTTGTGCATTTTTAGATCCATCAGAAACCATAATTAATGCATTTGAATATTTTAAGGGAACAGTTGCATCGGCTTCAGTTTCAGATACAACAAGCGGTGTTGTTGTAGATGTGCAGTTGTCTAACCAATTTAAAAATTGGGATATTGTCAGAGGTAGAAAATTTACAGATCAATCACAACAAGATATATACACAGGAGACAAAGGCATGCAATTTGCACATTTGGCTAAAAACGATATTAGATGGAGAGCTTAAAAAATGGGACTACTTGCTGCCTTAAAAATTTTATTTTATGTTGGAAGTGGAGTTGCATCTTATAAGTCTTACAAAAAAGCAAAAAAATTAGAAAAACAAGCCAACCAACTCTTAATACAAAAGTATGGAACTGGTGGCGGTATTCCTGTTTCTTATGGAACTAGAAGAGTTGCAGGTACTGTTTTATATGCAAATACAATTAACAATAGAGAGCTATTTGTAGTCTATGCCATATCAGTTGGTGAGATACACAATATTAGCAATATCAAAATAGGTGGCAGGTCAGTTGCAGACACATCAGTTTTTGACCATTTTATACAAAGAAATACTAATTATTTTGGATCTACTCAGGCTGAGTTAGACAGAATACTTGCAAATCAAGATCCGCCTAACAAGCCTAGAATGGTTTTTAATTGTCACATGGGTGCAGCAGACCAGGTGGCAGATCCAATGTTAGTTGGGTGTGTTCCAGAATGGACTTCAGCACACAGGCTAAAAGGTATTGCTTACATTGCTTGTAACTTTGATTATGATTCTGGTGGTGGGATGTTTACTGGCCTTCCAGAGATTACTTGCGATGTCCAGGGTAAAAAAATATATGATCCAAGATTAGATTCCACTGTTGCAAATGGATCTGGTAGTCAAAGAATTAATGATCCATCTACTTTTGCATTTACAAACAATACACCATTAGTTTTGCTGGATTATTTAACAAATTCTGAATATGGCAAAGCATTGCCAACATCAGCTATTGATATGCAGTCATTTATTACTGCTGCAAATAAAAACATTACACAACAAACATTTACATATTCTGCAACACTACAAAGTTTAAGCACAGATGGATCTATGCGATTCAAAAAAAACACAGCAAATTTAGCAGTTTACACAGCTTTAAAAGTCGGTAATCCAATAACTATAAAGATTGGATCTACAACTTACGCATCTGGAACTGTTATTGGAAAAACTAGTAACAGTAGGGCAGATAGGTTAGAGGATGTGTATGAAGAAAGTCATAGTGAATACCAAGAGCCTAGAGAAACTTTATATGTAATTCAATTAAGCAGTGGAGCTGTAACAACTGAAATTGGTTTTAATCCAACTGCTGTAAGTATTGATATAACATCTACTCAAGACAGATTTCCTTTTAATGGCGTTATAGATACTGAAGAAACTGTATTTGATAATGCTAAAAAAATACTAGCAAATATGCGAGGTATTTTTAATTATATTAATGGAATATATTCTTTAAAAATTGAAGATTCCGAAGGTGTAACATTGTCTATAGGTGATGATGATATTTTACAATCAGGTATAAAAGTTGAAGTTGAAAACAAGGAAGAAAAATATAATATTGTAGAAGTTGAATTTGCTAATGCACAAAAAGATTATGAGTTAGATACAGCCACTTACAAACATACCTCAGCAACAACAGGCCAGGATTATACATACGATGATGGTGGTGAAGAGTTAAAACTTACCATCGAAATGCCATATATAACAAACTATAATATTGTTTATCAAAACGCTAAGGCAATTTTATTAAGATCACGAAGCAATAAAACCATTTCATTTACTGGTACTCATAAACTTTTATATGCAAAAGTAGGTGAGTTAATATCTATAACAAATTCCAGGCTTGGTATGGCAGGTGAGCAATACAGAATCACCAAAATGACTATCAACAATGATTTAACTGTAAGTGTAAATGCAATCATTTATCAATCTAGTATTTATGGATATGTAACACCCCCAGGCGAAAATATAGAGATACCAGATGATATGGTTGATTCGTTTAAAAGCGATACACCAACAAACCTTAATTTTGTAGATAAAGATCCAACAACAGGTGTGCAACCTTACTTGACCTGGACAAATCCAACAACATACCCTGCTTATGAATTTAGGGTTATTGTTAAAGATTCTAATAACAATGTTAAATATGATGGCAGAACTAAAAATAATTTTTTTAATTTAACAGGCTTAGAAGTTGATAATGGTTATACGGCTGAGGTTAAATCTTTAAATACTAATTATGTTGAATCACAGGCTGCTTCATATAACTTTAACAATTCTGTGCCACCAGTTCAAAATGATGACTTAGGAACAGGATCTGTAACTGATGCGAAAGTGGCAGATATATCAGCAGACAAAATTGATACTGGGGTTTTAAACTTAGGATCTGAGCCAGGAATGGCTGTTAGACAAACCAAAACTAGCTACAGCTCTACAGCTACAGGTTTTTGGTTAGGTAATGATGGTGGTACACCTAAGTTTAATATAGGTACTAGCACCAACTATCTACAGTTTGATGGTTCTAATTTACAAATTTCAGGAAATATATCAGCAACCACAGGTACTATTGGTGGCTTTACTGTTGGTAATAATTACTTAAGAGCAGGAACAGGAACAACAAGAATATCTTTATCCACAGTGGATGGTATACATCTTGGCAATAACACGTTTGCATCCGCACCATTTAAAGTTGCATTAAATGGAGATTTAACTGCTACAAGTGCAACTGTAACAGGAAATATTACTGCTACTTCTTTAAATGTTACTGATGCTAGTGTTACAGGAACACTTGATGCAAGTGTGATTACAGTAAATGGAGAGCTTTTATCTACATTGGTTGCTTATGGCAGTGTGCCAGATCAAACTGGAAATTGGACTAAATTTACAGATCAAGTAGCTTTTATAAACAATGTAGATTTTGAAGATGTTGTTGTTTTTAATGAAACCGCAGGCTTTTTTGAGCCTACAACTTTTGGTGATAATATTGATTTGCAAGGTGAGTTTAAAGTCAATGGTGCTATAGAGGTAGTATCAAACACACCATCTACCACAACAAACAAACTTTATAATTCTAGCGGTTCTTTATATTGGAATGGTCAAGCATTAGGAACGGGTACTGGTGATATTACAGCAGTAGTAGCAGGTTCTAACTTAAATGGTGGCGGTACTTCAGGTTCAGTTACTTTAAATCTTGATTCTACTATTACAGGCAATCATACCTTTTCTAACAATGTAATTATAAGTGGTGACTTAACAGTAAATGGCACTACAACAACTGTAAATACAAATGATCTAAACGTAAAAGATAAAAACATTACCCTTAACTATTCAACAGGCGATTCGTCTGCTTCGGCAAATGGTGCAGGTATTACCATTCAAGATGCTGTAAGTGCTACCCAAGATGCTACCTTAACTTGGAACACAGCTAATGATAGTTTTAACTTTTCACACAATCTTAACTTTGCAGACAATATAAAAGCTCAGTTTGGTGCTTCTAATGATTTACAGATTTACCATGATGGTAATAACAGTCGTGTAGAAGATACAGGAACAGGTGGATTACGTCTTATAGGTGGTAACTTTGTATCTCTACAAAGCACTTCAGGTGAGAACATGGTTGTTGCTACTGAGAATGGTGCAGTAACTTTATATCACAACAATAGTGCCAAACTAGCCACAACCTCAACAGGCATAGACGTTACAGGAACAGTTACAAGTGATGGTCTTATAAGTAGCGGTAACTTAGATATTGTTAGTTCATATCCAAGAATTAATTTAACTGATACAGGTGAAAATCCTGACTATTCAATTATTAATGCTAAT
>Ga0070754_10002089_pt1 | contig 15012 bp, 11 predicted proteins | sample VirMetDEL_Sep_01_FD_75181 | JGI IMG/M metagenome (GOLD analysis project Ga0070754, IMG submission 75181) | Aqueous microbial communities from the Delaware River and Bay under freshwater to marine salinity gradient to study organic matter... | ecosystem: Environmental > Aquatic > Marine >... | reverse complement strand
CGGTTAAACTGTTGGTTTTCTATGGTGAGATAATGGGAACTGGTAGCATTTCCTGAGAAGCTAGGGTTCTTAAACTTAAACAACATCTCATCAGCAGACGCACTACCTAAAGACCATATGATTGCAAAGATAAGAAAAACGCACACACAAGCAGCAACGGATATATGTCCTATAACACTAACGGCTGTTCTTATTATCTTTACGATCTGCTGCTTCACGTAACTCTATCACCGTATCTAGTTTCTGTTGCAAGCGTATGATGTCATTGTCTAACATTCGTATTCTGTCGATTAAACCAATCAAGGTAACTATAGTATCGCTTAATTTTGACTTTATTTCAGTAGTGATAAACTGCCATATGAAATAGATCATGTAAAGCAAGCCGACTGTGGCAACAATCGGGAACCCGTATTCGTTGATTAGCTGGGCAATATCCACTAATCTCTCCTTGCGTCTTCTTTCCCATCAGCTCTAGCTATCCGTTCTAGGTCTGGGCGTAACCCTACTACACTGCACATCGTACAATCCATACGCACCATGTCGTGATTCATTGTCTTAACTCTGTTGTCTAAGTTACTAACTATATTGTGAATTGCATCGACATCGCCGACAACAGATGCCAGTATGAACTTGATAGATAAAAACACAAAGAAGCCGCCGATAAGAGATATGGCTATCGGAAAACCAACTTCAGCTATTAGCGTAAAGACTTCAGTCATCGCCTATATCTAACCCACCCATTGCCTCGGCTGCTCGTTCTCGTACCTCTCTAGGAGCTATAACATCTTTATATGTTTTATTTGCTTCTTGTATTTTCATTTTTAACGAACGTAATTTTGTATCCCCACTAATTTGCAGCCGAAAAGCCTTTACATTTTTTGATTGATTATATTTACGTATTTTATCGTCTATTTCTGCAACTCCATCAAAATCGCCAGCATAGTGAGCAAAAAACCGTTTGTTTAATAAGCTGCGTTTTTTATCTTCTATCCTTCGTTTTTGGGTGTACATAATATTACTGTCTTCATACGCATCTGATACTTCAATAGAACTAAAACCAACACCTTGCATAAGGGAATTATACAAATTAATATCCTCGACAACAGGTCTACCTGCTTTATCAACCGCACCTTGTACGTAATAACGTATACCTTTCATAGGATTTCTAATTGCCGAAGGCATTATCATTTGCACGGCATCCATAACAGGATCTCGTCTTGAATCGTCAGATGCTCTTTTTATTCCGTCGCCAATTTGTATAAACAACGATGGTACTGGGCCAGCTAAACCAACAGCAGTTCCAAGAACATATCCGTAGTCTTCCATTCTTCTAGCATCATGGCGGAACAACATAGAATTAAACCCGACTCTGTTTGACATATCTATACCTAACAAATGGTTTAAAGGCCCACGGTGAGCTACATCTCCTAATACTATTTTCATGTATTGATCAAAATTTTGATAATCTGGATCATCTTCGTCAGCACCAAGTTCGTACATAGCTTCTGCTAAAAACATCCCCGGTATACCACGAGCACCAGCAAAAGTAGTAGCCATTATTGTTATAAACGCAAGCTGCCTTCTAGCAAATTTTATTGCGTCTATTGGTGCTCCAGTATCAGGGTCAATAGGCATAGAGCTATCAGATTTATGGTTTTTAGGTAAAACTTTACCTACAGAGTTAAACATTAATTTATATTGTAGATATAACTGAGAAAACACAAATCGTTTGAAAGTACCAAGTACCTTACCAATCGGGCCTTGAAAATACCTAGGCCCAAGTTCTTGTAACGCAGTACCACTAGCTTCTTCTGTAATTTTTAAAGCGCGTTCTATAGCTAAATCTTGTATTTGTTCTGTTGTTTTATTAAGTTTTCCTTCTGCTTTTAATTTAGTAAAATTATCTATAGCTAATTCATAAGCAGCCTTTATTCCAACCTCTCGGTTAGCGCGTTCTGAGTTTTGAAATGACCAGTTTGCAGCTAACATAAGTCTATCCATTGTAGAACCTATGTTAGTAAATTCATTTCTTGCTTCTTGTAATTCTTGCGATGTAGTTCTACGTATTGCATTTCTTTGAAGCGATGTTGTGTATAGTTTATCCATACCTTTATCTTTTAAAACATCGTTTGTAAATATTGTTACATCAGCCAAAGAAGCGTTTATTCCCGGAACAGTTAATGTGGTGTTGTTATCTCTACCCGTAGAAGGACTAAATAAATTTTTAAAGTACTGCTTTAGTATCTTCAATATCATGTTAGTAGCCGGAACAAAACCAAACTCTGCAACTAGTTTAGGGTAAGTTACAAGAGGTAGTTGCGTTAAGTTAACTACTGCAGATGAAATATTACCTGCTAAATACATATTGTAGCCTAATGCAGATAACTTTCTTGCAAGTATAGGGGGGTTTGGGTTCCGTAAAAAACTAGATCGTTTTATAATTTCGTTTCTTATGCCAGCTTCTGCTCCCGCCGAAACTTTACCGCCTTCTGCTTGTACTATTGCTTCTATCTGGTTGTTCAACTCTGCTGATGTTTCTAAAGCTGAAATTTCATTTGCCATTTTTATAGACGTTTGAGCAAAATTTTGTATTACGTTGTTATTAAACCCAAGCACCCCATCACGTTTTTTAAAGTGCTGTCTTAAAGAGTCGCTTGGGAACGAATTATAGTAAGACTCAACCATACTAGAAAACAATTTAGTGTGGTCTTCTTTTGCTTTTGCATCTTGTTTTGAGTTGCCTGTAGGTAAAGGTTTGTCCATTTCAGATAACAACTTTAATATTTGTTGGTATGCTGCAACTTCACCACCCCCGTTTTGAAGAGAGTCTTTAGATGTTCTTTTGTACACGCCTCGTGCTATTACAAAAGGTATTGGTTCTTTATCTTTTCTTTTTTTATTGGCTTCTTCAACTTTTTTATTTTCAACTTCCATACTCCGAAGCGCTCTTTTAGCTTCTGTATTTGAGTTAAACGCTTCTGTGTATCTTTTTGCACCGCTATCTGTTGGTATTTCAACGTCAATCCAATGATCGCCATTTCTAACTAAAGCTACATAAGGGACAATTCTATTGCTTTCTAGTTTTATTCTTAGTTTTTGGGCAGCAGAAAGAACTTCTTGGTATTGGGGGCTATCTTTATCTATTGCCCCTAATTTGTTAGTTAAATAATCCAACATTAAGTTGCCGTATTTTTCGTTAGAATTAATAATTAACCTGTAGGCTTCTTGTAATTCGCTTGGTAAATTTTCAAACCTTGTTACAAGGCTAAAATCTATTGGGCCTAATTCTGGATCTCTTGTTTTTACATCTTCTACTAATTCTGCTCTCGACTTACGCAAATCAGTTTGGGTTACAGAAGACATATTTGTAACAGTATTAAATTCTTCTACTAGTTTATCGCTTTGTTCTTTTGGCAAACCTTGTGTTGCCGTGTCTCGTAGTCTAGTAACTTCAATTAATACTTGTGATATGTCTCTGTTATATTCGTCTGTTTTAGCTCGTTTCGATGCAACAAGCTCGCCTAATTTTTTAATTTGTTCGGCTAACGCTGGACTAAATCTATTTGCTTGGTCTACTAATTGGTCAAAACTTAAACTGCCGTAAAATATATTTCCTAACGTGTCCATTCCATTAGAAACACGGTCTACCGCAAATGCAAATTTTGGGTTGTATGTAATATCGTCGGCAACACCAAGAAGTTTATTTTGTATTCCTATAATTCCTTCAGCGTTAGATGCTTGACTAAACAATAGCCTAGACGAAAGGTAACTTAATTTTTTATTAGGTGCTCTTATAGCAAGTTGTGCTCCACCGTATGCTAAATCAACAACACTTTGAGCATCTATGTCTTTTGCTTCTGCCCACCCACGTCGCCTTAAAACACCTTTTAAATACTGCATTAGTCGTTTAAAAAAAGTACCTAACCTAGACTGTTTTTTTGAAGAAGGGTTAATACCATTCTGCACAGCTATTTCAACAAAATACGCAAGCATTTCATGGTTTTTGGTTTCTGGGTCTAATTTTTTACCTGTAGCTTTTTCTATTTCTGCTATGTGGTTTGCAGCAGCTTTTGCTATCTCGTGCTCTTTGCTGCCGTCGTTGTTTGCAGCAAACTGGTTAATTTTTTTAGTTAAGTAGTTGTAGTTGGGCCGCCCAAGAAGGTTTACCATACCTATATGTGTTCCTACCTCGTGTAGAAATACACCTAATTCGTTGCCTGCTTGTATATTGTCTGTAAATAAATAGGCTTTATCACGGATTACAACACCTTGAGTCTTATCAGTTATACCCGCAACATTACCAAGCCCTGCTTCTGCTACAGTAGCAGTAATAGATACTCTTTCATTGTTTGTAACGTCTACACCAAATTCAGCTAATCTACTTGCAGTTTCTTCTACAGTAGACGGTGTAGTTACACCTGCTAAAGCTATCGAAGAATATGTTGGAGTGCCATCTATTACACTAGCAGGATCTTCTTCTATTTTTGTTACTTCTGATACTTCTGTTATTGGACTACCAAAATGTATATTTCTAGGCTTTGTATTTATACTATTTACAATTTCTATAGGTATTAAACCTACTTTAGGTTCTATAAAAAACGGCACAGGGTCTGTAGCATTGTCTCCAATTTTTTTAGAGTCGTAGTTTTTAACAAAAACTAATCTTGCAGTGTTATTTTTACTGTCAGGTACAAGTTCGTACGCCCCACGTTCTCCTTTTTGAAATAACCGACCAAAAGAATTTGCGTCATCATAAGTCATATATACAGTTTTTCCGCTACGTGGTTGTACTCCTGAACCTTCTTTATCTCCTCTTTCAGCACGATTTCTTATTGTTGTGCTATCACTATACCGAGTATACGTAGACCCTTTTGCGGTAGTAAACGTACTAATTACTTCATCCGTTGGTTTCTTTGTTGGTTTCTTTTTCTTTGTTGGTCTATTTTTTTCTGCTGCTGCTTTTTCTTCTGCTGCTTTTTCTTTTGCTGCTGCTATATTTTTTAGTGCATTGCTAGTTCTTACATTCTCTAAACTATTAAGTATAACTTCAGATTTTGGCAAAATATCAGGAAATCCTAATGACGCAGTTAATACAGCAGCTTCACTTCTAGCAGCTTTTGCTACTCTTGCTTCGTTTGCATTTGCACTAAAAACAGACGGATAACGCTTATTTTCTTCAAAAAACGTAAAATAATCTTTTATTACGTCCATCTGCCTTTTATTTATTTTTGATTGGTTATTACCAATAAATTTTGGTAGTTCCTCTCGGAATTGTACGCCAAAGGATTCAGCAACTTCTCTTTCTTGTTGTTGTTCTTCTTCTGGTAGCGCATTAAAACGAGCTGCTTCTACTTCTCCTACTCCTGCACCTGCACCTTCTGTTTCCGTCGGAGCATCTTCTGTAGGTCGATCAAATCCTTCTTGTGTTGGTGTTCCTGTAGTTTCTTCCCCTGTAGTTTCTTCCCCTGTAGCTGCTGCTGTTTGTCCTTCTATTCTTTTTTGTTCATTCTCTGCCGCCTTTAGTTTTCTTGCTTTAACTTCGGCAATAAGTTTGTCAATTCTTTCGTTTTTACCTGTTTCTGCGTACTCAAGTAATTTCTTCTTCTCAATTTTTGGAAAAGGTTTACCTTCTTCCGCATATTCATTGCTTAATTTTTCATAGGTATCAAAAGCTAGTTGATCTTTTGCTGCGTTTAATTCATCACGTTTTGTTTTATTAGCAGCTTTAGCGGCAGCTTTATCTTCAACTTTTTTCTGTTTAGCTAAGTCTGCTTCTTCTTTTTTTAACTTTGCCGCTTTTATTTTTGTATCAGCTTGCCAAGTTTTATACTCGGCTTCTTTTGCGGCTGTTGGGTTAACACCAACTTCAGTTACAGGGTCTGTAGTTTCACCAAATAAATCTATTTGCCCTTTAGTTTTGTCAAGTGTAGTTTCTTGCAATTTATTAAACGCTTGTTCACGTTTTGCTTCTATTTTGGCTATTTCTTGTTCTGGTTTTACAAGCGCACTTTCAAGAGAAGCTGTTGAGCGACCAGCAGCTTCTTGTTCATTAATTTTGTCTTTAAGATCTTTTACTCTTGCTTGAGGTTTTTCTAGTTCTTTATCGTATTTTGTCTGTAACTTTTTTAGTTCCGTGTCGTACTGTGCATCGCCAGAACTAAACAAATCATCTTGTTGCAACTTAGTAGTATCCGTTATTTCGCCTGTTGCGTCTTGATCTTGTTCCCCTTGCAATCTTTTGTTTTCTTCTATATCTGCAAGTCGTTGTTCTTCAAATGCACTTGCGTCTTTTTTTGCTTGTTCTCTTTGTTTAACAGCGCTACGTACCTGCAAACCTTCTTGTGTACCACCAGCAGCGCCAAACGCACCACCTGCTAGAGCACCACGCAACCCTGATTCTATAAGTCGATCAAAGTCTTCACTGGTTAGCGCTTCGTAGTTTTCCCCAACAATTCGTTCTGCAGCTAAACTAAGAGCTTCCTGAGTGCTTTCTGTTACACCCTCTAACGCAAACCCTTTACCTGCACCTAAACCAATAGAGCCAAGCACTTCTTTTGTAGCTCCAGTCTTCTTCATTGCTTCTGCAACAACTTTTGCTTTTAATGCAGGGTTAGCTCTAAGTCTTTTTACAACTGCTGTAGGTAGTATGCTGTCTAACGCAGCAGACACAGAACCCGTTAATAATGCTGCTCCGGGAGCAAGATCACCTGTAGCGTCGTATATATTACTAAATACTTCTGGGGCGTTAAGTGCGTAACTGCCTAAAAATGCAGCGGGCATAATAGCTTGATTACCAGCGGCTGTTTGTGCTTCTGCAAGACTAGCTCGTAGTTTAATTTGTTCTTTGTCTATAGTTTCTTTTTTAAGTTTTTTCTTTATCGCACTGCCAGCAAGTTTTTTAGCCCCAAAAGCAGCAACACCTGTGCCACCAGCAATACCAATTATGTTAGGTATATTTTCACCAATAGATTCAGCAGCATACGTAAGAAAATCACCTACACCATCAATATCTTTATACGATTTTATTTGAGTTGGGTTTAGAGCTTCTAAATTAGCTCTGGATAGTTCAGCTTCTTCTAACTGCCGTCTTGCGTAATCATCTTGACCTAAAGCACTTCCAAGAAGAGCAGGCAGTTCATCACCTAATGTAATCCCAGCTCGGTCAATACCACGCCCAATACTAGACGTAAATGAATCAATAAGCCCTTTTTTTGGAGCAGAGCCGCTAAGTTGCGGTGTTTCAGCAGGGCCAACTTGTTGTTGGACGTATTGTATGATTTGGTCTTGTGTAGCACCTTCAGGAGCATTAACGGTATACGTTTTACCTGTAGGTGCTGTTACATCAAATTGTGGCATTACCTACCCCGTTGTACTTGGTGCTACACTATATCCCGCTGTGCTTTGTAGTGGAGTTGTCCCGCTTATTTGGTTTAACAAAATTGTTGTGTCTTGTTTTGCAAGCAATTTTTTCATCCCATCTATTAATGTTTTTTCGTTATTCGCGACAATTCCATTTGCACGTAAAAGAGCTTGAGCTTCTGCAGGGGCTGCAGCAACTGCATTTATTGCTTCCTGATCATATACTCCAGTTAGTATACGCTCGTCTATCATTTCAGAAACTTTTAATCTATTTGCAGGAGTTACTCTGCTTTTAGCGTTTGCTGATACTGCTAATTGCTCTAATTTGTTGTCTTGAGCTATATCTGATGCAGCTAAATCGCCTGTAGCTTTTGCATACCCACCAAGCCCACTAGCAAGTAGTCCTTGGCCTGTAGCGTCTGCAGCAATATTTTTACCTGTTAATTGACCTTGTCTAAAAAGAGTTTTCATAAACCCATCTTTATCGAAATTTGATATCCCTGACATGTCTGGTAGAGTTTTGTTTGCTTTTGGTTCTTCTTCACCACCACTAAAATCACTACTTGCAATAAGTCCACCAAGACCTGCAACACCAGATGCAGCCATACCCGTTCTAAGTTTTCTTAAAGTCCGTGGGCCAGTTGTTATTCCGCTTTGTAAACTAAACCCGCCAAATGTTTTTTCGCCCGGCCTAGTAAAGTAATTTTTAACCCCTTGCCCAAGCCTAGATCCTAACAGTGCTCTCCCACCTGCAAGTGCAGCGCGTCCTCCTAAACCTACTAACCCTGCTCCCGGAACAGCTAACAAACCATAACTAGCAGCTAAACCCGGATTTTCTTTAATCCACTGTAATTTATCAGAGTCATCTCCAAAAAACTCTGCGGGTTCGGTTTCGCCACCTTTAGCGTATCCAACAATACCGCCATCAGCCATCATTTGTTGTGCAGGCAGTTGAGCAATGCCACTTATAGGGGTATCTGCAGAGTTTTTTTCTGTAAGAGCCATACCACCCACACCTTCCATAAGTCGTGGGTCTTGATTGTTTTGCTGTGGTGCTACGCTAGGTATACCGCCTACTTGCGATGCTATTTTATCCGCAACTGTACTAGTAGGAGGCTCAACTGCACTCTGAGCCGCGCCTTGTCTAGTGTCTAACACCATTGTAGCTACAGTAGCAAACGGGCTTTCATCTTGAATAAGTTTTGATAGATACGAATCCGGCATTTTAACCAACATGCTGTGTACTTGAGCAATGTTTTTGTTGTACCCAAGACCGCCAGTATTTCTATCCATAGGATTTGGACTCATTTAAACCCCCCATACGCGCCGTAAGTTGATAGAGCACCAATACCTGCTCCTAATGCTTGGTTTCCAAACGACGGTGTTGGTGTATTTTTATAAGCAATTCCAGTTGATCCCATTTGCTGTGGCAACCCTCGAATAATATTGCTGTACACCCCAAGTTGTTCTTTACCATAATCACGTTGTCTAAGAAAATCGGCATAGTCAGTATCAAGTTGCCGTTGGTTAAACGCTTGTTGTTTGTCACCTATCCCCATTTGTGCTTGGTATCTAGCAAAATCAGACGCTTCTTGAGCTTTTCCTATATTGCCTAGTCCTGCTGCACCTTGCCCTAGACCTTGCATTCCTGTTTGACCTAATAGCTGATTACTTTGTCCAAATGCGTTATAGCCCTGCCCAGATAAAGCACCGTATTGGCTTCCAGCTTGACCCATAGCACCAAACCCTTGGCCTGCCATAGTTGCGCCTAATTTAGCAGAACCCATACGTCGTGCTTGATCTCGTTCAAACTGTTGTTGTGCGTTTTCATAACCTCGCATCCCGCCTTGCATCTGTATATCAGATAGTTGTGTTGCAGTATCACGGTTCCGCATAGAGTCCATGACAGCTTGGCGTGTACCACCTGCTGTGCCTCGGCCTGCTGCAGATAAGTTAGCTAGATTACCTTGTCGGGTAGCTTCTTCTCTAGCTTGACGTAGTGCTACATCCGTTACCTGTTGTTGAAACGGATTAGTGTATTGTTGTGCTTGATCTGCACCAAATGCTTGTGGAGTAGAATCAGCAAATGCTCGTTGCATACCTTGATCTGTTGCACTTTGCCCACGTTGCCCTAGCGCATCAGCCGCGCCAAAAGCTCTACCAGCCCCCATAGCTGCTTGACCCATGCTCATACCTTGAGCTATACCCGCACCGCCAAGACCTTGTGTAGCTGCACCGTATCCTAGGTTGCCTTGAGCACCGTACATATTAGACGCTTGCCCAAATTGTTCTGGCGACTGCATACCTCGAATATTGCCCATTGCAGCTTGTTGGTCAGCGTTAAACGCTTCATTACGTTGCCCACCATACGCTTGGTACGGTGTTCTTGATTCGGCTTGCGCTCTTGATGAAACATCAGTTAAGTACGGGCGTAAGTATTCGGGTACGTTTGTTGTGGTTACCTTACTTGTCGAACTTGTTGAAGTAGGTTGTTTTCCGCCGCCGCCCATACTTATTCTCCTAAATCTCTTAGATCTCTTACGTACACTTGGGTTTTTAAAGCCCACCCAATACTGCTGTACAGCCTTCCTAAACTTTCTTTATTTGTACTACACTCTAAATAAGTGCAATCTAAATCAAGAGCCATATTTTCAAAAAACGGAAGGTATGTTTCTGTATCACCTCCTGTCCTGTGTTCAGGGGCAACCCAAGCAACCCATATATTTAATGTTTTTTTATGCGTAAAAGGGTCTATTATAGTTTCTGCAACAACAAACCTTGCTTTTTCTACAACCATTAATATTGCGCTACCATTAACGCAGTTAGCGTACACATCTTCTGGTCTATACGTCAGTAAAGGTTGTTCTTGTAGTATAGACTCTATTGCTGGTTTTACCCAATCCCATTCAAGCCGTATGTCGCCGTAAATAAAATCTGGATGTTCGGTCATGCTGGCATGTACTCATTAGGGTTAATCGCATCGGGTTGCTCTATAGAACCTCCTCGTGCTTTACGTACTCTGTCCATCATAGCATACAGTTGTTTGGCGCCAGCGCCTGTATCGCCGTTGCCCATATCAGATACTACGTCAGCAGGAACAACAAACTCGCCCGGAGATAGCGCTGCAGGCTGTTGTCCAGAGATGGAAGTCATAATGTCATCGCTCATACCATCACCCGGCCCTTTAGTTAAACCACCATCAGCAAACCCCATAAGGCCGCCTTGAGCTGCATATTGATATCCACCTACAGGGTAATTATATTTTTCTGCGTTAGGGTTTTTTGAAGGGTTCATCGTTATACCAAACGGGCCTTTTACTGATGAAGGTGGGGTATACGCTGCTGAACTGTCGGTTCCATATGGGCCACCACCGTAAAAATTAGGTTCTGTACCTTCAGGGCCATAGTAGTTACGGGCGTTAGGGTTTACTTGTGTAATACCACCATCGTTAGGATTAAAGTACGACGCTTCAAATGTTCTAGGTATAAAATTACCAAAAGAATCTCGTTCCATTGGAGCTACGTTTTGCGCTGTTCTGCTGGTTTGGTATCCACCTTCAGGGAAAAAGTTTTTCTCTTTTTTTATTTCCGGCGGGTCTTCTGGTGTAGGTGGTTTATACCCTGCAGCCATACCAGCAGCCGATGCAGCTAAACCTAGTTTATTGCTTCCGAGTGTACTAAGTACATCGGGACTAGTAAGCCCTCTGCCTACGTTAGCTAATGTTGTACCTGTTGAAGTAACTGCAGGGGTTAAAGCCTGTCCAGTTAGTGTTGGCGATTTCGCAATTGCCATATTTGTTGCTTGTTGCCTTGCCGTTTCACCTCCCGCTGCACCTAAACTAGTTGCTATACTTGCGCCACCAAGCCCACCAAGTCCGTATTTAAGCCCTTGTCTCCAATCACCGCCAGATGCAGCTAACCCGCCAAGACCCATTGCTCCGCCTATTGTAAACGGGTTTATAAACGCGCTGCTCAAACCTCCAGTTGCAATAGCCAAACCCCCGCCTATTAACATAGGCAGTATGTTACTTAAAAAACCTGCTTCCGGTAGCCCTGTATCGGGGTTAGTAGTTAAACTTCCTCCAAACCCTTGCGCTAAACTCTGTAGTCCCTGCACTTCATTAGGTGTCATATGAACAAGTTCTGTATCAGGCCCACGACCTAATGCTGCTAAACCTTGTGCTGGTTGTCTGTATTGCATGTTCATATTGCCTACTATATCCCTAAAGTAGTGAAGTTAAAAGTATCCAACGTGCGTCTGTTACAGAGTATATAAGAGATACAATGCCTGTGCCCGTAGTAACTACGTCAGCCCCTGTGTTTGTTAGTATTCTGTTCGCTGCTGTAGAAGTAGCATCGTTTGTAATCGTCATATGCTGGGAAGTTGTATTATAGAGTATCACTACCCGTCCGTCTGGGTTATCAGGCTTTGTAATGCCAGAAATACTGAATGCACCTGTCGGCCCTGTGATACGTATAAAAGACTTGTTAGGTAACACAATGTTGTTGTTAGCCCCGTTAGATGCTGCAAAAGCACCGAAGGGCAGTTGTATTACGTCAGTCACAACACTATCTAGGCTTAACCCTGCTTTGCTGTCATGGATACTAAAGTACGACCCAATAGACCGTATTAAGTCAAAAAAGTACCCATTGTCGTATTCATTAGGTGGTGCAGGTAGATTAGGTGATCTGTGCTGTTGGAATGCCATACTAACCTCTACGCCCATCAGGTCTTACATCAGCGCGTGGTGTACCTAACTGCCATGCAACACCTGCTGCAGTAGATTGTATCTTTAACGACAGTTGCCTACCACGAGCGCGAATATGTAACTGCTCTGTAAATTCGTCTATTGTAGAAGCGCTTACTGCTGTAGTAGCTAACGAACTGCCGCTAGGACTTGTGCTGGTTGTTGTAGCACTAGACCCCGGAAAGTTTTTAGTGTCTATACTCATTAATGCGCTAGGTGTTACGTTATTATCAGACCCAACAAAATTCATATCAGGGATAACTTTTCTAACCAACGTAAACCTATCACCCTCATCTAACGACACACTGGCTGATGTAATAGAGGCACTTAATGCTGAACCGTCGGCATCGTTACCAAACTCATGATTGTAGATAAACCCATCATCGCTTGCTGCTTGTGGGTATTGGCGTGTTGTAGAGTCTGACCATGCAGTTCTATCAAAGTTATCGTCGCATTCGCCGTGGAACCAGATGTTATCTAAATAGTTGTATACGACGTATGTATCTATAGTTGTGCTACTAGAGGAGCAATAGAACCACCATATTTCATGGAACTCAGCGTTTAGTCCTGCAAAGAACTGGTCAGTCTGTGCCTCGTTAAAATCTTTAAACACATGATCATCTAGCGTACACGGCAATGTCTGTACTCGTCCGTTGTACATATAAAACTTATTACTGCCCATCCAATACACAACGCTGTCTACATTAACAACCGCATTAGGGGCAATCAAACTAACGTAGTTAGATATCTCATCTAGCCTAAACACTTCAAACCCACCAATAAATTTTAATGAGTTGACAGAAGATTCAGTAAATATAAGGGTTTCGTTGCTAGTAGGTACTCCAGTCATAATTGAAGAACCATTTTGTACGTTAAGTGAGCCTGCTGTAGTTAAATCGCTAGGAGTCCAATTTTGAATTACTGTAGCGTCAGACCAACGAACAACCAATGGGTCGTGGGCTGAAAGACCGTAAGGTACACACCCTAACGCTAGTAGGGTTCCGCTGGTGTTGTCTTGAGATATAAGTACCTGCGTAACTTTAGTTGGTACGTCTGACGCACTACCTAATGTACTTAAAAGTACCGCACGAGTGTTTAGTGCTGAGTTATTAGCCCAATAGTATATCTCTCCTGAGTCGTCACCATCTATAGTGTATCGAGCGTTGTACACCAGATCGTCAAAGTATTTCGTAAAATGCACTAGTCTAAGCGGTAAATACACCCCATCTGCTACTGCAGAAGCTGTACCCCAAGTACCTTCGTCCCAGCCATCTGTACCCCAACCAAGCCCTACTGAACTTGTATCAAGGCCAACAGGCATTTGATATTGCGCTACGGTGCTACCACCGCCGCCACCGGAAACTGCGGCGTTAGAGTTTAAAGCATCTCCGTTTGCATCTAAGGCTGTAAAAGTAAATACATTGCCGTCAGTAATGCTGTCTATAACGTATTCTTTATTTAGTATGGTAGCTGTAATGTTACTAGAGCCTAAAGTAGCAGCGGCTGAAAAAGTAACGTAATCACCTGCATTAGCTCCATGGCTTGCTTCAGTTACTGTGATTGTTGATGATCCGCTTGTAGAGGTAAACGTAGGATCTCCTCCACCAGAGGTTAATCTAACCCCTGTAATATCAGTAATCGTACCGCCCGTATCCAAATATACTTTTTGACTTGTGCCTATTGCCATGAAGTTACTGACACCAGACGGGGTGTAGTTATATAAGCTACGGCAAATACCAATAAACGCGGATACCGTGTACTTAGCAAACCCACCAATCTTCTTAGGAAACCCTTGAACAAAGCGAACCTTGTTTGTGTTATACCAACCACCCTCTGCAGAGTAGTCAGATATGTCTTTGTTAACTCCGGGCCTAAATACTAACTTTCTTAACATTAGACTAGTAAGCTCCCCACACTTTAACCTTAGTGCCGCCCCAGTATTCTACGGCTAGACCTGCTTCTATTAGTTTTTCGTTAATAGAATTATCTTGTTTATCCCAAAGCACCCCTAAGATGCGTCCGTACTTACCACGTCCTTGCGACTCTAATACAAAACCGTCTTTGGTTAGTTCTTTAAGTAACTCTTTAGCTTGTAGCCCTAGTTTCTTTTCGGCTAAGTCTCTAGTTCTTGATTCTGGAGTATCAATACCTACTAATCTAACTCTTTGTTTTGCAAGAACAATCTTAAACCCTAGGTCGATATTAACGTCTATCGTATCTCCATCGACTACTCTATCTAACGTACAGGTATATACAAACGGTTTAGCCATGATTACTTCCTTGTCATTGCGGCGCTACCAAAGTAGAAACCTATGATGTTCATTATAGCAACGGGCAACCATTCAGGAGTTACCCACCCATCCATTGTTATATACTCTACTGCTGTTTTAGTATTGTCAAAGATACCAAATAAGTATTTGCTCCCAGTAGTAATTTCTACAGGGATGTTAGTAGCTTGGCCTAATAGCGGAGCAAGAAAAACAACACCAATACCTGCCATCATTGCAGAAACCACTATAAATCGTCGTATCCATGCAGCATTAGGGTTTTGGTAGTCTCTAGCGCTATTTACGCCTTCTTGTATGGACTTGTTGTAGCCCATCATCATTTTGTGTTGTTCGGCTTTGTCAGCTTGCGCCTGCGCCCACATCTTCATGACACCGCCTAACGCGGTAGATCCCAACATAGATACGGCTTCTATAGGCAATCCGAACATAACGCTACCTCACAATTAGATCTTCCAAGCAATGCCAGCTAAGAGCGCAATAACTGCGCCAGCACCTGTAATCATAATAAACTCTATACGTTTAATACGCAGTATAGCCTCTTTCCACCGTTCTTCCATCTGGACTTCTACAATTGTGACTCGTGTGTTTAAGCTGTTAACTGCGTCATTCATTTTACAT
>Ga0070754_10002088_pt1 | contig 15013 bp, 16 predicted proteins | sample VirMetDEL_Sep_01_FD_75181 | JGI IMG/M metagenome (GOLD analysis project Ga0070754, IMG submission 75181) | Aqueous microbial communities from the Delaware River and Bay under freshwater to marine salinity gradient to study organic matter... | ecosystem: Environmental > Aquatic > Marine >... | reverse complement strand
GTCTTCTGCGTGCGCCGGACATTGCGTGTCAGCGTATCGATCTGCGCTTCGGTGAGGCCGCGCCCCTCGCCGCCAGCCAGCTCGCTGAGATATTCGGGGACCTTCTCGAGCCCGATCCACCTCGCCAGCCGGTCGGGCGCCTCGATCCGCCCGTCGGCCCGTACCAGCAGCGGAATGGCGGGACCTTCCTCGATCAGCCGCGACAGGCGCTGGGCGGTCTTGCGACTGGCGATCGATCGCTGTTCGCGTCCGCTGGCGCGCAGCATCACCCACACCGCACCCGCGGTCCAAAGCGCCAGCAGAAGGCCGATAACGGCCAGCAGTGCGGGAGATGAGTCCATTACCCGCCAGCTATGCCTACGCGCGCGGGGATGCAATGCCCCCGCGCGCGTTCATGCGTGTGTATCCGGACCGGAACGGCCGTCAGTAACGGTAATGTTCGGGCTTGAACGGCCCATCGACCGGCACGCCGATGTAATCGGCCTGCTTCTGGCTCAGCTTGGTCAGCTTCACGCCCAGCTTGTCGAGATGGAGCGCCGCGACCTTTTCGTCGAGATGCTTGGGCAGGACGTAGACGTCGTTCTTGTATTCGTCGCCCTTGGTCCACAGTTCGATCTGCGCGAGCGTCTGGTTGGTGAAGCTGAAGCTCATCACGAAGCTCGGGTGACCGGTGGCGCAGGACAGGTTCACCAACCGGCCCTTGCCGAGCACGATGATTTCCTTGCCGTCGGGGAACTTCACCAGGTCGGTACCCGGCTTGAGTTCGTTCCACTCGTAATTGTCGAGCGCCGAGATCTGGATCTCGCTGTCGAAGTGACCGATGTTGCAGACGATCGCCTTGTCCTTCATCGCCTTCATGTGTTCGGCGGTGATGACGTGTTCGTTGCCCGTCGCGGTGCAGAAGATATCGGCGACCTTGACCGCTTCTTCCATCGTCACGACCTCGAAGCCGTCCATCGCGGCCTGCAGCGCGCAGATCGGATCCACTTCGGTGACCAGCACGCGCGCGCCGCCGTTGCGCAGCGACTGCGCCGAACCCTTGCCGACATCGCCGAAGCCGGCGACGCAGGCGACCTTGCCCGACAGCATCACGTCGGTTGCGCGGCGGATCGCATCGACCAGCGATTCGCGGCAGCCATAGAGATTGTCGAACTTCGACTTGGTCACGCTATCGTTCACATTGATCGCGGGGAACGGCAGCTTGCCCTGCTTGGCGAGATGATAGAGGCGGTGGACGCCGGTGGTGGTTTCTTCCGACACGCCGACGATGTTCTTGACCGATTTGGTCAGATAGCCCGGCTTGGCCTTGAGGAACGCCTTGAGCGCGCGCTGGAATTCGATTTCCTCGGCATTCTGCGGCTCGGGCAGTTCCTCGCCCGCTTCGACGCGCGCGCCCCACAGCGCGAACATGGTCGCATCGCCGCCATCGTCGAGAATGATGGTCGCTGTCTGGTCGGGATCCTCATCGGTCGACCAGTCGAAGATGCGGCCGACATAGTCCCAGTAGTCGGCCAGGCTCTCGCCCTTGATCGCGAAGACCGGGATGTCCTGCGCCGCGATGGCCGCCGCGGCATGATCCTGCGTCGAGTAGATGTTGCAGGTCGCCCAGCGCACATCCGCGCCGAGCGCCACCAGCGTCTCGATCAGCACGGCGGTCTGGATCGTCATGTGCAGCGAACCGGTGATCCGCGCGCCCTTCAGCGGCTTTGCCGCATACTCCTCGCGCAGCGCCATCAGGCCCGGCATCTCGGTTTCGGCAATGGCGATCTCGGCGCGGCCGTAATCGGCCAGGGCAATGTCCTTGATGACGTAATCGGTGAATTCGCTCACGGTAAATCCTCAGTCTATCGGGGTGGTGGCCGCCTGGGGGGAGTGCGCGGCTGCCGCATGGCAGCGGCCCTAGCCGCCCAGCCGAACGAGGGCAACATCCCCTCCCCGGCCCCGTACCAACCCCCGGGCCGCGCCCGCGCTGGGAGCTTGCGCATCGCCGCGGTGCAGCTTACCTCACCCGGCACACGCGATAGACGGAGTTTTGTTATGACGATTTCGGTAGGCGACAAGCTGCCTGATGTAAAAATGGTCAAGGCGACCGAGAACGGCCCCGAGCAGGTAAGCTCGGCCGACTACTTCAAGGGCAAGAAGGTGGCGCTGTTCTCGGTGCCCGGCGCCTTCACCCCGACCTGTTCGGCCAAGCACCTGCCCGGCTATGTCGACAAGGCCGGCGATCTGAAATCGAAGGGCGTCGACGAAATCGTCGCCACGGCAGTCAACGACGCCTTCGTGATGGGCGCCTGGAAAAGCGCTGCCGGTTCCGACGACATCACCATGCTCGCCGACGGCAATGGCGATTTTGCCGAAGCGGTCGGCCTGACGATGGACGGTTCGGGCTTCGGCCTCGGCAAGCGCGGTCAGCGTTATTCGATGGTGGTCGAGGACGGCGTGGTTACCCAGCTCAATGTCGAAGCACCGGGCGATTTCTCGGTCTCGAGTGCGGAACACATGCTCGGCCAGATGTAAGCCATCGGCCCTGCCGACACGCAAACAGACGCCCCGTCCGGCTTGCTGCCCGGCGGGGCGTTTTTACTTGCGGGTTTGACCTCGGAGCCGGCCGCCCGGGCGGTCAGCCGTATCCCATCAGCTTGAGCACTTCTTCGCGGCTGCGATGGTCGTCGAGGAAGGTACCCATCATCCTACTTGTGACCATGCCGACACCGGGCGTGCGCACGCCGCGCGCGGTCATGCAGGCATGCGATGCCTCGATCACCACCGCGACGCCCTGCGGCTGGAGATTTTCCCAGATACAGTCGGCCACTTCGGCAGTCAGGCGTTCCTGCACCTGCAGCCGCCGCGCGAAGCCGTGCAGCACGCGCGCAAGCTTCGAAATGCCGACGACGCGGTCATGCGGCAGATAGGCGATCGCCGCCTTGCCGATGATCGGCGCCATGTGGTGTTCGCAATGCGACTGGAACGGAATATCCTTGAGCAGGACGATCTCATTGTAACCGCCAACTTCCTCGAACACGCGATCGAGGTGCACTGCCGGGTCCTCGGTGTACCCGATGCAGTATTCCTTCCACGCGCGCGCCACCCGCTTGGGGGTGTCGAGCAAGCCTTCGCGCGCGGGATCGTCGCCCGTCCATTCGATGAGCGTGCGGATCGCATCCTGCACATGCTCTGGAACGGGCAATTTGCCGCGCGGATCGTCCTCGTCGGGTCCAACTAGGCTGCTCACGTTCCCTTGATCCTCCTGAACTTGTCGCGAAACCGCTTGAGCCTGCTCCCCTTGCGGAAAAGCCCGCCGTTTGCAAACGGCTCGAACATGTCGTCGGGGTCCTCCGGATCGAGCAGCGCGCTCTCGGCGAGGCCCTTTTGCACGTCGTTGAGTTCGGGAGGATGGTAGCGGCGCAAATTTCGGCCGCCTTCGCCTTGCGAATGGTCGATCAACGCGGCCATCGATCCGTGCCGCGACAGCAATTCGCCAACCTCGTTTTCATCGATGCCGCAGTGTTCTCCGAGTAGCGAATGGCGCAGAGCCGCGATCGCATCGGCGGCGTGCGCATTGCCCTTGCGCGTCGAATCGATGAACACATCGCATTCGCTGTCGAGGCCCATCGAGCGGTTGTTGAGATTGGCCGACCCAATTCGCAGGATCGTGTCGTCGACGATCATGATCTTGGCGTGGACGTAGATCGGCGTCTCGCCGGTGAATGGGGACCAGAGCGAGAACCGGCGCTGCGGATCCGCTTCGCCGATCGCGCGCACCAATTCCGCACGCGCATGATCCATTGCCTGCTGTTCGAGCCAGCCATCGGCGTGGCACGGATGCACGATGACGATTTCCGGGGGATCGTCCTCTCCCAGGCGGGCGATGATGGCTTCGGCGATCGCCCGCGATGCGAAATACTGGCTTTCGGCGTAGATGAACCGCTTCGCGCCGGCGATCTGGTCGAGATAAAGCTGCTCGATCTCAGTGATCTTTTCCCAGTCACGGTAGGCAGCGCGGGTACGTGCCACGCCGATCTCGACATCTTCGAACTGGGCGATCAGCGCATCGGGCCAGGGGCTGCCGGGGGCATCGGGAACTTCGGGCAGCTCGGCACCGCCGGCCGATGTCCACCGGTCGTCGCCCAGCTCGGCGAGCGCAGTGGCGACCTCGCCCTCCATCAGCATCGCGGCATCGTGCCACGGGCCGTAACTGCGCCCGTGCGGTGTCTTGCGGCGCGGATCGACCTCGTCGTGATCGCGCGTGTCCCAGCGCTTGTCGGTCATGTCGATTCCGCCGCACACCGCCACCTTGTTGTCGAGCACGGCGATCTTCTGGTGATGCGTGCAACCGATCGGATGCGCGGTATCGAAGTGGAAGTTGATCCGGCTATGACGGAACCAGCGGGCAAGATCCCACCACATCGAGGCACGGCCCATAGTCGACAGTGCGCCTACGCTCCACTTCAGGATACGGATGTCGAGTTGCTTGCGGTGGCGCGCCAGCCAGGCGATGAAACTGCCGAGCCGCGACGGGTACCCGCGTTTCCACGCGCGCTGCCACCAGCGCCGCCCGCGTTCCAGATGTATCCGCGTGTCGAAATCCCAGCCGATCAGCAGGATCCGACGGCGCGATTTGAGCATCGCTTCCTGCATGAAGGCGAAATAGTCGGCAGCATCGACGATTACGCTCGCGCGCGAGGCCCTGGCATAGCGCCAGACCCCGGGCTCGACCGAAGGCGACAGCGCCGAAGTGCGGCTCGGATCCGCCTGCTTGTCTTCACTCATGTGCCGACCCCCTGCGCTGCGCGCTATTCCTTCGCGTCTTCCTTCTTCTCGGGCGTCACTTCGGCTTCGGCCATTTCCTCGTCCTTGCGGCGCTCGAAGACCCGTTCCATGTGCTTCATGTCATCTTCGTCGAGATGCCGCTCGAAGTCGGGAAAGTGGTCTTCCTCTTCCTCGTCGATATGGTGCCGGTACTGGTGCTCGAAGCTCTTGAACTTCGTCAGCCAGCCACCTTCGGACATATCGGTCGCAGCAAGGTCGTTGAGCGCCTCTTCGATCTCGTGGTGCTCGGCCACCGAATGGCGCGTTTCGCCGGTCGTCGGCGGCTTGCGCAGCATTGTGGAATACAGCGCCTGCTCTTCTGCGGCAGCATGGCTCTTGAGCTCCTTGGTCAGCTCTTCGAACAGCGACTTGCGCTCGGTCGTATCCCCGCTCGTGTCGAGCAGCTTGTCCAGCAGCTCGCGGTGGCGGTCATGATCTTCCTTCAGGCGTTCGAAAATCTTCGTGGCATCGGCCATGTTTCTTATCTCCTTTGGAAGATGAACCGGTCACCGGCGGCGCGGTTCCGGTCTTGTGGGGCCCGGCCGGCAAACCCATATCGGCTTCACCATGCATGACCGACAACCGCCCACGCGGGCCCAGATGCAGACAATGGCCGAAACGGCTTTCGCCGAACTGCCTGCGCAGTTCCGCGACCAGATGGGCGATGTCGTTCTGCAGGTCGAGGATTTCGCGACCCCCGAGCAGCTGGCATCGGTCGATATCACGGACCGCTGGCATCTTTCCGGCCTCTACGAAGGCGAACCCCTGCCCGACCAATCGATCTGGCAGAGCGGGCAGCTCCCGCCGCGCATCTGGCTGTTCCGCGAACCGCTGATTGCCGAATGGCGCGAAACCGGGGTCCGAATGGACGATCTGGTGCGCCACGTGGTGGTGCATGAGGCGGGCCATCACTTCGGCTTCAGCGACGACGACATGCACTGGCTCGAAGACGAGGCCGACTGACCGCCCTACTCCGCGGCTTGCGGGCACCGGCGCCCTTGCGCCTCCTCCAGAACCACAAAAGGCCACCCTTCCGGAGAAGGATGGCCTTTTGTGGCGCGCCCGGAAGGATTCGAACCTCCGGCCCCCAGATTCGTAGTCTGGTGCTCTATCCAGCTGAGCTACGGGCGCGCTTGGAGGGCGCCACATAGGCAGGCACCCACAGCTTGGCAATCCCTAAATCACCCCTTTTGCAAACAACTTTACCGCCAGCGCGACATCGAGCGGGGGTTTGGCAAGTAGCTCCGCCTCCTCAGGGGTAAACCAATCGATTTCACCCCCCTCGAGCGCGCCCATACCGCTCCCGTCCCAGACCGAAGTGTAAAGCATGATGACAATCGGCGGGCGCCCTTCCCCGCTGGTCTCCTCGGCGAAGCCGACGGGCGCACAGGCCGCCGGTTCGATGACCAGGCCAAGCTCTTCTTCGATCTCGCGAACCAGCGCATTGCGCGGGGTTTCGCCCGTCTCGACCTTGCCGCCGGGAAACTCCCAGAGCCCGCCATGGTGCTTGTCCGCGGGGCGCCGATGCATCAGCCAGCGCCCCTTCCCGTCGCGCAGCGCCAGCGCGACGACGCAGGTCCATGTCGGGATATTTTCCACTTTCGCGACCACTCTCAACGATTTCTTAACCCGCCCCAGCGTAAACATCCCATGTCAGCTTAGACAAGCGACGAGTGGGGGCACCGGGCATGATCAAATTCCTGCGCATGTTGGAACGCGATAATCGCGGCGCCACTTCCGTCGAATACGGGCTGATCCTCGCCCTGATTTTTCTCGCCATGATTGGCGGGCTCCAGGCTTTCGGCGCGTCTGCGACGACCATGTGGTCGAGAATCGCAACCGCGGCTGCTGCCGCAATGGGCGGCTGACCGCAGCGGTTAGGGGTTTTTAAACCACTTCGCTGCAGAACGCATAATTGTCCGCTCTACATTCTTGGAGTGGGCCGGGTACGAAGACTGAACCAGGAGACGAATTATGAAGTTTTTCCGCAAGCTGCGCCGCGATGAAGAAGGCGCAACCGCAATCGAATACGGCCTTATCGCTGCCCTGATCGCCGTTGCCGCGATCACCGCGATGCAGAGCCTCGGCGGCCAGCTGAGCACGACGTTCAACACCGTTTCGACGACGATGAGCGGCAGCTAAGACGCGGGGTAACTCCCGACGAAAATCAGGGGCGGCGGGTTCAACCCGCCGCCCCTTTTCTTTGTCCCGATCAATTGCTGCAGTTCATCGCCCGCGGACGACGATCTTCACCTTCTGCCCAACGCTGAGGCCTTCATTCGAAGTCAGCCCATTGAGCACGCGGAACCGGTCGATCTGGTTGTCGCTGTAGGCCATCCGGCGCGCGAGCGAGGCGACCGTATCGCCGCCGCCGACCGTCACGACATCGACCACCCGCGGAATCACATTCGCCGCGGTCTGCGAGTCGATCCGCTGCATCGATGCGAACATGTCGTTGAACGCCGAAGTCTGGCCAGCCGGGGTTATCGCGAGAAAGTGGTACGCCCGGTCGCTGGCGAACTCATAGGCGAAAACGGTCACGTCGACCTGCCCGTTACCCGATGCGACGCGCGCCGTCCCGTAGGCGGCGGGCAAACCATTGACGGTGGTCCGCTGGATCGATTGCGGCCGGATCTGCTGCTGCTCGCTCACCCCGGCGAAAACGCTGGTGACATAGCTGTTGAGGTCATTGTTGTACGGCGCGAGCGAGAATTGCGCCTGCCCGCTCTGGCCATTGATCGTGACCGCTCTCGTCCCGTTGATCATGTAGAAACCCTGCGGCGCCGTGAATGCCAGCCGCAGATCGGGATGGATGAAGCGCCGGCCCTCGACCACGCCTTGCGACGGATCGTCGCCATAGGTCAGCCCGTCGATCCGGGTCAGGAAGGTATCGCGATTGGTGACGCCGCCGGTGACGCCGGTGGCCTGCGCTTTCGCCAGCGCGGTCTGCACACGGCTGGCCGGATCGGGGTGGGTCGATGCCCATTCGGGAATATTGGCATTGTCGCGTCCCTGCACGCGGGCATCGAGCGCATTCTGCAGCGCGAGGCTCTGCAGCACCGTGCCCATCGCGCGCGGATCGTAGCCCGCCGAGTTGAGATAGCGAATGCCGAGCTCGTCCGCCTCGAGTTCCTGCGAGCGCGAGAACTTGAGCGTCAGCAATTGCGACCCCTGCAAGGCAGCCTGGCCGAGCTGCTGCCCGAGCCCGCTATTGCCGAGGAGGACACCCGACAGGATCGCACCGGCCGCGCCGAGCAGCGTGTTGCGCTGTGCCGTGGCCTGCCGGCGCTGCGAATGGCGCGCGGCGACGTGGCCGACTTCATGGCCTAGCACCGCCGCCAGTTCGGCTTCGTTGTTCATCAGCGCAACCAGCTGCCGGGTCGTGTAGACGTAACCGCCGGGGATCGCGAACGCGTTGTTCACCGGGCTGTTGAGCAGCGAGACGGTGAAGGAATCGCGGGCATTGCCCAGGCCCGACTGGACCGCGATGTTCTTGCCCACCTGTTCGACATATTGCGCATGGCTGCCGCTCATCGCTCCGCCGAACTCGTTGAGCAGCTGCGGATGCGCCTCGGCGCCCATCTGCGCCTCGCTCTGCGTGATCGGGGTGGACGCACTGGGGATGTTCCCCGTGCCCATACAGCCGGCCAGCGCCAGCGAGAGTGTCGAAACGGATGCGGCGGCGGCGAGTGAAATGCGCGTCATGAGCGGCGGTCCCCATATATCTGGCGCGCGGCCGCCGGACATTCCCGGCCTGTCGCGCGAGGCGTTGAATATGTTGGGAAGAACCGGGTCATGCGGCGGTTTGTTCCCGCCGGGGTACCGCGTCCTCAGCCGGCGAGCGCGAGGAAACGCTCTTCGCGCAGCCGCTTGAGTTCATGCGGCGCATGCCGCGCCAGCGCGTCCAGCTCTTCCACGATCGCATCGCCGAGCGCGGTTGCCGCCACCCGCGGATCGCGATGCGCCCCGCCGACAGGCTCGGGCACGATCCGGTCGATCACGCCCAGCGCGGCCAGATCCTGCGCGGTCACTTTCATCGCCTCGGCGGCATCGGGGGCCTTCTCGGCGGTCCGCCACAGGATCGAGGCGCAGCCTTCGGGGGAGATCACCGAATAGACCGCGTGTTCCATCATCAACACCCGCTCGGCGCTGGCCAGCGCGACTGCACCGCCCGATCCGCCCTCGCCGACGATCGCGGCCACCATCGGCACCGGCAACGCCAGGCAGGCCTCGGTCGAACGCGCAATGGCTTCGGCCTGGCCGCGTTCCTCGGCCTCGATCCCGGGAAAGGCACCCGAGGTGTCGACCAGCGTCACCACCGGCAGGCCGAACCGTCCGGCCATTTCCATCAACCGGATCGCCTTGCGATAGCCTTCGGGCTTGCCCATGCCGAAATTGTGGCGGACCCGGCTGGCGGTATCGTTGCCTTTTTCATGGCCGATCAGCATCACCTTGCGGCCATCGAGCTTCGCGAACCCGCCGAGGATCGCCTCGTCGTCGCCGTAGCAGCGGTCCCCGCCCAGCGGCACGAATTCGTCGAAGGCATATTCGACATAATCGCGGAAATGCGGGCGCGACGGGTGCCGCGCGACCTGCGTTTTCTGCCACGGGCTGAGCGCCTGATAGGTGCTGGCGAGCAGGTTCGCGCTCTTCAGCTCGAGCCGCTGCAATTCGTTGGTGATGTCGACATCATCGCCCTCCGCTGCGCTCCGCAGTTCGGCGATACGTTGTTCAAGCTCGGCGACCGGCTTCTCGAATTCGAGATAGGAAATCATGCTACGGCGCTAGTCCGAAGCGCGCGCGCGTGCAAGCGGATGGCGTTCGTTGACCAGTTTCACCAACCGCGCGGCATCGACATGCGTATAGATTTGCGTGGTCGAGATATCCGCATGGCCCAGCAGCGTCTGGAGCGCGCGCAAATCCGCCCCGCCTTCGAGCAGATGCGTGGCGAAGGCGTGCCGCAGGACATGCGGGCTGAGCTTCTCGGGCGCGAGGTCGGCGCGCACCGCCAGCGCCTTGAGCAGCTGGAACAGGCGCACGCGCGAAATGTGCCCGCTGCGCGAGGGAAAGAGCCAAACCGAATCGGATCCGCGCAGCGCCAGCCACCGCTTGAGCGCGGTATCGGCCCGCTGGCTGACGGGGACCATGCGCGCATGGCCGCCCTTCCCGGTAACGGTGAGAAACGGCGCATCGCGCGGTACTGCGGAAAGCGGCAGCGAAACCAGTTCGGTGGCGCGCAGCCCGGAACCGTAGAGCATTTCGAGCAGCGCCAGCATCCGCACCGCGAGCGAGGCATTGCCCCGGGCCTCTTCTTCCGCGGTCGCGAACAGCGCTTCGACCTCGGCATGCGACAGGATCTTCGGCAGCGGGCGGCGCGTGGCAGGGCGCGGCAGCGCATGCGTCGGATCATCCTCGCGCAGCCCTTCATCGACGAGGAAACCGAAAAATTGCCGCAGGGCTGAAACCTTGCGCGCCAGCGTCGCCGGGGCCAGCGACGACCAGCCCTGTCCCAACCGGGCGAGCTGCGCCGGCTGGGCGTCCTCCAGCGAGATCCCGATCAGTTCCTCCGCCTGTTCGAGGTCGCGGCCATAAGCGAGAACCGTATTGCGCGCAGCCCCGCGCTCGGTGGCGAGCATGGCGAGGAAATCGGCGATCGAAGCGCCCATGTCAGGCGCGCGCGACCGCCTCCGCGGCGATCATTCTGGCTTCGGCTTCCAGTCCCACGCGCCGCAATGCGGAAACGATATGGAAAAGGTGCCGCGCCGTCATGCGGTCCCAGCCCGATCCCTGCATGCCGAGCCCCGCCAGCATGGCGACCAGCGCCGGATTGTCGACTTCGGCCGCGCGTTCGATCATCCGCGTCCAGCGTGTCTGCGCCGCCAGGTCGATCCCCAGCCGCTCGCCATACTCGGCTATTTCGGCATCCGCGACGCGCCCCAGGCCCGCGAGCCCCGCGAGCAGCATGCGCGACTTGTGCTGCCGCGGCGAATCGTCATCGTCCACGAAGCCATCGAGTTCGCCATCGCTGACCATTGCCGAACCGTCGGGATCGGCCAGGGCCAGCATGGCCCAGCCGACACTGCCGTCATCCACCACGCCGGCCCAGCGCATCGCATCGCGATCGAGCCCCGCCGCGAGCATGGCCGCGACCAGGCCGTCCGCATCGTCGGCCAATGCATCGTCGACCGGAAGGCGCGCGGCGGCATAGGCAGTCAGCACCACCCTGCCATAGGAAAACTCGCCGCCGCCGCCCCAGATATCGCGGATCGCGGCGAGCCGCTGCAGCGGATCTGTTCCGACATACGCTTCGCGCAGGCGCGACGCGGTGACAGCGGCATCGCCCTCGGCGCCCTCCTCCGCGAAGATCTGGCTGTAGAGATCGACCATTGCCGCCGACGACAGGATGCCGCTGGCCGCTGCAATGTCCGCCGCGCGGGCGCGCTGCAGCGGGGTAAGCGCGGGGGTGAGCGCCGCGGTCCGCAGCAGGTCCGGCTCCGCATCGCCCAGCAATTCGTCGGGCACGGGCTCGCCCAGCGCATTGGCCAGGGCAAACCGCCACGGGGTCAATGCCGCGATCCCGTCCCATTCGATGGTTACCGCGCGGCGTCCGCGCCCGGCGGAGCCCGCCACCCGCTGCGCCAGCAGCACGTCGATACGGTCGTCCTCGGTGCGCGACAGCAGGCGGCGCAGGTCGTTCTGCGCACGGGTCGCCTCGCCCGCATAGGCATTGCAGATCCCCGCCAGCATCTGCCACTCGGCATCGTCGCGCCGGGTATCGACCAGCCGCACCGCGGGGCAGGCGCCGATAATGTCGGCACTGCCGATATAGGCCTCTACCGCCGCATCGGTGAGCGCGGGCGAATAGTTTGCCGTGTCGATATCCTGGACGACGGCGCGGGCGACGACATGTTCGCCCAGCGCGTTGAGCGCGCGGATCCGCAACGTCGCGAACTCGACCGGATCCATTCCCTCAGGCGTCGCCAGTCGGCTGGCCAGGGCGCGGCGCAGCAGGATGTGCCCCCAGCGCGAAACCATCGGACGCGTCGTACCGGCCAGCACCGCGCGCACCAGCGCGGCAGGCTGGCGCGCCAGCGAAGCAGCCGGCAGACCGCCCTCGCGCTGGCCGAGAATGCCCACCTGTTCCATCGACCGGCGTGCCGCGGGCGGGATGTCGAATTTCGGCTTCAGGCCCAGCAATTCGTCGAGTTCGTCGGTCGACATCGCCTCGAGCTCTTCGAGCGTCGGCAAGTCGGCCAGGTCGAGGTCGGTCCCGCCGACCGGCGCCGGCTGTGTCGGCAGGGGCTGCACTACTTCGCCCGATTGCGATGCGCCGGCTTCGCCCGGGTCGCGTGGTGCCGCAGCCGGTCCCGGCGCGGCGGGAGCCTGCGTCGCCCGCGGTGTCGGCGTCGGGGTCGCTGCCGGCGCGGGTTCGTCGAAACCCGGCGGCAGCAGATCGACCGGCGCGTCCTGCGCGAGAACCATCGCCGAGCTCAGCGCCAGTGCGGTGCCGCCCGCCAGCCATGCGGATTTCATCGTGCAGCCTCCGGCATATCGATACCCTGTTCGATCGGATGCAGCGGTTCCTCGCCGCCATCGATCAGCGCCGCGATCACCAACACGGCGAACAATATTGCCAAGAGACCTGCAATCCTTCTCCCGCTCATCGCCAAGATTTTCGCGTCCCGTTTCAAGTGCTGATACCTTGCCCGCGCCCTAGCCCAGTTCTAGGCACGGCGGCAATGACCCATGCAACAGCCTTCACGCCTGCCGAAATCGGCGGCCTTGCCCGGCGGATCGATCGCCCCGTGGTGCTGGTCGGCCTAATGGGGGTCGGCAAGTCCACGGTCGGACGCCGCCTCGCGGCGCTGCTCGACACCGACTTCATCGATGTCGACGAGGAAATCGAACGCGCCGCCGACCGGTCGGTCAGCGAAATCTTCGAAGCGCATGGCGAACTCTATTTCCGCGCCGGCGAACGCCGGGTGATTGCCCGGCTGGTCGAGGAAGGCCACGGCGTGATCGCCACCGGCGGCGGCGCCTTCGTCGATCCCGAGACCCGGGCCCTGATCCTCGACCGCGCCATCGCGGTGTGGCTCGATTGCGATATCGATACGCTGGTCGAACGCACCGCGCGGCGCGACAGCCGGCCGCTGCTGCGCAAGGGCGATCCGCGCGCAATCCTGACGCAGCTCAAGGACCAGCGCGGCGACGCCTATGCCGAGGCGCAGGTCCATGTCGTCACCGACGATGCGCCGCACACCGAAACCGCGCTGAGCATCCTGAGTGCGATAGACGCATGGCTGTAATTCCCGTCGAACTGGCCGGCCGGGGCTACGAAGTGCGTGTCGGCAACCAGTTGCTGGCCGATCTGGCAGCGCAGGCTCGGCCCTTCCTGCGCAAGCGCCATGCCTGCATCGTGGCCGATGCCAACGCGCGCCGACACTGGGGCGAAGCCGTCGGCAATTCGCTTTCTGCCGCGGGCATCGAACCGCGCTGGTACGATGTCGCGCCCGGCGAAACATCGAAGAGCTGGGACAGTCTCGCCCGGCTGACCGACTGGCTGCTGGACCAGGGTGTCGAACGCGGCGACCATGTCTTCGCGCTGGGCGGCGGCGTGGTCGGCGACCTGACCGGCTTTGCCTGCGCGATCCTCAAGCGCGGCTGCGGCTTCGTGCAACTGCCCACCACGCTGCTGGCGCAGGTCGACAGTTCGGTCGGCGGCAAGACCGCGATCAACACCGCGGCGGGCAAGAATCTGATCGGCGCGTTCCACCAGCCTTCGCTGGTGCTGGCCGATCTGGGCGCGCTGGGCACGCTGCCCGAACGCGAACTTCGCGCCGGTTATGCCGAAGTTCTCAAATACGGCGTGCTCGGCGATCGCGGCTTTTTCGACTGGCTCGAACAGGACGGCCGGGCCGTCGTCGCCCTCGACCCCGCTGCCACCGAACGCGCCGTCGCCGCCAGCGTTGCCGCCAAGGCGCGGATCGTGGCGGAAGACGAACGCGAGACCAGCGGGGCCCGCGCGCTGCTCAACCTCGGGCATACCTTCGGCCACGCGCTCGAGGCGGAAACCGGCTTTTCCGACCGTTTGCTGCATGGTGAAGGCGTCGCGCTGGGGATGGTCCTGGCCGTACGCTATTCGGCGCGGCGCGGAGAAATTTCGCTGGCCGACGCGCAGCGCGTGACTGCCGCGGTCGATGCTGCCGGCCTGCCCGCGGAAATTTCCGCGCTGGGGCTCGACTGCAACGGTCGGCGGCTTGCCGACCACATGCTCCACGACAAGAAGATGGACGCGGGCACGCTGCCGTTCATCCTGCTCCGCGCGATCGGCGAAGCCTATCTCGCCCGCGATGTCGAAATGACCGACATCGCGGCATTCCTCGACGAACAATTGCAGGCGCATTGACCGCCGATCCGGCCGCGCGCATCGTTGCGGGGATGGTGCTCGACATCCGCCCCGCCCACCTTTCCGATCCCGCAGTGAGGGAACTGGTCGCCTATCACCAGCACGACATGCTGGCGATGTCGCCGCCGGGTACCAGCTTTGCGCTCGACGAGAGTGGCCTTTCCGGACCGGGCATCACGCTGCTGGGTGCATGGCGTGGACGAGTGCTGGTCGGCATCGGGGCGATGAAACGCCTGTCCGCCGATAGTGCCGAACTCAAATCGATGCGCACCCATGCGGACCATCTGGGCCGCGGAGTTGCATCGGCAGTTCTCGATCGCCTGATCGCGATCGCCAGGGCAGAAGGGATTTCCCGGCTCAGCCTCGAGACGGGCACCAACGAGCGGTTCGCCCCCGCGGTCGCACTGTATGCCAAGCGCGGATTTATCGCCGGCGAAGCTTTCGCGGACTACGCCAACGGTCCGCACAACCAATGCTACCACCTCGCGCTTGCGCCGGCAGCGACCTGATCAGCTGAGCCGCGTTTCCAACCGCGTGACCGAGGCCGCGCCCACCGGCTCGTACTCTGCCAGCATGCGATCGTGGTCGGTAGAAAGCTGCTCGATCTCGCTGCGACGATGCAGCAGCGTGTGCGCTATTCCCGGGGCGAGGCTTTCCCCGTCGCCGATCTTGCCGAGAATGGCCGACAAGTCGCTTATCGTAGCCTCGTCCGGCGTTTTGAAATAGTGGCCCTTCGCATCGAAGAAACCGGTACCCATGCGTGCCATGTTCGAAACCTCCTGCGTGGATGCACAAGGC
>Ga0070754_10002086_pt1 | contig 15023 bp, 20 predicted proteins | sample VirMetDEL_Sep_01_FD_75181 | JGI IMG/M metagenome (GOLD analysis project Ga0070754, IMG submission 75181) | Aqueous microbial communities from the Delaware River and Bay under freshwater to marine salinity gradient to study organic matter... | ecosystem: Environmental > Aquatic > Marine >... | reverse complement strand
CCACTTCCTGTATTCCCTAGAACTGTGAACCCGCTAGGATCCATTTCAAAAGACTGATTAGTTATCCCTTGGGCATATGCATTACTAGTGCCCATTACTATGCTTGAGCCACTACCAGTAAATTTAGAACCAATCCGTACGACTGGCTTGCCATCATCATCATATGGCGCTTCTATCAGTGATATGTAATTTCCAGAGGAGTAATTAGTTTGTTCAACCGTTATACCTTCGCCTCTTGTTGCGTTTGTAAACGTACTGCCCAACTTATTTGTGATTTTAATATGCAATGGTGTTTCAGGATTTCCATCACCAATACCGATACGACCTTTTTCAGTAATTCTTACATGCTCTTGATAAGCAGAAGCATATCGGTTATATCCTTGGAATACAAAATCAGCATAATTTGCACCAGTTTGCACAGATCCAGTAAACCACTCATAGTTACCGGCCGTGTTTGTATATCTAGTACCATTATACTGCCCATTTGTATTAGAATGAACCAGTGTAATAGTTGGTTGTGAATTAAAATTAGTAGGAGTATAGTTAACACTTTCAGCTATTTTGTCGATATGCAGAGGAGAAAAGGGATTAAGTTCGTTTATTCCTACATAGCCATTATTCCGTAGAGTAAGTTGATATAAACTACTTTGATCATTATAAAAACTTAAATACTGATCACTACTATTCTGGAAAGTTCTCCATAAATCAGTTCCATTTCTAGCGAATGCTAACGATGTCCAAGTTCCACTTGAAAATGTTGGATCAATTTTAACTGTTCTATTTGTAGTTCCCGTGACATGAAGTTGGCCATCGAGACTACTACTAATACCAATCCCCACCTTGCCGTTGGAGTCGATGCTCATACGTTCTGATGCGCTAGACCCTGTGTGGAAATTAATAGAACCAGAGTAAATCTCTAATTCGGTAAACGAAGACGCGTTTCTATCGTAAGCTTGAATATAGTTGGCCGCTGATCCAGCGCTATATCCCATCTCAATGTTTCTTTCGTTGGATGTGCTTGAAACAACAAATGGTGCCATAGGACTAGTTGTATTAATACCTACCTTACCAGCTGAGTCAACAACAATTCTATGCGCGCTAGCAACATCATCCCATGCCAAATAAAGTTTACCGTCACCAGATCCAATGCTATATCGTGTCGGTCCACCAGTATCAATTAAATGTAATACTCCATAGTCAGGGCCAGAAATGGCTAATTGTCTTGAGTTTACTCCCCAAGCACTGTCATAAGGCGAATCTGTGCCAATACCAACATTGCCAGAGCTATCAATGCGCATACGCTCTGTTGGCGTTAAATCAGTGCCTACAGCATCAGCAGAGGCGGCATCTACATAAAAACGAATTGATTGGTAACCAGCCCACACAGGACTCTTTCCCCAACTTACGGCGATTGATGAGTCCATTTTGTTGGAAGTTTCTGATCTGCGATAACCACTTGCCAATACAGTTGCGGCAGAGCTTGCTTGTCTAAATATGTTTGCATAAGAGCTATTAGTTGACTCAGAAAAGCTCAGGTTGTAATCGGCAAGTAAAGATAAGCTGTCATCAACAAGACCTATTGTACCAATACCGACGTTGCCGTCAGAGTCGATGCGCATACGCTCTGTGCTAGTTCCGGCACTTCTTTGTATTATTGCTAAAGGAGATGCAGTTCCGGGAGTTGTATCGGTATCTCCATAAATTAATTTAGATACAGAACCACCATTGCCCGAAGAAAGTATTTCTACCGTCGCATTCCTATCATTAATTCCGTCTACAGCCTGAACAGAAAAACTAGCATGACTTGTATTGTAAAGATTTAATATTCTTCCACCATCACCACCAATAGTAGTAGGATCGTTAGTACCAATACCTACGTTGCCGCTAGAGTCGATAGTCATACGCTTTGTTACACTTGCTCCACTATCATTTGGATTAGTATAAAAACTTAAATCTGATCCATTTAATGAAGCAATAGCGGCATGCCGTACTGTTTGGTTTCCAAAATCGATTTCGCCGCCACCTGTTCCCGAACCTACTGCAGTAAAAAGTCCGTACAAGTTTCCTGAATTACTATAAGAAGTTACTATCCTACCTACACCTAAGCTGTAAGTATTAGGATCGTCAGTACCAATACCAACACTCTTATTAAACGACCAGACATCATTTGTACCATTGTAAGTCAAAGTAGCAGACGCACCATCAACTGTAATACCCGCCCCATTTGCTGCAGCAGCATTTGCTGCTCCAGAAGCAAGAGTGATATTCAAGTCATCAACAGTCATTGTAGTCGAATTGATAGTTGTAGTAGTACCATCGACCTGCAGATTGCCTGCAATTACAAGAGTTCCAGTATTGTCTCCTACTGCTGCAGGATCAATAGTGAAGGTAGAGGGGCCAGCAATATATCCGGTCGTTGTAATATTACCGTAACTTCTATTGCCTGAGATATATGTGGCAACATCAGAATCGCCATAGTTTGTTGCGCTTGCAGCAATACCATCAAGTTTAGTTTTGTCTCCGTTTGCAAAAGCACCTTCAGAAGGCTTCGGTTGAAGTGTTGAAATTGTAACGCCTTTTACACCTGCAAGGTCTGTAAGCTCTGAGTCCATTAGAGCACCCGCTGCAGTTACATTTGCAGTATCCGTTACATCAGCACTTTCTTCTATATTATCAAGCTTTGCGCCATCTGTAGCAAGGTCGCGACCGTCTACGGTTCCGGTAACAGAGATATTACCAGAGGAATCGATAGTAAGCGCAGTGCCGGTAGCATTATCGTAAATGCCTGTAGAGGAAAAATCAGTGAGAGGGTAATCCAAATCTGCGGATACGATTGTATCGGCAGGAATTCCTAAAGAATTGATAGTAGTACGAGCCATTAAAGAGCCTCAGCTAACATTAGGCCCATTGTAACAACGAGACCTCCGAGAAAGAGAATTGCAGCACCAGCGGCATGAATTATTTTTCCTTCAATTCGAGCAAGTGTAACATCTATGTCCTCTAGACGATTGAATGTGGTTTTCCAGCGCTCTTCGCATTGTGCTTCATGAGCACGCATTTCGCTTTCTATCTCATGTATTCTTTCAAGATTCTCCATTTAGCAATTTGTCCATCAACTTTCCGTAGTTGCCTTGGCCAAATGGAAGACTACCATCATTTATCTGCACATTATTTTGAGTGCGAATACTGGTAGTTGCTTTTTCTGCGTCCGTCTGGGCCTTGATCTCATCCATTCTCATTTTGTGAGCCATTTGTAACAAGTCTGCCAAATCTTTATTTGAGTACATTCCTGTTTCTTGAGCTTCTTCGAGTTTGGAGGCAATTATCTCATCTAAGGCCGTAGCAATATTATTTTTATTGCGGAAACCCATATCAAGATAAACTGTATCTATATACTTTTTAACTTCTCGTTTATTCAGGGATTCTACAACCCTGTCTTCCGAGACCTGGAGATGCTGGCAAACGCCGCGAATATTCCCGAACTGCAAATATGAATTTGCAATTTCAAGTCCCTCTGGAGAAATTGTAGTTACTTCTTTAGCCATATCGTGTATTCTACTTTAAAAAGGTTGGAATGTCAAGAATTAATTTTGGAGTGGTATTAAAAATTTAGGAATAAACCTTTTATGGATTTTCAACTTCAGGCTCGGGCACTTCTACCGTTGGGTCTAAAGGCCACTCCACAGTTTTTGTAAAATTTAAATAATTTTCAGGGTTTGTTTGTATATCATCAGTAATTTGACGCAGCGTCGTCCGATACGTTGCCCAAGCTGCTTTTTCTTCTGAAGTTAGAGGAGAGTCTCCTCCTTGAGTCCAGTCACACTTTACTAGTCTTAAATTTCTTTCGTCTCTAGTAAAAAATAAATAGTCTGCTAAAGATGCAGACCAGTCATTAATATCACTATTCCAATATGCAGCGGGATGTGGTTTTAAAGATCTTTCCATGAAACTTCCCGTGTCAAAATTATAGTAATGACGATTTATAAAAGTAGTACTATCTCCATTAATACTATCTACATATTTTGCGTATATTTCTGAGTTCATCCAGCCTTCCTCTACTGTCTGCCCCCCGCCTATAAATTCCACGGAGTTTATTTCTCCGCTTTTTCCTATATAAATTACATAATTCATAGTTATCCTCCTACTAAAATTCCATTATAGTTTGTTTGGTAGCTTCCACCACCGAAAAATCCTTGTGTAAATCCGAAATGATATATGCCGTTCCAATTTGACCCAGAAGATGGACTATAATTATTTGCAAAAATAAATCCTTGAAGAAAGAAAGGGCCTATAGAATATACATTACTTTTTGCATAACATCTATCAATACTCACATAGCGATTTAAATTCGTAGTGATAGGAGTGTCATAGACTGGGTAGCCTGTATAAGTGTTAGACGGTTTATAGTCAAGTACACTAAGATTTGATCCTCCTGTGTATTGCCGCGAATCAAATGCCAATTGATTTGACGAATTGTAAACTTGTAGTCCGTAAGTTCCTGACAAAGATCCAGCATCTTGAATATTTTTAAATGCAAAATACGAGACAGTTTTACTACTTCCGGTTGCTGCTGCACTATTTGTACGTCCTTCAAATCTAAGGGTATCATCCTCTGTTGTAAGATTGCCATTACTGTCGTAGGTTCCATTTACATATGCCCAAACTGTTTCAAAATTTCCGGACGCGACACTAACATTTATAAACGTAAGATCTCTGTCTGGGTTGTAAGAGAAGGAAGTACTTGATATAGAACTCCCCGAACCTGTAATTACAGGAGCATAATTTCTGATAGTTGTGCTAGAATCTATTTGAACAACAGTTGCTCCAGATCCTGTGTATACTTGTAATCCGTGTGCCATTTAACTTATCCCCACCTAAAAGCTACATATCTAGCAGTAAGGGCACCGCTAGTATTATTATTTATTGTAAACTGCCCCGTCCCTCTCTGTATAGTAAATAGACTACTCGCAAATATATTTTTAACTATCACTCCTATTTCTGAAGTATTTGTTAGAGTCATGCCCGGGCATGTAATGATTTCGCTGCCATTCGCCGCTACTGATTTACTTCCAGATACAATAATATTATTTGTTCTGACACTTTGGTCTAAAACAACTGGAGGATTTGATCCTGTTGCTCTATAAATTGCTAATCCGAATGTTCCTCCCGTAACTGCGCCGCCACCCCCGCCGGAAGAGCCCGTGCCCGACGCCGCACTCGTCACTGACCAAGAGTCTGTTCTAGCAGGAGAACCTACAGAAAGAGTTGTGCTTAGTGTAACACTATTACTCGAAGATGCTGTAATTTCAACCTGTAAAGTATCCCCATTAACTACTGTTCCACCACTTGTTGAAAAAGTACCCCCATTTTTACTCACTTTAGTATGACTATTATTTGTAAAACTAAAACTTGTAGAAACTCCGGCAGTTAGTCCTGCAATTGTAATTGTAGCAGAAGTAGCAGGTGTTCCAGTACTTACATTAGTAAGATTCGAGCCTAAATCAAATGCATCTGGCTGCGTATCGGAGTTAGATCTTGTTATTGAAAAAGGTTCTCCACTATTACCTACCTCTACCCATGCTGCTCCTCCTCCATTTACGGGGTCGGGAGTACCTGAAGTAACTCTACATTGTGTTGTATATGTAAAAGAGTTTCCATTAGAAGGTAGTTCTGTAAATCCCGTTCCAGCTTGTCCACTTGACGCTTCATCGTATGATATTGTAAAATCTGTAGTGCTTGACCCGCCTCCGTTGTATGTAGATACCCATCTGTTAATATTAGTAGTATAAAGTCTGTACTGAGTTCCAGAGCTATCACTAGTAACATTGACAGTAGGGCTTGAAGTATCCCCGGTACCCCTGGGTGCCCTGAAACATACCCTACAGTTGTAGTGCTCGGAGTTACCGTTACAAGAGTGTCGGGACGTTCTACATAGTAACTGCTTCCAGTATAAGTCATGGTTGTAGAATTACCAATTGTTGAACCTCCCTGCGAGTTTGGATTTAGTACTGCCCAAATATAAACTATATCTCCAGTACTATAAGTTGGTCCATTAATGCCGGCAGTGGATCCACTCATTCCGTTTAAAGAGCGAGTAGAGGCAGTTGTCCAAGTTCTTCCAATTGGACTTAAGTTGCTATAAGCCGTTGTGGACCCTTGAGACGCTCCGGATGTATAAGAAGCGTAATATATTGTGTCGGCTCCACAACCTGTTAGCTCGTGAGTATAAGCAGTCTGATAATTCATCCATACTACAGTACTACTTGCAGCTACTGTATTTCCATTACCGTAATATCTTGTTGGTCCTGAATAGTTGCTTATTCCTATATTTAAATCAAGAGTTGCATTGGGCTGAGAACGAGTTACAGTAAAAGTGTCATTCGTGGCAGTCCAAGTACTACCATCTCCTCCGGTGCTTGTAGCTCTACGGGTAAATATTTCGTATGTGGTAGTATTTCCTGCAGTAGGAAGACTGCTTGTCCAGGTTAAAGTTTGATTATTGCCTGTAGCAGTGGCTAAATTAGTGCTTCCATTATTTACACGAACTGCGACACCCTCTGTTGATCTTGCTACACTTCCTACCGTCACGCTTGCACTGGTCGCCCCGTTAGCAATAGTTTGAGAAGTGGGAGTAGGAGCTACGGCAGTATCAGCTGCTAGATATCCGACTGTATGAGAAACTGAAGAACTATAAGCGCCTGAAGTGTTTGTAGATTGCGATGCCCAGTAATATCGAGTTGTTCCCCTAGGGTGGGAGAACTGATTTGAAGTTTGCCACCCGCTTGAAGGAACCGAATTTGATGTAGTTTGTGCGTATTGTAAGCTTCCTCCAGAACCATTACTAGATAGATTTACAGTAGTAGTAACACTACTGCTTGCTGCATTATCATTTGTTACTGAACTTATTACAGGGGCTGTAAAGCTTGGGGCAGCTGTAGCAACCGAAAACGTTCTGCCTACAGTTCCTATAGTTAGTTTATATCGTGCTGTGGTCGAGGCATTGGAAGAGGATAGAAGCCTCCATCGAATTACATCTCCATTCGAAACTGTACTGCTTGCAGTTCTCCATGCGGCTCCATTAATACTGTATGCGGATGCAGTAGCTGTATACCCTGAAACAAGTGCCAAAGAGATCGAAGTCCCGGGCGATACACTTCCTACAGTGTAGGTTCCTACCGTACTACTAGAGCCTGTTACGCCTGATTGAAAACTTGCATAGTAGTAAGTATTTAGTAAGGACGCTGCTCCAACCCAGCCTCCAGATACGAAATTTTCTGGAGTATTATCGAGTGTTGCAGTACCACTGACTACATGAAAATAGCTTTGCTTATTTATAGTGTAGTTAAAATTGACGGAAAAATTTCCGCTACTACCTGTAGTAATTACTGAACTGCCGTTTGTTCCCGAGGAAGGACTTACAGTACAGTTACTTACAGTTGTGGTCCAAGCATTCCCGTTACTATTAATAGTACAGGTAATAGTGTCCCCAACTATAGTATTTTGAGTAGTAGTGCTGCCAGCGGTCGAAAGAGTAAAACTTTTATTATAATTAGCCATCTACGCGATAATATACTAAAATTGCATTGTCTGGTGAATATGCAGTGCAAGGCCCGATAGAGTTATGAAAAGTTCTTTCACTCATAACACTATCTTCAATTTTAATGGTTCCCTTTGCACAGAAAAAAGTGCCCCCAGGATAAAGCAATTTTGTTCCCTCCTCAGAGATTTGGTGAGTATAAAAAATATAGGGGGTATTAGTTTTTGGGTAAAAGCAGTATAATTCTGCGTCTGTGGTATACTCTCTTTCAACGATTGCATTTATAGGAAAATGGTTATGCCCGTTTTCATCGTTAGACGCTGTTATGGCGCCTCCAGAGTTTGAGGCTTGACCCTTTTCTCCCGTACTTATATTTGTCCAAGTATAATTAACACTGCCTACAGTTAGTACAAAATAGTTTGTACGGCGCATCCAAATATCCAAGTCTTCAGTTATAGTTGAGGCTATATACTCTCCATCAATATACCTTTTAAAGGTACGGGGGTATAAATCTGACCTTACTTTTTCAAGATTAAACTCATGCCTTTCGGTCTCTCCCGCTTTGAAAGAGGTTTGATGCATTTCATGATCATCAAGCTGAATAACGGGTTTTTTCATATTTTCTTACCTTTCCCCAATAAATTGCTGTTTTCCAAGTCGGAACCGAGGGTCCCTCGGGTTTATCAAAAGCGGAGTTTGAATATTCCCACCGCTCTCCATTCTTATCTTCCCAATAAAAGTGGTGCCAGTTTCCTCGAATAGACCTAACTATTTTTATCTTTCCACCATATAATATTTTACTTTCAACTGCAAAATAAAAACAATTGTTCATTTTTGTAAAAAGTCTTGTGGGAATCCACATAAAAAGCCATAGTACTATTAAAGGGCCTGTTGCAAAGATCCATCGCTTCATACAATTACAGGAACTTCAGTATACGATGTTTGTACTTCGTTATGGACAGAGGCAGCTTCTGCTTCTGTCACAAGAGTTGTTCCGTCCACTCCGATTAAAGCTTCTAAAGCTTCAGGAATCACATAGTTTTTTGCGATTTTCTCTTTTTGCCAAGTATGCTGGTACCCTTCGTTATATTTTACAATTTCTTTTCGAATGAGGGCTTTCTGCTCTTCTAAAGTAGATAAGGCGTTAATTTCATCTAACTTTTCTTGTGTAAAACTTAAAAAAGTTACTTGACTAGTTAAAGTTTCGTCTACAGGAATCAATTCTACTTTTAAATATCCTTGATCTCTGTCAAACTCCAAAGGTGTAATAGTATATTCAAACATATTTATCCCCACTGCTCGGCCATAGCGAGAGCTATGCCCATATAAGTTAATGAACGTTCTTTTGCGCGGTTAGGAGTATTTGGTGTGTTGTCCCGACCACAATCATATTGGTTAGCCCACCTCTGATACTTTCGACCAGAAGGAGACTCAATTATTCGTGGCGGAATACTGTCAGTAGGTTCAAGTTTAGCCAAGCCCCTCATCCATAGCCCTGTCTTTTTGCTAGCATCATCTCCAAACATATAGGGATGAATATATTGGGGCTTGGGCATAAACTTGAGTCGAGTGTTGATACAACCGACTGGATTCTCAATAGCCACTTTTGGTATTGGTGCCTTCCAAAGGGTTGTAACAAATTCTAGCGCATCTTCTGTTTTTAACGCTCGCTCTGGTCTTTTCTTATTCCAGTGCAAGCCAGAAGATGCTAAATATGTGCAGGGCGGATGAGCAATCATCAAATCCCAGCTGTCCTCTAATATGTCGAGGACGTTACCCTGGTAGTGAGGACCTTCACTCTCTGTCGGTAATATATCACACGACATAGCGAAATGCCCACGCGCAGTAAATGCGTCCCTAACTCTTCCTGAATATTCACAAGCTACTAATACTCTCATTTGATTCCTCGAATTTTAAGAATATATTATAGCCTCATACTACCTTGAATGTCAAGAAATATTTTTTGAACCTATAAAAATAAAAGCCCGATCGCAAAGCCAATATTGAGGCCAATGGAGCACACAAGAACCATATCACGGGCAAAAGACTTTTCGACGTACTCAGTCATTAGTTATTCAGCGGATTGTCTAGAATTGTCTGAATCTTATTCTCTAGATCCTTGCGAAGCTCTCGAACGTCTTGGTCAAGTGTTCGCATTCTTTCATTCACTTTCTGCTCCATTGCATATACATCATCACGAACTTCTCGTTGTGTTTCTGCAGTCTTGTCATCAACTCTTCGAGCAATCGTTTCTACTTTGTCCATTTCTTGATTTAACCCATCTTTAGTCTCGTCTAGCTTCGTATCTAGACTTTCAACGAGTACCGTCAAGCTTTCCATAGTCTCTTGCTGCACTGCAAGTTGCTGCTCGATGTGTGAAAGATCAGGAGCTACATACTCTTCGATCTGAGCTTTCATATTTCTGTAGTCATTATAGAACTCAAACGCACCCCAAGCTACACCGCCAAGAGTAGAAAGTGCAGTGAGAACTATAAACATCTTACCACCTTTAAATGTCATACCAGCAAATTCAAATTCTGCCATGATTTCTCCTATACTATTGTCATGAAAAAGCCTATCAACATGCCAACAAATATTAGAAAGCCTACGATTGCGATACCATCTATAATGTTTGCTTTCTTACGAGCAGCTCTTTCGGCTGCTTCAAGTCTTCGTTGGCGAATCACCCTACGCTCTTTCATCATATCTTCGTAAAACTGAGCTTGCCCAGTATACAATAAATATTCGTACAACTCTTTCTCAAGTTGCTTTATTTTATGTCTTGCTGCTGTTACTTCAAGTGCTTCCGCTTCTACACTTCTACCGCTAAAAAGTTTGCCTAGCATAGAGGGATTACTCGCGCGCAACTGAGCTTCTGCGAGTTGCTCTTTTGCATCAAAGAAGGAAGCAAAGGTTCCATACATATCCTCTACTTCTCTTCCTGTCTCTATAGCACTTTTGATTGCTCCAAATGCCGATGAAGCCACTGAAATAGCTGCGGCAATTTCAATCATTTGACTCCTCAAATCTCAACGCTTTTAGCTGTTGAACTTCCCTTTCGAGTTTTAGAACCTCTAACCTCTTTTTCTTTAACTCGAGCTGGTATAATGTATTGCAGTTTAGTCTTTCTTTTGGTGCTCCTAGAGGTATAACAATTCTTCCATAAACACCAATATCCCTCATAAAATTATCATAGTTGTGTGGCATATATGGGTCACCCGCTGCAAGATTATACATCGGGTCGTTTTGGTTTAAAAGCCCTACAACGCCAAACTCTACATTAGTAGAAGAACCAATGGCTGCAGAGCACTCTAAGTCTCCTGCTCTAATTCTGTCAGACTGAAAGTTTTGCTGCGTCTGAGGTAGTGTTAAGTTAAGAGAGTTAGCCTGTGCAAAAGCACGGGAACTTAGGAGCATCAGTAATATTATTAGCGTATTTTTGAACATATTCTTGATGATACCCTGTTAAGTGATGTGTAGCTTTTTATAAACATTGACTTAGAACAAATATATACAGCGTCTATTAAGCTTTCTTCTCGAAGAAATATTAGTATTTTTATTTTTTGTAAGTATCCTACTTTATATATTTTATTTGCCGATGCAAATATTACAGGGTTCATATTTTCATCTAATACGTCTATTCTGTAATACTCTACGTCTTGTCGTTTATTAAAAAGTGTCATCTCCGTTTCTACAACTTTATCCATATACGAAGGTAGAAACTTCGGATATGTAGGAGTCCAAGAGTGGGCACTTACGTACCCACTAAATAACACCAGTATAATTGTTATTATTTTGCGATGCAATTCGCCTCCACCATTGCGGTGTAGTTACCCCCTGGAAAAGGCTTATCATAGCCATACTCAGCTTTTGAATCCATTTCAAACCAAGTGCTTCCTGCAATAGTTAAATCAAACTCAGTTGTTGAATTGTACTCAACTTTCCCAGTGTCGTAGGCAGACATGCCAGCATCGGAAACTTCATGTACCGCTGCAGAGCCAGTCCAGTTAACAACATCGTTAAGAGGAGGACTTTCTGAGAAAGCTGTGGGAGTAGTAATTACTGCTTTGTAGTAATCTGCAATAATTACATCATAACGTACAACGGGTAATACTCCACCATCCGCAACTGCCGTACTGAGAGTATCGGATGCAGGTACTCCATAAACACCAGTAGTGTCTGGAACTACAATGCAGTTACCCTCTACTGTGCCATAAATAGGAACATTTTCCGCGTATACGCTTGCCGTAAGTAATGCAACGGCTCCTACTAAAATATTTCGAAACATTCGAAGTCTCCTATCGCTTGAACTGAGATTGAATCAGTTCGTTATGTAGCTTGTCTTGAGCAAAGCTCATTCGTCGAGTTCTGTTGGTTGGAACTAGTGATTTTATAATTGCTCCATTATCCGACAGGGTTATAGTCTCGTTGTAAGTTGTAGAAGGTAGTGCAGTCATATAACTTGGTGGTAGAGCATTCATTACTGAAAGTTGATCTGCCATTACGTTATCTGAGGCTGCCAACGCAGACTCCATTGCAATTCCTAACAACTCTTCTAGAGACTCTTCATCTATATTTGAATCGTCTTCTTCTATTCGTTCACGGTCCTCTCGTTCTTCTTCTTCATTTGCCATTACCGCTTTACGGTCAATCTCATCTTGTACATAGTCTGAAGAAAGAGGATCTTCTACATCAGGTATTTCTGGTATCTGAGGCATATAACCTTCACAAGAAGGGTCAGATTGTGGATTGAAGCAGGGGTCGTAACGATATGAGTAAACTATCAGCGGATCGTCCACTCTTCCTTGCCCTTCTACTAAAATTTCACCATCCCCGAAACGACTGCCTAATAACTGAGCAAGCGGAACACTTTTCACAATTGTATTGGAAGGTAGCCCGCTCCAGTCATCTACAGATCGAAATATGTAGCCCTCTCCTTGTGTATCTTTGTTTTGAACGTACACAACCATATCACTTTCGGTGTCTTTAATCGCTGTATATCTGTAAAACACATTATCCACAGTCAAGCCAGCTTGTTGTGGGAGAATGTTCGCCATTACCCAATTGTAGGCAGATATTTGTGAACTGCCAAAAACTATGTCAGAGGAATAGGAGTAATGCGAGTAAAGCAGCGATACCACCAGAAGCGGCAGCAGTTTGCTTATCTGTATCATCTAGTAAACCTTTTTCTTCCTCTACAGAAGAAGGCTGTTCTCCGCTATCAAGAGCCCAGCCGGCTTTTGCTGCTTCTCCAATTTCTCCATTATAGGGACAGGGAGTTCCAGCATGCATCATTGCATCAAATACTCTTTCATCTTGACACATCATAGATACGGCAGCAACTTTCATGCCCATATCGTAAAGTGTCTTTGCATTTTTGAGTCTTTCGCAATTTTCGTCGGTAAACTGCGTACCGGTCGAGATTCCAAGAATCTGAGTTTGAACTGCACCTGCTACTCCAAATGTACATAGATCGGAGTTTGAGGTGTTGATGGTGGGGGAGATTGCTGAAGGAGGAGGACTTTTGAGAGTAGTCTCCGTTTTTCCTTGTGTAGTGATGGTGCTATCCGTGGTGCTTTCTGTACGAATAATATCTTGACTGTTCGCTTCGGCTATAAACAGTGGTACTAAAATAATAACAATAGCAATTAAAACAATTCGTACAAGACTTGTGTCTAAGTTATCCATTCTAAATGCCGGGCTTTCGCGCTTGAGTAAAAATTCTCCTTAGGGTACTTTATGAATAAATTATACAGAGGTTGGAGTCAAATGTCAAGAAATATTTTTGGTAGGAGTAATAAAAAGGGGGCTGCGGCCCCTTAATTAAACTTAGCCTCCCAGTGTATTCCTGTAACTGTAATTCTATAATTATATCCTTCTGTAGATTTGCGTTCGATAAAAGGAGTTACTTTCCAGTTGTTTTGCTTGTATGTAATTCCAAGTTGATCGCGAGCATCAAACTTTGTACCAGAATCTTTAAAGCTCCAGCGGGGTTGCCACTTTGCGTAAAGATAGAAAGGGCCGTGTAAATGTGGGGTAAATTCTGTAATGAAGCGATACCTCCAGTGCGACTCCTTATTATTAAAATGGCGATACTCCATACGTCCTTCTACAGTTAAGTCTTTGTACGAGAAAAACTCTCCCGTAAATTTTATACGATTTTCCTGGGTATTTACTAAGTCTGCGTAACGATACATAACTTCGATAGGCCCTATCTTATTTCCTATTTCGATATGCTTTCCGCCTTCACGATGACGAAAAGTATATTCCCAGTCATTTTTCTTTATTTTATAATTATACTCAGATTCTGCCGCTAAAATTAGCATTGGAAATAAAGTTGCAACTAGTGTGATAACTACTAAGCTGATTGTCAGCCCCGTTTTTTCATATCGTGAAAGTGCCATAAGAATCTCCTTTGTAGCCTTGTGGAATTTTTTACCACGACCATATTATAACACAAGATTATTACAGTTTTATTAAAACACCGTTTAAAGTTTTTGCAATTTTTCCAAAGTAGTACGTGTGGGGGAGCGACGCCGCGCTAGATGAGAATGAGTCTCATTACCGCCCCCTGGCGCCCGACCTTGTGACTTATTACCATTTTTTTCTGTTGCAATTATTTCCCAGGTGGGGTATAATATGCACTTAATAAATGAGGAGGCTTTGCCATGATTTGTCAACTGTTATTTGCACTTTTTTGCGTTACTCTTTTTGCGGTCGTGGGCGGATTTTTAATGGCAAATTATTTTCACGATTTGTGAATATTACCATTGACTTTCACCTCGTTATTTGAGATAATCTTTTCATCGGTTGGGGGATGGGCCTTCAATCAAAACACTAAGGAAGCTATTATGCCTTATTCAGAAAAGCAGGTTGCGGCACTGCAAAACGCCGCTCAACAATTCGGTACTCTCAACGGTGAGATTGCCGGTAAACTCGCGGCTGATCTCGGTCAGTCAAAGCGATCCGTTATCGCTAAGATCAAGTCACTTGATCTGCCCTACGCGGTAGCGGCCAAGCCCGTCAAGGGCACTCGCGCTACTAGCAAAGCGGAATATGTCGCCGCTATTGCTAAGGCACTTGATGCCGATTCGAGCGAGCTGGCTGGCTTGGAAAAAGCCACCGCTCTCGCACTGTCCGGCTTGCTGGCGTCCATCCGATGATGGTCGCTCTCGCCGCTTGGATTGGGGCCGCTTGCATGATGGCGGCTCCTTTCATCATCGACACGAGCGCAGGAAAATATCTTGCCATTGTCGGTTTGGCATTATTAACATTGCAAGCGATTGCCAATCGGTGCTATAATCTCGTCTTGTTAAACATTGTCGGCATTGGAGGATATTTTTATGCGCTTTATCTATGACCTAGATCACACTGTGATCGACTCAACCCATCGGGCGGCAACGCTTCCCGATGGATCAATTGACCTTGACCATTGGCGCGAGCACTCAACGCCTGAGCTAATCGCTAAGGATCGTTTGCTACCGCT
>Ga0070754_10002084_pt1 | contig 15026 bp, 13 predicted proteins | sample VirMetDEL_Sep_01_FD_75181 | JGI IMG/M metagenome (GOLD analysis project Ga0070754, IMG submission 75181) | Aqueous microbial communities from the Delaware River and Bay under freshwater to marine salinity gradient to study organic matter... | ecosystem: Environmental > Aquatic > Marine >... | reverse complement strand
GGAAGTGTCGAACACTGTGTGGGAAAGGAATAGCTGGTTCCTTTTTCCACAACACCTCCATCTTTTTTATAACATACATTGTAAATATTTGCCTGTTCAGAACCTAAACATTCTTGTGAAACATTTATCGCTTCTATTTGATCCGCTGAAACACATTTAAAATCACCCCCTGTGTGATTAAACCCGTTAACATAATCTATAAAAACATTATTTATATTTGGTTTAGTATTTGTTACAACATCTAGTGTCGTTCCTTGTTCTCCGTTTGAAAATAAATTTTCGTATGTGTAAAGTTGACACAATTGAGTCCCTTGAATTTTACTTCCAGAACCAGTACCTCCTGGATATGTGTAGGTTGTCGGTATAGAAGGTCCAAAAGGATCAACAGGTTGATAGTAAGTCTTTATACTTCCACTGACACTACTGCCCTTACTAATAGAACCCTGACCTGCTGACTCTAATTTTTTTAGAACCCTGAATAAAATAGTAACAAATACCACAACACAAACTATTACTAAAAGGGCAATAGCTGTCTTTCTTATAACAGTTCTAGGTTTATCTTTTTGAGTTTTTTTATCAGTATCCATTTTTATTTTAAATAAAATGTCTTTAGATTTAATGAAAAATATATACCTTCACGGAAATTTAGATTTAGTGTATAAGATATCTGACATCAAAAAAATTGATATTAAATGTTTTGAAACATGGACCAAAAATTTTAAAATTTTAAAAACCGACAAAGGGTTCTGCTGGAGATTTTATAATAATTTTGAATTCATACTGAACAGTTATGAAAGTTTAATTTTTAAGGACACGAAAAAATTGAAAGAATTTTTGGAAGTTTTCTACAACATTGTGAAAAATATAGAAAGTCAGATAAAATATAAAAGAAATCCTGATCTTGATTACATAGAAAAAAATAAGGATTTTTACTATGTTTTGATTAACTTATTGATAAGAAAAATAAATACCAAAATTAAATTATATGAATCGGACAGAGAATTTTTTGATTTTAAATTTCACGAATACAAAGCAGGGGAACCCTATCATTTCTATTTAGATTATGCTACCCCATATGACTATATAAAATGGACATCAGATTGGAAATTAATTTCTAGAGAAAAACAAATAAATTTAAAGAACATAGACATCTACATAGATTCTTATTTTAAAAATTGTAATTTATATTACAATGAGAATATGAAAAATGATTTAAAAATTTTGAAAGAGAGAATAGAATTTTTAAAAAAAGAGTCTCCTGATTATTTAGAATATTTGAGAGACAAATTAAATGAAGTTTCGGAAAAACTTTATAATGTTTTCCCCTATAATCAAATATTTATAGATTACAAGGAACTAATGAAAACAGATGATAAAATTTATAAGAACTGTATTTCTAAAGATTTTAATCAGGCATCATCAATAAGATGGTTTTTTCATATATTGCCAAATTTTCTTTCTGCTTATCTTTTAGGGTTCCCTATTATATCTTTGGATGTACCTGGGGAAAAAATATTAAATAAGTACATTGATATAATGGAAGATAAAAAAGGTCCAAAAGAATATTTTGACTGGTTTTCTGAAAATTTTAATAAAAAATATTTGGATTCCATAGAGTTCGAAACAGAGGTAGGGAACGGAAAAGATGACGATGACTCTTTGGATTTATGTTATGTTAAAATTAAAGATTACAATCAAGATGACATAATATCTATATTTAACAATAATATCATGCATCATTTTTCTTGTAAAGAATTTGAAACCATTTTACAAAAAGAAGAAAATCCATACAATAGAGATAAAATTACCAACTTTAGAAAAATAATTGATAATTTGAAGTTCAAGAAAAAGACCAAAAAAAGATTACTTTTGAGAGGTCTTGACTTAAGTCTAGACGGTACAATGTTAGAAAATTTTGAAGAAGTTTTTGAAAAGATTAATGATCAAGAAAGTAGTGTCAATTTCTCTTTAACTTCTTCAGATAATGCCGAACAGTTTTATCAACCCTTTATAGACATCTTTTTTAGACAAATTTAAAAATAACATTCAATTACCCCCAAATATATAAATAATTTTATATATTTTTTTTTATGAAATATGAAAATGAATTAATAAAGAAATTATATTTTATAAAATGTCTGAGTATTCATCCATTTTTGAGATATTAAATAGAAAATCTTCCAATCCTGTATTTAACGTTATTAATTTTACAAATAAAAAGAAGTACTCTGTAGACAGTGATAATGTTATTAATTTTTATAAAAATTATTGCGAATCTTTGTATGTTAAAGATTTGAAAAGTTGGAATATTCACCCAATATTTAGTCTTGGCGAGACAGTGAAAACTAATATCCCTGTATTCGGAGAATTTGTATTTTCCTTTGACTCAGAATCGATAAAAGATGATACAGAAGAACAAGATACAGAAGATGTTATCTTTTATGAAAGATCGATGATTTCAGGTCTCGTTTCACTTTTTCAAGAAGTTATCAAAGAATTATTTTTTATCAGTTCTAAGAGTTCAGAATTAATTTGTGTTATTCTAGAATCTCCTAACTGGGAAGAGAACGATAAATATTACAAAAAGGTGAAGATACAATTCCCTTACTGTAAAACAGAAAGAAAATTTTATCTGAACGTTTTTAGATCTAAGGTCTTACAGAAACTTGGTAAGTCAAAATTGAAAAATAACTTTCTTTTTGAACCAGACGAAGGAGATTGGGACGAATGGCTCTTGGATATTAAAAACAGTTATCCTTACTATGGGTCTACTGAAAACGCAAAACAACCACCTTGCTGTTTCATAGGCGTTTATGATAAAAGTTTTAAAGAACTCAATATCAATGATGTCTACAATTATAAAAAACACAGTTTAATCGTACAGGAAAAATGTATTTCTGATCAAGTAGATTCTTTGGAAGAAGACATAGATCCCGGGGAAAAGGGAATGTATCTTCTTCCACTAATGTTAAGTTTTGAGTTCTGGTTTGAAAATACACAAATGAGAGAAGAATTCAGTGGTTCTTCTAAAAGTTATCTCTCTTCCAGCACTGTTTATTCAGAAGAAGAAATTGAAGAATACAATGAGAATCCTACAGATTTTGAAATCATCCAAGATCTGGTTGAGATGTTATCCCCTAAGAGATTTATTCACGAAAACTATTTTCTTGATATTGGCAAAGCTTTTTATCATTCTGTAGAGGGAGATGAAATGGGTTTGAAAGAATGGATCAGATCAACACATCATCAAGATTGTAAATTTGATGAGAACTACTGTCAGAGAAAATGGATTTCATTGGACAACGAACACATTACAGTTAAAACAATGGCATGGTACGCAAAAGAAGATAATTTGAAAGAATATAAATCATGGCATGAGAAATGGTGTCGACCAAAAATTATAGATGCTATCAAGAATAGAAAACTGGATAATATTGTCGCCGAAGCTTTTTACAGAGTTTTTTGGCTTCACTATATTCACTCTGGAAGAAGGTGGTATGAATTTAGAAGAAGCAAATTAGTCCCGTTATCAGAAGACTTTTATATCAGAAGAACAATCACCGAAAAATTTATTCCTTGTTTTGATAACCAAAGAGCTTTGCTTGCTGAAGAGAAATTAAATTTGAACAAAGTTGGTGGAAAGAGTCAACTTTACAAAGAGAAATCAAAAGAACTAGAAAACTTGATGAATGAGACAGGCGAGATAATCAAAGATCTCCAAAAAGAAAGATACAGAAGTACTCTAGTTAAATCTGTCAAAGAATTTTTCTACAAAGAAAATCTCGGTAAGATTTTGGACAAGAACCCTTTCTTGATGGGTTGTAAAAACTGTGTTATCGAAGTCAATGACAGAGAAGCTTTCACCAGAAAGGGAAAACCAGAAGATTATGTCACTAAAAGTGTCGGTGTCAGTTATCAGAGTGAGTACAGTTATTCCCATCCAGATGTCATTGCTCTTCTGAAGTATTTTGAACAAGTTTTCCCAGAACCTTCTATCAATCATCATATGAAAAAGGATATTGCTTCCATGTTATATGGTAGAAACTCAGAAAAATATTTCAGAATGTGGATCGGTGATACTAATGGTTCAAAGAGTGTGTATCAAAAGATGATCAGAACTATGTTGGAAGATTATTACTGTGATCTTCCCGCAACCTTCTTCAGTGCTCAACAAAGAGGAGGTAGCGGCCCTAATCCAGAACTGGCACAGACGGACGGAGCTCGTGTTGCTTTCTCGGCAGAACCTGACGACGATACTTCTTTCAAAGGTGCTAGAATTAAAAGACTAACAGGAGGAGATAGTTTCTATGCCAGGTCGTGTAATGAAGACGGAGGATCTATTGAAACTTCTTTCAAAAATATTATGGTGTTGAACATTGTTCCTGATATTACTGGTATGGACGAAGCGACAAAGAATAGATTCTGTATGATTCCTTTTGAAGGCCGTTGGATCAGAAAAGGAGAAAATTTTGAAGTTCCAGAAACTCATGAAGATCAAGTGAAATCAAAAACTTACTGGATGGATGAAAGATTCGAAGAAAATATTGAACATCTTGCTCGAGCTCTTCTTTGGATTTCAATTAAATATTATAAAACTTATCGAACCGAGGGTTTAACACCTCCTAAATACATCAAGGATTGGATGAGAGATTATTGGACTAAACACGATCCTCATATTTCTTTTATTACTGAAATGTTAGAAAATCCTAAAATTAAAATTGAGTGCGAAGGTTGTAAGGATATTGAATTTGAAGGAGAAAATACTTGTGAAACGTGTAAAGGGAAAGGACTTGTCGAAGTTGTTGATATTAAGAAATCTGTCACGGCCTCTGAAATTTATCCGATATATAAGAAATGGTTTAGAGAAACATATCCTCAAGTTCAAGTTGTACCTAAACCTAGGATGACAGAGATTTTGTCTACACCAGATAAACTTGGTAAACAACATCAAAGAAGATGGTACGGTGTTGTTGTCAGGAGAAATCAACCAACAGAAATTTCTGATTTTTGATATATTTATTCAAACCAAAATAAATATATTTAATTAAAAAATATAAAAAAATGAAAGACTGTTACATTTATATTGTTGCTAAAGGCAAAGAAATATTAGGTCAAGCAGAATCCAGAGAAGACGCTGTTGGGTATATTGAAGAAACATATGGTGATAATTCTGTGAAAGCAGATAGGTATGAACCAAGATGTCAGGGTCAGTTAGAAGAATGGAGTCAGGAAGAAGGTGATAAAATCAGAGTTATCATGGTGTGTCAAAAAAATCCATCTATGATTGATTTATTAGAAAAAGCAGATGTCTCTAGAGAAATTAGAATTCCGAAACCAATGAAACCAATTAAGAATGTTGCCACAACACCTACAAGAACTAGATTAGTGACTGGTAAAAAGACTCCTCCCATCCCTGCTTCGGAATTACCGGAAGGAACTATCAAAAGAGGTAACGATGGGGAGAATTGGATTAACAAAGAAAAGAATGGGACATTCAGATGGGTTAGATACATTGAAGAAACGCATGACGGATTGGAAAGAAAGAGAAAAGCCCCGCTTGGTAAAGCCAAGGAATTCAAGGAGGGAACTATTATGAAAGGAGGAGATGGAAGAGATTGGATAGTTAAGAAAGCTAAAAATAATTCTTACAGATGGGTCAGGTATAACTAACTTTCAAAGAAATATAAAAAACTAGATAAATAAAAATGGCTTCTATTTTTATAACATATGGATTGCTTGGGTTTCCATTTTTATTTGGTTTGATATATAACTCTCCTTCTGGTATAGGGAGGACTTATTGGGAATGGGTTTCTCTTGGATTCACTATATCTCTTTCTATCTTTGTGTTGAGATATATCAGAGTGGCGGTGAAGTGGAAAGAAACTAAACAATACATACTAAAAAAATTGGGGAAAGGAGGAGATCCAGGGGCAAATAATAGTCTAGAAAGTAGAGCAGATTTCTATTACAAAGGTATATTATTCTTTCCTGCCTGGTTTATGAATTATATAATTTTTCCTCAAAGTACAACTAATTTATTAATTTCATACATAATATGTACTTTCTTTTTAATTTATTGTACCTACTACTCTGCTTACTACTTCTTAAAAAACAAACACCCTGACACAGATGAAGGAAAAAAATCTAGAAATGCTGAGGCTATTTTAACAGCTGGAGCCACAGGAGCAGTAGCTTTAGTTGTTTCTGGTTTTGTCAGCTATAGCCTTAAATAATTAATCAAAAGATTTTTATATATTAAATAAAATATATAAAATGGATACCGATACTAGAATACATTTATACGGATTTTTAAAAAATTATAAATTTTATGACGTCCAAAGTTCTCTGATAGGCTTAGGATTAAGTGCAGGAATTTTTATATTTTTAATTGCACAGATTTCTATTTTGAACAAGGATAAAAAACCTCATGACGATATTGTAGGTTATTATATAGCACTGTCTGTGTTTCTGGGTATAGGTGCCTTGTTAAGTTTTTTAAATGTAGACCCTTTCATCAAACAATCTACACAAAACGATAATTTACTGAAATATTTTAGAATAGTAAACTTATTTTCAGTACCTCAATTTTTCTTTGATTTAATACTGAATGGAAGTTACCTGATCACTGGTCAGCAAAAAACTAGAACGATGTACGATTCTTCTCTTAACGACATAGGAAACAAGTACAGTGGAAGAATAACACAGATAACAAATTTAGGTAAAGATGATTCTGGTTTTATTATATTAAACAGATTCAGGATGCAGAAGAGATTAAGTATATTACCTTGTGATCCTTTTGCCAAAAATTGTATAGTAAGAAGATCTGTGGTTTACATGATCTTCTATTTGGCTTTCATTGTCTTGTTACCTATTTTTATAACCTGCGCTGAATGGAGAAAAAATAAAAAGTTTGATGGAAGACTTTTTTCTGGTTATTTGAATTTATTTTTGGCTATAACATTTGGAGGATCATTAGTATTCGTCTTGAGCACAGTCAAGAATGCTGCCGGGTCCAATGTATTTGACGGTGAGTTGGTTGATAAATCATTACCTGGTTCTGGGCCACCAACAACATCCATACCTTCTCTTCCGACTGCCTAAAATATTATCATTATAAAATAAATAAATAAATATTTATTTATTTTATACCTTCTCTAACCATAATAGTTTTTAGAGAGGCATGATACCATTTTTTACTTTTACGAGGAGGTTTAACCTTTTTCCAATTTAAAATTTCAGCAAAATTAGTTATTGACTCTTCCGAATATTCTCTTCTCATTACTCTGATCTGTTCAATAATTTTTTGTTCTCTTTCGTCTCTAATATGTATCGGTGCTCCGGTAGAATGATCTGGATTCATTTTCATTCCAAAAGGGGGTTTCGTTCGCAGAGCCCCGGTTTTCTTTAAGTGCTGCATGACACCCTTAACTCTTTCTGATGTAATCTCTCTTTCAAATTGAGCTTGACTTCCCATCAATGTTAAAATTAATTTACCAGACGGAGAAGTAATATCTAGATTAAGATCTAAAATAAGTAAATGAGCATTTTTCTTCTCAATAAACTCAACAATGGATAATAAATCCTTAGTATTTCTAGCTAAACGAGAAACAGAGTTAACCACTATCCATTCACCTTGTTGTAAATCTTCCATCAATTTTTCCAATCCCTTTCTCTTGTCCATAGAACCTCCAGAAATACCTCGGTCGATATAAAAGGCTCTTAAAAATCCATTCATTTTTTCAGATTCTCTAAAAATTTTAGCTTCTTGAGCTTCAAGTGAAAACCCATCTTGAACCTGCATAACAGTGGAAACTCTAATGTATCCAACTACCTTTTTCATGTAATCTGGATAAGGTTCTGGGGCATATTTAACAACAGACCCCTCTTCGTCTTCTTTATTTTCTTTACCCAGATGTTTGGTCAACAGACAACCATGAGAAACTTTCTTTTCTACTATTTTTTCAACATGTAAATATTGTTGGTTTGTTTTAATAGCATCCCAGATGATTTTTTCTAAATCTTTTTTGTCAAGATCGTCTATGATGATAAGATTAAATTTTTCTCTCTTTCCATTTTGAATCATGTCTTCTCTGTCTTCTATGTTTGAAAAAATAAGAAAGTTTCTTTCTCCCTGAATGACAAATGGATAGACAAAGTCTCCTATTTTTTTATCAGTATAGTGAGGAACAGATAAATTTTTCAAGAGAGTGGCAATCTTGTTATCACACTGAGTACACCATTTTCCGTGAAGTATATCATTCTCGGTGGCAGTGAAGAGATGATGATTTTGACATTTAAAATGATGCTCTTCGAAAATAGAATTACTTTTTTTGATGAGTTCTCCTTTTTTTTGTTTGATGATTTCTTCCATTTATAATTTACTATTATTTATGTTAATAGTAAATTTTGTTAAACTCCTCCAAGAAGTTGTCTGAGACCTTTGACGGGTTCATTTTCCTGAACTTGTTGATAGTAATTTCTTGCCTGACGGCCTAATTTATCCGAAAAATTTACTCCTTCAGTTCCGATATCTTCTTGAGCTCCAATATCTAAACCAATAGCAACATTTTTACTCACACGCAACTGTTTTTGTTTTGCTACATTTAATGCTTTTTGTTTTCTTTCGACGTCCTGTTGTTTCATTTTCAGTCTGCTGTCTATTATTCCTTTGTCATTTGTCTTTATTCTCAATGCTTTTTGTTTCTGTTTCAGAACTGATTCGGTTCCAAAATTACCTTGGGTCAAATTTTCCCTTTCTTTTTCTGCTTCCCTTTGTTTGGTTTGTACCTCTCCTCTTTCTCTTTCTGCCTCATCTTTTTCTTTTTCTGCTTTATCTAACATTCTCCTCTGGGTATCGGATATTTTCCCTGCTGCTGTAGAATTTCTTATAGCATCTATAGTACTTTGTCTTTCCTGTATTGTAGCAGAAAGTTGGTTTTTTCTTTCACCAAATTTATTGATCTTTTGTTCGGTGGTTTTTATTTTTTCTTTTACTTCTTCCAGTTCTTCTTCAGCTTTTCTTTCTTTTTCTCTGGCTTGTGCCAGATTAATTTTGTCCTTATCTATTTCACTCTGAGCAGCATCTACGTCTGCCTGAGCAGCATCTACGTCTGCCTGAGCAGCATCTACGTTTGCCGGAAGATTTTCTAATTCAAATCCTTCAAAATCACCTTCCTTCTCTGCCCTACCCGATTTTTCCTTGGTACCCTCTAGTATTTTAAATTGTTTCTCAGCTAATTTTGATTTAGCATTGGCTAATCTAGCCTCGTCTGCTCTTTCGTAGAAGGCCTCGTCTGCCTGTTGTAAGGTTTCTTTAGATGATTTGATATTACTTTTAGCTTTATCATATTTTTCTCTTTCTTCTTGTAATTCTCTTTTTCGGAATTTCAGTGTGTCTGTTTCTAACTTCTTTTGATTTTCATAAGCAAACTCGGCATCTTTATACGCCTGAGATGTTTTATCTGTTATTCTATTCATGGCATCTTTCTTTTCTTTCACCGACTTGACTTTATCAATGTCTGATAAACCTGCTGATACATCCTGCATAGCTGTCGTGTTGGCGGCTTCTTTGAATTTACTTAAAGTATTTTCATAATCTCTGACCTGTTTCTCCCAAGCTTTCTTCGTTTCTTCTGCCTTCTTCTTTTGTTTTTCTGCATCAGATTTTGCTTTGTAGACATCAGATTTTTTCTTTTGTTCCGCTGCCTCTTGCCCAGCATAGTAACCCTTATAACTTGTAGCTGATGCTTTTAATTCTTTTTGTTTTTCCAAAGCTTTTTCACCTAGACCAACAGAAATATTTGTTAAATTAAAAATAGCGCCTTCTTTAGTGTCTAATTCGGTTTGTTGTTCTGGTGTACGGTCTTGTATACCTGTCAAGAAGTCAACCTCTGCTTGTGTCTTTTCAAGTAAATTAGTCATGTCTGTGTAAGATTTTTCGGCCTTTTTAAATTCACTGTCCGCTTTCATAAATTTAGCCTTTTCCAAAGAATGCATCTCTGGTTCTTTTGACCAGTTTACAGTCCCAGGGGCTTTGAAATAAGTAATACCGTTTTCTGTCTTAAAATCATAACCTAATTCTCGATAATCATCAATATTGTCAGGCAATTGAGCTCCTGTATTTCTAACATCTCCAAATTTACTGTACACTCTTTGGTCAAAATTTGACGGAATAACAGAATTTTGATCTCTTGCCATTGCTCTCTGGAAATTGTTTTTACCTCTTTTTCGGTTAGCAACTCTGTCAAATTTAGCTAAATTCTCATCGCTTATGATTTCGTTTAATTTTTTCTTCAATCCTAGATCAGCAAAATCTCCGTTAGTGTATTTCTTCATCACATTTAACAGTAGATCAGCCTCTGTCGGATCTCCTGCTATAGCATTTTTAAGTTTTTCCTTAACTTGTTCAACAGATTGTCCTGGATCTGTTGCCGATTGTGCTAATTTGTTGATGGCATCTGCTCCAATAGTTTTCAATCCATCAAATAATTTTTGGTGATCACTGATAACATTTCCATCTTTGTCTAGACTGTAACTGTTTTTTAATTTATCTAGCTCTTCTAACAAGGAGTCATCTTTCTGTAAGGTATCTAAAATCTTATCAGATGCTTTGGCGCTATCATAAGAAAGTCTGTCTATTAAATTTTCGGTATTTTTCTCCCTTCTTTCTCGTTGCTCTGGTGTTTCCGACAAGTACTGTTCCACTGTTTTTTCTCCTTCCAAAAATCTCCCAGGATAAGAAGTTTTCTCTTTCAGATTGGTTATTTTATTTTCAATGTTAACTAGATCTCCGGATTCTGTCAAATTTTTCTGTCTTTTTCTTCGAGCCTCTTTTAATTTATCTTGAAGTGTTTTATCTATTTTTACTTTACCAGTGGGATCTAACTTTTTCTGTACCTTCTTGTCTAAATCATTGTCAGCTAATGATTGTTTAATCTCACTTTCAGACAGACCTGTTGTTCTGGATATGTCATTTACGACTTTATCTTCCTGAGCTTGAGCAGCATTAGCTCTCAGTTTAGCATCCTCTTTCAAAATGATTTGATTACCAAGTTCTTTTCTCCCGTAGTTAGCTTTTCTAGTTTCCCTCCATATTTTTTCTAACTCTTCTCTTTCTTTAGGTTTAACTCTATCTTTGTTTTCATGTAGTGCTAATGCCTTTTCCAGAGTTTCTTGCTGCATTTCCCTGTCATGAATTAAAACTTGGGATCTTTTAGCTACTTCACGATCCGCTGCGGTCTGTCCTAATTTTAATTTATTTTGTTCCATCAATCTTACTAATCCGTCATTAGCATTAGCTTCAGCTCTGACAACAGTAGCACCTTTATTGTAGGCATCTAACCCGGCAGTATTATCTATTCTTCCTTCTCTCAAAACTTTTTCCTTTCTCTTGTTCAGTTCTACTTCTTCTCTTGTCAACTGTACTGCTGCCTCTGCTTGTTTTAAAGCCGCCTCTGCTTTTTTCTTTTCTGAGGAAGTGACTGCTCTCTTAACTTGCTCTCTTCTTTTTTTCAAAAACGATTCGTCTTCTCTCAATTGATTTTCCGCGGCCGTTGTTTCTCTTTCTAAATCTCCAATAGCTTTATCTATTTTGTCTTTTTTTAGTTTATCATAACCAACCTTTTTGTTTTTTAAATCTTGAATGTTCTTTTGTGTAGCCATCAGAGAAGCTATTTCATTAGTTTTCATATTATCTCTTTCAACACCTTGCTCTGAACTTAACTGATCTAATTTAGCTTGATTTTCTCTTTCAATTTTTTCTAATTCTCTCAGATCATTCTTGTCTGCTTCCGCAACATCAGTTTGAACATCTTTAAGTAGAGAAGAATCAAAGATTCTATTTTGATCTTGGCTGGTAGCATTATTTTTCTGTTTCAGTTTAATAATTTCCCTCTTGATACTTCTTCTTTCACTAGCCGAAGCTGTTTTAAGCTGCCTTTCCAGATCTACCATTTTTGTACTATTATTAGCCTTTTTTCTCTCATCTAATAGAATTTTTCTTTCTATGTACTCATCTTCAAGATCTACTTTATTTTTAGCTATACTGTAAAACATGAATAAGAACAACAGTACAAAGACAGATACTAAGACAATGTCAATCCAAAACATTCTGGTATAGAAAACCAAAGTTAACAATAAGGATGTCATGAAAAGAACCGAAATAAACAAATAGTTTGCTATGGGGGCTCTTCTCCTAGGTGTCAAAAGTCTAGGTATATTGATAAAATATAATACATCCGCTAAAACTCCCATTTTTAATTTGTTTATTTTTTTAAAAATAAACAAAATGAACGGTAATATCAGAAAAAATCTTTTCAAGTTAGAAGAAGACGAATTTGAAACAGTAGAAAAACCCAGATCTAGGTTAATTGAAGATAAAAGAAAAGAGGAAAGGATCAAAATATATCCCGAGAAAAAAATTAAAACAAAGAGAGATAAAATAAAAGTTTCAAAAAAACCAGAACAAATTTATGAAAATAAAAAAGACGAATATTTTACCAGAAAAGAAATGTTAGAAATAAGCGCGGAAGAATATCCAGGAGAAGTAGTTAAACACAAAAACAATTATTTTATATCTATGATGAATGATAAAAAATTTGAATGGTTTTTATTAAAATAGGATAAGTTTTAGGTAGTGTATTAAAAATTACAAAAAAAAAATAAAAAAATAATAATTTTTATTTGTATAAATAAAATGGTTAGATTACTTTCGCCCACTTCGCTTTCTAAAGCTAAAAAATCCAGACGTACTTCTCCAGTTCGTAAACGCAAAGGACGCCTTGCCAAGGGTAGTCCTGAAGCTAAAGCCGCTATGAAAAAGGCTCGTGCTGCCAAGAAAAGCAAATCTCGCTCGCCCACCGCTGTTGCCTCGCCTACCGCTGTTGCCTCGCCCACTACTCTCTCAAGACGTAGACGCACTGGATCTCGCGCTCGCTCTCGTTCACCCACTGGTGTTGCCTCGCCCACCACTCTCTCCAATTACGGAAAAATGATGGGTGCAGCCAAGAAAAAGGGTACTAAGAAAAAGGCCAGTCCCAAGAAAAAGACTACCAAGAAAAAGACTACCAAGAAAAAGTAAATTATTCAACACCGATATCAATTACTAATTGATTAAATCTATCCAATAAATCTTTGTCAGAACTATCTTTATCTTCTTCATTTATAATTTTTGAATTTACTAGATGCATACCATCTGGTAAATACACTGGATTTTCAGTATGTTCACCGCTTAGATATTCTATGGTATATAAAAGATCGTCGTCTGAAATTTCCGTATCGTCTTTGATGTCAAGTTTCATCGTTACATAAGGAATCTGACTTTTGTCAAAATCTTCTATAATAATATTATCTAACTCCAGTTTGATATTTCTGACAAGTTTTTCAAAAATGATACAAATTTCGTCCCATTGTTCTTGACTGAAATTTTCAACGTGTCTGTCTTCTTCAATCATATAAACTTTTAATTTTAGCGTAGACATTTTTTTCTCTTTTTTTCCTTATACTTATCAGATAATTTAGCGTTTGTGTCATCTAAAAATAGGAATTGATAATATAATAACAAAATAATATTAAAATGCCAAAAATATTTATTGTAGAAGGTAACATTGGGTCAGGAAAATCTACTTTCCTGACAAGAATCAAAGAGATTCTAGGTGACGATGTTCAAGTTATCTACGAACCGTTGGATGAATGGCAAAACATTAAAGATGAGACCGGGAAAAATATTTTAGAGTATTTTTATTCTGATATGGAAAGATATTGCTATGCTTTTCAGTCTATGGCATTCATCACCAGATATCAAAAAACTTTGACCATTGATCCTACTAAAAAATATGTTTTTATTGAAAGGTCTATCTTCTCTGATAAAAAGATCTTTGCTGAAAATTGCCGTAAAAACAATGTTATGTCTGAAATAGAATGGAATATTTACCAAGAATGGTTTAAGTCTATGAGTAAACTTATTAATTTTCCTTATCAGTTTATCTATCTTAGGTGTCAACCAGAAGTCAGTTATCAGAGACTGAAACACCGCAATCGTGATGAAGAGAAAGAAGTACCTCTTGAATATCTCAGAGAACTTTATCAACGTCATGAAGATTGGTTAACTTCTTCCGATGAAAATATAATTATAGACGGAGAACTAGATTTTAAAACTGAAGATAAAGTCATGATTGATTATTTTACCAAATTTATCAAATCAGAAGATCTTGTTAGACTCATGGTATAATTCATTATAAAATTTATAATGAATTATGAAATTTTATTATCTCTCTACAGTAGTGAAACTTTCAATTTTTTTACCTCTTTCCATGTTATTTTGGTAAAAAGAAGGATAATCTCCGTGAGAGAGGTCCCAATTGATGAAACTGACAAGAGTTTCGCCAATGTCGTCCATATCCCCATATTCTAAATATTTGGTTTGATCAGAAAAGTTAAATTTAATTTCAACAAAATCATCGTAAAGTCTGCTTACTTTCTCTACTTTCAAACCATAAGTTTTTTCATAATCTTTAAAAGAATCTTTCAATTCATCTAGCATTTTTTTCCATTTATTATTATTTCTCTCAACAAAAAACCTCAACGGATTTTCGTTTCTGTCTACACTGATAACGATTGGATGGATGATTACCTCCATTTTACAGTTGAAAATTTAATTCTGAAATCATTTTTGTATAGATAAAGTGAGAATTTGATAGATAGAAAAATTATAAATTTTTAAAATTTAGTATCAAATTTTAAAAAATATCAGAATGGATTAAAAATAAAATGAAGAATCAAGATTTTGATGAAAATCAAGTAAATGAAATCATTAATTTTATGAAAGCAGGAAAGAAATGTATTAAAGAGAGTAAAATTTCCCCTTCTTTTTTATTGTATCTTATTTCTACCATACCTGACAATAACAAACAAGATGTTTATACCAAAGCTAACAAAGTTTTACTTCGAGATAATCTTCCAAAGAAAAAAAGACTTCACCTTGATTTTCTTCTCAAAAAGTTTGAAAAAGATATGTGAAATTTACTATT
>Ga0070754_10002083_pt1 | contig 15030 bp, 27 predicted proteins | sample VirMetDEL_Sep_01_FD_75181 | JGI IMG/M metagenome (GOLD analysis project Ga0070754, IMG submission 75181) | Aqueous microbial communities from the Delaware River and Bay under freshwater to marine salinity gradient to study organic matter... | ecosystem: Environmental > Aquatic > Marine >... | reverse complement strand
GCGCTTGTCGCGGATGATCTTTTTAACTTTGTCCGCAACTTCACCAGCCTCTCCGGCCAAACCGAGAGCGGGGTACGTCACCTTAGAAGATTCGGGATAGATGGCAAACTTACGCGCTTGCATCTGGTAGTTGTTGAGGTTCCAGTTTTCTTTGATCACTGTTCCCTCCCGAAGGTTACCTTGACTATGTTGGTATCCGGATCGTGCTTCACTTCGGGACCGTTGCCTGTCTCTGCAACCATAGCCTCCTGTGTAGCCTCGAACTGTAGGCGGGCGATACCCGCAGCCATCACGCGCTCGAAATCCGTCTCCATCAGTTCGACGAGTCCGGAAAGTATAACTGCACCCGCCGGGATGTACTCGTCATCCTCATCGTCTGTAGTGGTATCATACGCCGTCATCATAACGTGATCGTCGTCGTCACTCTGCCGAAAGACGAGGTACCACCGTTCGGGTAGCAGACCCGCCTTCTCTAACATTCCCTGCATATCTTTATCGTCCATTCTTGCACCACTCCTCTGGGATCGAACCCTCTGCCCACTCGAATTTGTGCTTCGTAGCCCAGTCAGCGTAGGTGGTTTTCGAGCCTTTGTAAATCTTGTTGTTTGCTCGTAGGAATACGAAGCGTATGTCGAGGTCGGGGTACTGTTCCTTGACGAGCAGCATCTTCATGCGGTCACCCTTGTCGAGGTGCCCCTTCGCTTCGACGTAAATGTTCGTCTCCGGGATGTAGAAGTCCGGCGTGTACGTGCGCGGCTTGGGTATGTACGTCAGCTTCGTCATTTCGTACTCGTATGGTATGCCCTTCTCAGACAAGGCCCGGGCGAGGTTGAGTTCGAATGTCGAACGAAATCCGGCCTTCATAGCCGAACTTTGCTTCATAGACGCATTCCGACGGACGCTAGCCTTTTTAGCAGATACCCTGCCAGTCTTGGGGACAGACGTTCCAAAGGCGAGAATTCGTTTGTCAAGCGAGTCAGTGGGACGCATACATTTACTCCGGAGTTTGCAAGGCGACTAATCTTCCCGATCTCAGCCTCGACGGTTGTAATGTCACGCTTCTCCGTCTCGGAGGATAGCGCACCTAAATCACTGAAATTGTTACGCAAAGTCAGGGGCAAGCCGCGCTCGTGCTGTCGGAGGAAGACAGTCTTGCGTTCACCACCCGCACCAACGTGAGACTCGATGTACACGTGGTACATGTCATTGTTGAGTTCTAAGAGTTCTAAGTCGTAGTCTCGAATAAAAACGTACGCCACATCATAGCTCCTTTGTCTTGAGCCGTGTGTACCACACCTTCGGAGGAGACTTGGCTTGTGACGTTACCCGCTCGTGGAGGATAGCGTCAGGCCAGCAGTGACCACGAAAGCCGCAGAGGCCGCACTCTTTCGGCAAGACTTTGTTGCCGGTGCGGAGTACCTCACCCTTCCGCTTGTACGTTTCGTACTCGTCGGGGTACGGCTTGAACGGTTGCACGTCGGGGTTGGCAAGGAAGTTGACGCGCCATCCAGCCTCGAACATGTATGCAGCACGATCATCACCTGTCCAGTCGTACGCCTCGACGATGGCAACTTCACCGCTCGACTTGTTGATGACGATCCATCCACCGAAGTCCAAGCCTGTGGCGGCACCGTACAAGTGTCCCTGCATGACGTACCCGAACGGGTCATCATTCTTGATGTGTTCGTAACCACCAGAGCCAGTGAACTTGTTCTTGAAGGCCCAGTCACTTGCGGATTTGATATCCCAGACGCGCTCCTTTCCGTCGTCACCCCGTATGATAACGTCGAGCGTACCCTTTACGGTGACGCCCTCGATCTCTAGGGAAACTTCTTTCTGGAAGTCCACGATGTCGATACCGGCCTCGCGCATCACGAGCATGAGTAACGCCTCAGTCAAGTCGCCGAACGCAAATCGTGCGATGCTGTTGTACTGCATCGACTCCTCGACGCCGTGCTTGTCCAAAACCTGCTGACACAGGGGCTTGCCCAAGCCGGACATACGAATGCGGTACTCGCGCTTGCGGCCCCCGAACTGCTTCTCGATGGCCTCGCGAGATTCTTTAACGAAGAGTTCGAGGTTCTCCGGGGAGACTTTTACGTCCCCCCGAATTGCCCGACTCATGTAGTCTTGGATGTTAAGCAGCATCTGTGAAGTCCGATGCCAAGTCCGAATCATCTTCGGTCATCTGAAACTTCACCTGCTCCTTGTACTCGCGAAGCACGGCTTCGTTGTGTCCCTTGATTGTGTCGTGGAACTTAACAACGAGTTCTTTGTCCTCGTTCGAAAGACCGGGAACACTGTCGAGTGTCGGCACCGGAGTCCAGTACGTGATGCTTCCCTTCTTATTGCGATGGGTACGCAGAAGGATGCTGCAGCGTGCCATGATCTTGTCTTGACGACCGAGACCTTGAATGAAGTCAGCAATCGGCTTGAAGCCGGACTTCTTGAAGTACGCAATCATCGGCTTGTTTTCGACTACGACCTCATCCCCAGCACCGGTCTTAAACGTACCGCTGATCGTGCCGTAGATCACTTGATTACAGATCACGGCACGGCTCTTGAGGTAGGCCGGGTGTTGCTGATCAAGCTTCTCTTCCTCTTCACGAGAGAGACGACCGCACTTGTTGCCGCCCTCTGTGTCAGGGAACGTACCGCCGAACCCCGGCTTCTGGACAGACTTGCACGAGAAGCCGCCCTTGCCTTCGTTCATCGTCGAGTCCCACATCGAATACTCGAAGGTACGCATGAGAGGCTGTATCTTAACTTCCGGCGCGTAAAGGAACTCGCCGTCGATAAAAATCTTCCAGTCACCGCGCGTCAAGGGACTACCGGTGTCAGTTTCCTGATCGTAGTTGATGCTCAGGCGTGGAAGACCGACACGATCTCCACCGCCCCCACCCTGTCCGGTGAGCTTCTTTAGTAGATCAGTGTCGTCACTCTGCAACGCAGAAACGAGTGCGTCCATGTTGTTATTCATTTCCATGATTTCTGTTCCATCCATATCCTTTACTCCTTTACGATTGGATAGTCGGTAACGGCCATCTTACAGTTCTACTTCGTGCAAGTCAAGCCAATTTTTACCTGCTTTGATCTCTATTCCGACGGGCATGTTGTACGTGACACCATAACGTCGAACAGTTTCAAAGGGTAAACTCAGCATAGCGTGTTTCATCATGTCTATGCAAATATTTTTTTCGTCCGGGTGTACGTCCATCACAATCGAATCGTGTACCGTGTTACAGATAACGCTCCGTACGCCGGAATCGCGTACGACCTTCTCTAAGGCGACGAGAGCAATAGGAAGCAAGTCAGCCGTAGCGAACCCCTGCACCGGGTAGTTACAGATCGAGGTGCGGTGGGTAGCCGTGCCGTACTTTGTCCAGCGGGCATCGGGGAAGGCGTACTCCCGTCCGGACGGAATGGCGATTACTCGCTTCTCAACAGCCGTACGCTGGAGGTGGTCGTGCCACTGGGTAATACCCTCGTACTTCTCCTTGAACGCCCTGTAGTAGCGTTGTTGAGCCTCTGTGCCGGTCGTGCCCCCATAGAGAGGCTTGAAGGTGTGTGCCTTCGCCTCTTGTCGTGTGCAGCCGATAACGGATGCGGTGTAGTTGTGTACGTCCGTTCCATCCCGTACGTCGATGTACGCCTGTGCATCGTTGGCAAGGAACCCGGCAACCCTAAACTCTAGCTGCGAATAATCTCCTTCAACGATGAAACCACCCTCGAAGCGGCTCTCGACCACCTTGCGTATAGCGAAGGTATTTCCACGTGGCATATTCTGAAAGTTAGGATTGCGAGACGAAAGGCGACCCGTCGCCGTAACACACTGCATAAACTCCGGATGGATGAATCCCTTCTCATCGACATTGTTCTTGATCCCTTCTACGAATGTGTTGAGGTACGTACGCAACGCATTGAACCGGACGTACCCCGTGACAAACTCACGAGCCGGACCGGACAACTCGGACGAGCGTACGTCGAGTGTCTCCTTGTCCGTACGAAACCCTGCAGAGGCCACGTCGTACGAATCTCGCGGTGATATCTTGAACCCGGCAACTTCCGTACTCGGTATGTAAAGAACGCCGACACCATCGCACCGCTTGCACACACGTACCGCTTTGCCGAGCGTACCGTCCTTCTTCGTTACGCGGTTACGACCGTGACCGTTGCACCCGGTACACGTTTCGGCACGTGTCTTGTAAACGATGTCGGTCATACGACGTACGGTCTGGTTGAACTCACGCCGGGAGAAGCGGGTACGCTGCTTCGGCTTCATCGTTGCGCCGCGCTGTTCCATACCCAAGTTGAATGTACGCGACCAAGCCTTCTTGTCCTTAACCTTACGAGAGTAGAGTAGCATCGACCGGTCATCGGGGCTTGTCAGGCTAACAGGCGTGTCGCCCATCGCGTCACGCGCCAAGTCGTTGAGACGCGCCTCTAAGGACTCTAGCTCTTCGGTATACATCTTCTCGATCTCGTAGCGTATCCATGTTTATCTTTAGGCCGACACGCTCGACACGAGCGAGTACGTCTGTCATTTCAAGCGATAGCTTTAGTGTGGGTATCAAGCCCTTTTCCATCGAACAACTCCTCGAATGTTACGCCAAAGGCGTCTAGCTGTTTTAGTGCAATCTCTTCCGTAGCCTTTACGTCGGCTACTCCGTACTCTCGTACGATTTCCCACGGTATGTCGTAGAACGTCTTGCCATTCTCGATATACGGCGAAACAAGGTCAGTCTCCTTTTGGGTGACACCATACTTCCTTGCAAGAGCAGCAAGTCCGAGAGGCCAACGCCGTGCCTTCGAAAGTATGTATTCAGCAACCATCGTATCATAGATGTCTCCGTCGTAAGTAAAGCCACACTCGCGTACCCACTGCAAGTCGAACTTTATGTTTTGGCCGACGAGTACGTCAGCGAAGGAAAGGGCGCGTTGAAAGTTGTCGTACGCACCCGCTGTGGTCGGCTCGGTCGAGTGGTAGTAGCAGTCGTAGTCAACGCTGCTGGTGAGCCACTTGTACCCGATGGACACCAAGCGGTTGCCGAAGTATGGCAGAGGCGTGTAGCCCCCGCTCGGCTTCTCCACGTGCGTCGTCTCGACATCAAAAGTGAGTACGTTCATCAGTAGTATACCCCTCGCTGTACGTCGATGTTCGCGTTGATCATGTCGTGGTATCCGTTGATTTTGTTCTTCGAGATACACACGTGCCGAACCGTGTTGGTCACGTCACTCGCACCCGTCTTGCCGATACCGATGATGATGTCGGCCTCACCCGCCTTACCCGTACGCGAATTGTCGAGCATCGAGTAGTCAATAAATTGACGGTCGTGCGCTTCGTAACTCGCCTGACTCACGGCCCAGACGAGGCAGTCGTTGCGCTTGGCGATCTCCCGTGCCTTCACGTACGTTTCCTTCAAGCGTTCATCTCCCCGGTTGTACTCGCCACCGATACGAAACTTGTCTAGCTGGTCCATGAACATCACGTCCGGCTTGTTGAGTTTGGCGTAGTCATCCGCCTCTTCGACAGACGTACCCACCGAATCCATGATTGTCAGGTACGGTGCGATGTCACGGGCGTACACGGTACGCATCCGCTCACGGTCCGCCTTCATCTCGTCCTTTGTTATTCCGACAAACGACTGAATGATACGCAGCTTAATCTTCTTTGCCGGTTCCTCGTTTGCCCAGTACGTCACCCTGAACCCCTGACGAATGTACGACGCCGCAAGGAAGCAGCAGAATGTTGTCTTTCCGACTTCCGGACGCGCAAACAAGATACCCAAGTTGCCCCGGTCTAGGCCCGGTACGTGTTCCCGGATCAACTCGAACTCAAAAGGGAAGTCGGGTTCTCCCGTGTTTTCGTCCAAGAGTGTGTCGATGTCATCCTCGACGACACTGTACGTCGTCTTGTCAGAAATCCGACCATCCTCTACAACGTCAATTAACTGACGCAAGCCGCCGAAGTCCTCACTTTCTCCGGTGAAGATTTCGATTGCCTTCTCCCCGATCTGACGCGCACGATCACGCAGCCAGAAATTATTCACCAAGTCGAGATATAGGTCGTGCTTGTCAGGCATACCCGCTTCGAGTTCCGCGATCAACTCCTGTGCCTTCTCACGCGTGGAGTCCGGCATCGCAGGGTTCCTGTCGTTGAACAAGGCACCGAGTTCGCGTACGTTTACCGACGTACCGTATTGTGTGTGCGCGTACGATATCACGTCGAATACGTCGCGCATCTCTCCGGTGAACATGTCTCGTGTCACGATATTCGACACCTTCGTGAAGAAGTCGTTGTCGAGTACGAATCCGAGTACCTGTTTATCGATTGATATGGGATCGTAAGAAGTCATTCCGTTCGTCCTTTTCCATGTTCTTCAAGTCCGTGTGCAACACCATCAGGCGTGTCGGTACGTGCGAGTGGAGCGTTCGTATCATCGTAATTGCCTTATCAGTCGCGTCTTTGTCAAGAGCGACGAACACACGGTCATATTGTTTCAAAACCTCGATGTGTTCCGAAAGAAGATTAGTACCTAAGAGGGCCACGCCCGAGACAACACCGCACACACTACAAGCAGAGGCACAATCTTCCACAACACAGGCAACAGATGTACCTGTGCCAGAAACAAAAGGACTTCTACTTGATCCATAACGATACCACTTAGGGCCACGTCCATCTAAACTCCTTCCTGCCGCATCCACGACCTTGCGTCCGTCTCGTATCAAAAAAACCACGCGGTTCATCCGTACGTCGTACCGTATGTCCGCCGCCCCGGAAAGGTACGCATCGTACGCCCCGACCTTGCGGAGGTACGATTCCGCCTCGACACGACGAGACACACTGACGAACGTGTCGGGTATCTCGTAAGTGTTATTAGTACGGGGAGGCGGTGCCACAGCCGCCGACCGTTCGAAAACGTGCTTGCTCGACGTACGAGACAAGGTTATACCAGTACGTCCGGACACGTTGCAGTCCGCATGAAAACAGAACCACACCCGCTGCAACCCGTTGTCCGTAACCGAGAAGGTATTCTTCTTGGCGCACACCGGACAGTCGGAGCGGTACTTGGTGTTCGGTACGATGTCGAGACTTTCGACGTACGTTTTTAGCCACGATGGTGATTTCATGTACGCGACGATAATCGACATCGGAAACCTCGTCAACCACAAAATTTTTCTTGACAAGACGCCGACGCCAATATATCTACATATTACAATCCCCCCCTATAGGGAAATAATCTTATGAAAAAAATCAACAAGATAAACCCTATAGCTAAAGAACTTCCTAAATATGGGAAGCGGGTTGTGCCCGACAAACGTCGGACAAAAGAAAACAAACGACTTGCAAAAGAGGTACGCGATGCCAAGACCACCGAAGATTGACGAGCCGACCAAAACGTACAATTTGTTACTTTCCGTTGCGGTGTACGACAGGCTAGCCAAACACGCCGAACGTCTCCACGCAAAGAGTATCAATCAAGTCTCGGTTGGTGACCTGATACGGGAGGGTATCGATATTTACTTGGAGGCACTCGACGATGACGACTACGAAGGGGGAAATGTAGATGCGAAAGATTAAGCTGTTCAAAGACCGAAAAGATAACGACCTCTTACCGTACGTTGTATCGAAAGATAATCGGCACGAAGTCGTCGCTCCGGTGTCATCCGTACGCATCGGAGAGACAAGTCGCGAACTCGTGAAGTCGGGGCAGTGCATCGACTACGCACGATGGGTTGCCTTGTACGTCGGAAAAAATCACGACGAGTGCAAAAAGTGGCTTGACAAGCACAAAACGGTAGTGTTAAAACTGGGCATACCTTACGAGGTGTCCTCGTAGGGTACGTTTCTCCTGTGTTACTACCGCTGGGCGGGACTGGTTTTCGGACTGGTCCCGCTCTTTTTTTTTTCTTGACACTCCCACCCACATACCTGTATGACAAATTATACACACAAACAGAAGGGAAACAGACATGCCTTATTTTGCACTGATTAACGGGGGTACAGAAGCCGAAGAGGCCACCATCGGGCTGGCCACACCGGAACAGATGGAAAAGTTTGTAGACGACGGGGTGATATCCGGTCGTTACAAGCCTCTCAAGGATGATCTGATCACTGTGACCATTGAAGACACGAGGATCGACCCTAGAACTTTGAAAAGAGGAGTTGTCAAAGCTTACCTGTGGGACTTTAAAGGTGGGAAAGATCCGTATAAAGTAGATGACTGGGACGTAGACGAGGGTTGAAGAGATGCGGACGATTGAGAACCACGTCGAACGGTGCCACTGCTGGGAATGCGGTGGTTACGGCAAGAAGGAGTACGAACAGGCTGTCCCGGACCCAATCCGGGGTGGCGACCTTGTCGGTGTCATGGGTGAGTGCGATGGCTGCGAGGGTAACGGCGAACTGTTACGCGCAAAGATAACGCAGACGACGGTGATCCGTGCCTTCCTCACACAGGCGAAACACGCACTCGAAGACATCGAACTGCTTGACACAGACCTCGACGCCATCTATGGCAAAATAGATGACGCAATCGGTGACATCGAACGCTACGAACGAAAGGTAGGGACACGTGAAGAAGAGTGACTGGATAATTGTGTACGCTTACGGCGAGTGGCAAGTCTCTGACGGCCCCGTCGGCAAGCGCAGCACGTCGTATGACTTCAAGACGCGAAAGGAAGCGGAAGAATGGGTAAAGTCAAGGACTGGGTAATCGAGAAGGAAGAGGACGCATCGTACATGACGCGCCAAGAATTCGTTGACAAGCACGGCGAAACCGTGATCGAATTTTACGATGAACTCCAACTGAAATGGCAGTACGATCATGCAGAACCACCCGAACCGGATTTCGATGCTGACTGAACCAGAGGACGATCCGCGTCTGGAAAATGTAGCCGACAAACTGACCACACTACGGCGGCAAATCGACGAAGCAGACTGGAACGGCGAGGACGTGACAAACGTACAACGCCAAATGGCAAAACGCTTGACGCAAATGGTAAACGAGGGGACGCTATGGCTACCAAAATTCTGACAAATGACAAACGCCAGACGCTGACAAAAACCAGACGAGACAAACCGACCACGCTTTCCCGCGAACACGTCTGCGATAACTGCGGCGAACCCGCCATGATCGAGGAAGGCGACCGCTTGCGCTGTCCGTCGTGCTGGCTCCGGGAACAGGGCCGGAAAATAAAACCGCTTGACCACAGCGGATATCGCCCGTAACGTGTCCCCATCGTTTTCTAACGAAGGGAAATAACGACATGGCAAAACAAGCCACACTATTTGATCATGAGTGCATGATCCACAACATCATCGCGGTTTACCGTGACGCCGACGCCGTACAATACAACGAGGGCTTGGCGTGGTATTCGGACGCACAAAAGGCGGCGCACGATATCGCGGTAAAATATGACATTGCCGTTTATATTGTGGCTGCTGTCATCGCCGCGCTTTCACCCAATAACAAATGGTCCCGTAACGTGACAAACGCGGCGACACTAATTGACGCTTTCCTGCGCGGCGACGGCATCGATTCCGTGAAGGTCTCAACCTACAACAAGATGAAGGCGAAAGCTTGGGACATCTTGGCGGCGCGTCCGGACTACGACGGCGCAAAAACGATGCTCAAGGGGCAGAAGATCACGTCCTTTTTCATGGACATCATGGGCGAATTCAACGTGACAATCGATGGCCACGCCCGGAATATCGCTTACAATGAACGAGTCGGATTGGCTGACGACCGGACAAACATCGGCGTCCGTGAATACCGCGCTTTGCAAGCCGCTTACGAAGAGGCGGCGCGGCGCGTCGGTCTCATGCCGTACCAGTTACAGGCGATCACTTGGCGCGTTTGGCGGGACCGTCACGGCATCACGTGACAAACGCGGCGACACTATAAAAATTGGGGACCGGCTAATGGTTTCCTTGCTCGGCGCGTTCTGGGGCGGGGCGGGACTTGCGGGCCGGTCGGATCGACGGCGAGACGATGGGGCCGGTTGATCGCCCGCCGGGGCTGCTGCCGGGGCCGGTACGTTTTTTTTACTTGTTACGAATCCCCGACGGTGGCATTGTGAGGGGACTGGCCGAGCGGGCCAGCGATACCAGCATGATAGGAGAAACAAAATGTTGGACATGATACCTTTTGAAGAGACCGCCGCAGCGAAGGCAAAAGCACGGGGCGGCGATATCTGGGTGACCCATCGCAACATCGAAGACGTTTCGCTTTATGAGCGATATGGCAAGATTCGCCGGGTGCCGATCGAGGCTTTGACCTCGACGCCCGACCTGACACCGTCCGGGGAAGTTATCCGGGACATTGTCGAGCCGCAGCGCATGGATGACTTCCACGCTTTGCAAAACACGGCGACCGGTGGCCTGTTGAATGTCCGGCCTGTCGGGAAATCGTACGCGCTAGTGCCGCACGATGGCCTCTTTAAGGCGCAGGCTGACTTGTTGGCCGCGTCGGACTTGCCACTTGATAACGTCGAGGTCGTAGATCGCATCTATGAAGAAGGGGCACGGGTTCATCGTACGATTTATTTCCACGACCTCGAAGACCTGTCGATTACGAAAGACGGCCAGCAGGACAAGGTGCGCTGCCGGATGGACATGTTTAACAGCGTCGATATGTCTTGGGCTTTGCAAATCTTCTCGGGTGCCTATCGCGACCTCTGCCGGAATACTTTGGTATTTGGTGGGGAAAAGGCTTACCACCAGCGGAAGGTTCATCGCGGGGTGGTATCGCCGGAAGCTATGATCGCAAAAGCGACTATGGGGCTTTCGATGTGGCAGGACCAGCGCGACGTTATGGACCGCTGGCGGAATTCGCCGCTGACTGATCGCCAATTTGCCGACATCTTAAAAGAGACGATCTGCCGCAAGAACACGAAGGCGGCAGAAGCCGACGAACGCTTGTCGGTGAATGAGTCACGCTTGAATTGGCTGCTGGAGCGGTTTGAAGAAGAGCGGCGCGAACTGGGCCATACGCTTTGGGCCGGTTACAATGCTCTGACCCACTGGGCCACGCACTTGCCGGACGCCCGTGACCGGGGCCGCAGCGAACGCAAAAGGTACACGCGGAACGAGCAGGTCCGGGCTATCGTCGATGGGCCGTCTTGGCGGTACCTCGAGGGGCTTGCGGCGTAGGGATGGAAGCGATTTTATTCCTATATCGCGTCTGCGTTTGCATAATCCTGATCCTTGTTTTGGGGATCATTTTCAACGTCACATGATCGAAGGAGAAACGAAAATGACGTTCAACAACATTCCGAAAAACCTTGTTAATGACCTGTGCGGTTGCCTCGATCGGATCGAAGCCGCAATTCGTACCGATGAGGCGGCGAAAGAGCGGGAGCGGATCGCTGACCTGTTCCGGGCGGAATTCCCGGAGCGGCCAGTCGCAAAGCCACCGGTTGAAAACGTACCCATGACGGGCTTGCACGGTGAGCCGCTGCACGAACCCGCCCCGCAGCCGGAAGGCTTTTGTGAGACCCATCGGCGGCTGATCGCCCGCCTGTCAGAGGGTACGTTTTACGCCGTGCCGACACTGGCGGGGCATCTCAACGTCAAGAAGGATTCGATCTATGCCTATCTGTGCGGCATCAAAAAGGCGGGTTATCAGCTTGAGGTGCGGAACACCGGCAACTTAAAAGGCGGGTACCGGAATATTTACCGGCTTGCCAAGACCGGCTGAAAAACGTACAACGATGGGGCGGGGCGCTGTTGTCCCGCCTCAACCACGAAAGGATGAAACGATGAAAACCACCCTTCAAAAAGAAATGACCGTTTCCGACGCCCGCGATACCGTCGTACTCACCGAGACAGAAGCCCGCGCCATCCGCAACATGGTTTCAGGCATCCGGACACAGGTGGACGCCCTCGAAAGCGTTTTAGAGTCTTCCGGCATCAGTAGTTGGATATCCAAAAACAGTCCGCGCAGTCTTGCCAACTTTGAATTTAAGATCACCGACGAATAAAAACGTACCCGAATATCCCCAATTGGCCCGCTTGGCATAGTCCGGCGGGCCTTTTTTTGTGCGCGGTGTGGTTAAATGCTTTGCGGTTTGTAATGGCGGGATAATTCGGCGGGGCTTGCGTTCGGGGATTGCTGGCCTTTCCGGCATCGATCAATGGCATCGGGACATTAGGGGGATGACAAAAAGAGCAACGCGCGGGTGTGCGCGGCGTGTAGCCCATTGTGATTCCGGCGGGATTATTCGGCGAGTACGTTTTGCGGGGCGGTGGGCACCTCGGCGAGGTGATCCTGTGACAAGAAAAACTGAAATAAATCCGCCGTGCGCGTGGGTACGCATGGGCCACCCGGGGTACCCCCGCATTTGCATGCAATACCGCCATCAATTTTATTTTTTTGGAGTAACCGGGGTGTATAAAAACGTACGCCCCCGGGAGGCACCTTAATCCCTCAATGTGCTATAAGAATATATAGCTCTTTGAGGGAATAAGGCGGGGGCGGACAAAACGTACCCCTTTGGGGAAAGGGCGGGGGAGCAAAACGTACCCCTAACGTGGGGTCGGGGCGGGGTATATAGTTTACCCCGGCGGGCCTTAAGCCCAGTGTACAGTCGAAAATCGCTTTTGTCAAGAAAAAAAGTTGACACCCCGGTTATTCATCGCTATACTTAGGGCGTGAACCACACTTTTACCCGTCACACCACCCCATAAACGCTTCCGTTTTAACAAAGTTGGTACGACGCACGTGTGGTTCACCTCAATTTAAAGGAAAAACCCCGTGTTCACCGCAATCGTATTCGCGTGTACGTTTCATATCACGCAAGAATGCCTCCGTTTCGAGGATACACGGGGTCCGTACGCCACAGAAGAGCGGTGTATCGAGCGGATCGTCGAAATGACCGCGAATATTCGCTCTATATCCCCCGAATTCCGAGTTGTACGTACGACGTGCGTACCTAATCCCGGACTAGCGACGTAAAAAATGAACCTCTTACCCCAACAAAAGCCAAAAGAGCGCACCCTCACGCCTCAACAACAAACGTTTTTAGACCTGTTGTTCGAAAACGGTGGCAATGTCACCGCCGCAGCGGTAGACGCGGGCTACTCGAAGGGTTCGAGCCAGTGGCTCAAGAAGACTTTGGCTGACGAAATCGTAGAACGTACGAAAGACATCCTTTCCGTGAACGCAATCAAGGCAGCTAACCGCCTCGTCAGTACGATTGACAACCCCGCCCCAGAACGCGGAGACGACCTGCGCCTCAAGGCAGCAGAATCACTCTTGACACGTGTCGGAGTGAAAGCCCCCGAGCAGGTAAACCACAACGTAACGGCAGTACACGGCGTCGTCCTGTTGCCACCGAAGAATGAGGTAGTTATCGATGGAACTCCCTAGCAATGTAATGAAAAGCTTAAAGGGCGAGAAACCCACGTACGAAGAAATTCAGCGGGACGTTATGCGTATCGCACGTGAAAACGACTTAACTGACGAACAAGCGGGTATCTTGATGAAGCGAAAGCTCCGTCAAGCCGGACTCGAAGTGAAGGATATGCGTTATGGCGGAAAAGCCTGTCGTGGACGAAAAGCAGCCGGAAGCGCCGAGAAAGCGCGGTAGGCCAAAGCGCGATCCGAATGCGCCTAAAGCCACATATCAACTCTCTACAAAAGAACGTGCGAGACGCGCGGCGACGAAACGTGTTAACGCCGCCAAGCGACGTGCCCAAAAGACAAGCAAGGCCGCAGAAGACAAACGCCGCTACGCCCGTCAACTCGAAGAAAAGGTCACAAAAGTTGAAGAAGCTCTCAAAGGCAATAAGTCTGCCACAGTCGATCTTGGGGATTTGGATGATCTGCCTAGCGCAGTGGCAGACCTCGTCGGCGAAAGCGAAGTCGTTTTTCAACCGAATAGCGGACCTCAGACGGACTTTCTTTCGGCGGGTGAACGAGATGTTCTCTACGGGGGAGCAGCCGGGGGTGGTAAATCTTTCGCTCTCTTGGCCGATCCTCTGCGCTTCTGTCACAACCCTAATCATCGTGGGCTTCTTCTTAGGCGTACTCTCGACGAGCTAACCGAACTCATCGACAAGTCACGCCAGCTATATACAAAGGCGTTCCCCGGTGCCAAGTTCCGTGAGTCGAAGTCCACGTGGGTTTTTCCGTCGGGTGCAACAATCTGGTTCACGTATCTCGACAAAGACAAAGACGTAACCCGTTTTCAGGGTCAAGCGTTCAACTGGATAGGTATCGATGAGATAACGCAATACCCCACACCGTACGTTTGGGATTACCTCCGCTCTCGTCTCCGTGCAACAGACCCGGAGTTGCAGCAACATTTGTACATGCGCTGCACAGCCAACCCCGGTGGTGTCGGCGGCTGGTGGGTCAAGAAAACGTACATCGATGGGATCGAACCGAACAAGCCTTTTGCTGCGTTCGACATAGACACCGGAAAAGAATTCCTGTGGCCCCCCGGTCACGAGAAAGCAGGTCAGCCCCTGTTCCTTCGCAAGTTTGTACCGGCACGGCTGACCGACAATCCCTACCTGATGGCAGACGGCCAGTACGAGGCTATGCTCAGGTCGCTCCCGGAAGTCGAGCGAAAGCGGCTTCTCGAAGGTGATTGGGACGTGGCGGAGGGAGCGGCCTTCCCCGAATTTTCGAGATCGAGACATGTGGTCGAACATTTTGAACTTCCAACCAACTGGCCCCGCATACGTGCGGCAGACTACGGGTACGCGAGTCCGTCGTGCGTTCTATGGGGGGCTATTGACTGGGATAACAATATCTGGGTTTATCGCGAACTATATGCTAAACACTTGACAGCAGAAGAGTTGGCTGATAAAATACTAGAAGCAGAGGAGCTAGACCCACAACCGCACTACACCGTCTTAGACTCCTCGTGTTGGAACAAGACGGGTTTCGGACCCTCGATAGCAGAGACGATGATGCGAGTCGGTGTGCGTTGGACGCCATCCGACCGTAACCGCATACAAGGCAAGATGGAAGTACATCGCCGCCTCGCTAACGACCCGTACACCGAAGAGCCTCGCCT
>Ga0070754_10002076_pt1 | contig 15067 bp, 15 predicted proteins | sample VirMetDEL_Sep_01_FD_75181 | JGI IMG/M metagenome (GOLD analysis project Ga0070754, IMG submission 75181) | Aqueous microbial communities from the Delaware River and Bay under freshwater to marine salinity gradient to study organic matter... | ecosystem: Environmental > Aquatic > Marine >... | reverse complement strand
TTATGTGCGCGGAAAGCTGGATTACGTCGCGGGGCAGGGCGGGGTGAAAAACGCTGTCGGCTATCTCACTGCGGCGTTGAAAGAAGGGTACAGCACGGAGACGGTTTCGCCGCGAAACCCTGCCCCTCCCTCGGAACCCGTGAGCGAGCGCGGCAAGCGATTGGCGCGGGTGCGTGATCTGGCGGCCAGCCGGACACCGACGCAACGCGATGCGGATAAGCGCCTGTTCGGATCACGGCTGGAAGGCGCCGCGCGCGATGATTTCGAGCGTCACGGCTGGATGTCGGCGCTCAACGCGCGGGCGATTGAGGCGTTTTGGGAAGAATTGGTGCCCGGTGCCTTTGATCCCCCGAGCGCAGAGTGAGCGCCTTTGGCGTCACCGCAGAACCGTCCAATGCCCGCGCGGGGCAAACTCGACGGAGGTGGCTCTGATCTCTTCCAAAACCATGCGGACGATCCTGTCGAGCGCTTTGCGGCGATGCACAACGAGGCAGCCAACGCGCCGATAATTTGGCGCGAAAGGAATAGCGGCAACGATCCCTTCGGCCAGCTCTGCGGAGAACGCGCTGCGCGCAAAGATCCCGTATCCGGTCCCTGCCGAGACAAGCTGCACAAGCTGATTGCCCGCGTCGATTTCATAGAGAATGTTGAGCTCCTTGCCGAGCGCCTCCATCTGCGTGTCGATATCGTGGCGCAAACGGTGGCGCGACGAGGTCACAATCAGCGGGATCTCCGAGAGCCGATGGATCGGAAATGGGGTTGGCAAGGTCTCGATATCAGCCCTGCGCCCGATCAGCATAACCTCTTCCTCGAAGATCGGTGTTGCGGTGACGGTTTCTGTATCAGCGGCGCTGAATGTGAGCCCGATATCCAGATCACCGGAGGCGACCCAGCCCTGAAGATACCCCGACATCGCCTCGACCATGCGGATCGAAACATGGGGAAACGCCTGTGTCAGGCGGCGCAATAGCGGTTGGATCAATACCGCGCCCGCGGAAGGGGGGAGGCCAATCGAGACCTCACCGCGCGGCACCTCCGTATAGGCATCCAGCCGTGCTTGCACGCCGCCCAAGATGCCGAACACCTCATAGACTTCAGGGAGAAACTGACGCCCCGCTGGCGTGAGCGCGACCCCACGCGGCAGGCGATCGAACAGCCGATGCCCGAGATCCGCTTCCAAGCGCTTGATCGAGGCGGACAGCGCGGGCTGGGCCACGCCAAGACGCTCCGCCGCGGCGGTGATGCTGCCTTCTTCGGCAACCGCCAAAAAGGCATTGAGACGGACAAGATCAAACTGATGCGCGAGCTGTGCCATAACGTATAATAAATTCATTATACCCGAAGACGCAATCCATATGAGAATATTCTGTCAGACGGCGTTAGGGTGACCATCGAGATATCCATGGGAGGAAATCATGACCTTTAAATCTATCGTGGCGGCACTGACCGCCACCCTCGCGATTCAGGCCGGATCAGGGGCTATGGCCGCAGATTACAGCCTTTCGGTGTCGCTCGACACCAGCCCGCAGCATGTGCGCAATGTCTGGCTGCGGGATTTCAAAACGCAGCTTGAGGAGCGCTCGGACGGGCGTCTGACCCTCGAAATTTTCGAGGCGGCGGCGAAGTATAAGGATTCCGAGGCTGCGGCGGCCGTGGCGCAGGGCGCGGTGGATATCGCGATCCCGCAATATCAGCTGATCTCCCGCTTCGTTCCCGAATGCGATTTCGAGCAGCTCCCGATGTTCTACGGCCTCGGGCGCGACGAGATCTATGCGCTGGTTGATGGGCCTGTCGGGGCCGATCTGCATGGCCGGATCGAGTCCAAGCTCGGGGTGAAAGTATTGGGGCGCCCGATTGATCTGGGCTTCGGCACGGTGTTCTCGACGCAGACCGCGCTCAACGCACCGCAAGATCTGGCAGGGATGAAAGTTCGGGTGCCTGGGGGTCCGGCAACGATCCAGCGCTACGAGACAATGGGCAGCGCGCCTGTGCAGATCTCATGGCCCGATGTGCCGCAAGCGCTGCAAACCGGCACGATCAGCGCGCTTTGGGCGACACAGGAATCTGTCGCCAGCGCAAAGCTCTGGGATGCGGGCGTGCGATACGCGATGGAGGATCGCCAAGCGATTGTGCAATACGTCCCGCTGATTTCGCAAAGCAGCTTCGATAAGCTGCCGGAAGATCTGCAGACGGTTCTGCTCTCCACTTGGGATGAGATGGTGGACGGGCAGCGCGATTTTGCCGATCAACGCCAGCAAGAAGCGCGCGAGATGAACGCCAGCCACGGCATCGTCACCTCTGACCCTTCCGCCGAGGATCTGGCCGCGATGCGCGAAAAACTGATGGCATCGCAGCCTGCGTTGCTCAAGCAGCTCGGGATTGATCAGGCCTTCGTCGATTTGATGCAAGACCAGATCAAGCCGTAACGCCGGCGCTCCCCTTTGCGCCGTTGCAGGCGCGGTATTCTCTAAAGGCAAACTCCAATGACGTCTCTTTCTAAACTCTTCCTTGGGGTGGAGACCGGCTTGACCGGTCTCCTTGCCCTCGGGGCTGGCCTGCTGACGGTCAGCGAAGCGGTGATCCGCTACCTTTCCCCCGCAAGCCTCCCCGATTGGAGCGCCGAGGTCACCGTCTATCTGATTGGTTGGGCTGTCATGCTCAGCGCCTCGCGCCTGATCCGCGACCGGATGCATGTGAGCGTCGATATGGTGATTGAACATCTCTCCCCGCGCGCGCTGCGAGGGGCGGAAATCTTCACCTGTGTGTTTGGCATTCTTGTGAGTGCGGGCATTGTCTACGCGGGGCTGAAGATGGTCGATTTCGCGCTCATGTTTGGCGAGCGCAGCGATAGTTCGATCCGCTTCCCGATGTGGGGCTATTACGCCGCGATTCCGGTCGGGTTCGGCCTCTGTGCGGCGCAATATGCGATCCAGCTTGTTTCTCTTTTGCGGCCGCGGGGCACATCATGCTGATTTCGATTGTTTTGGTGCTATTCTTCGCGCTGCTGCTGGTCGGCGTGCCGATTTACCTCGTGCTGTCGGGGCTTGCCCTGTTGGTGTGGTTGGTTGAGGGGCAGCCACTGGTGGCCTTGGGCCAGCAATATGCGAACCATCTGAATTCCTACACTCTGGTGGCGATTCCGCTCTTTGTGATCGCGGCCACCTTCATGCAACGCGGCGGGGTTGCGCGGGCGCTGATCGAGATGGCGGCAGCATGGGTCGGGCGGACGCGCGGCGCTCTGGGGATCGTTTGCGTCTTGGCCACGGCGGTGTTTGCGGCGATCTCGGGCTCCTCTGTCGCAACGGCGCTCGCGATTGGCGCGGTGTTGATCCCCGCGATGAAAGAGCGCGGCTATCCGATCAGCTTCGCCAGCGGGACTGTCGGGGCAGGGGGCACCTTGGGGATCTTGATCCCGCCAAGCCTCGCGATGCTGATCTACGGGATTATCGTCGATGAATCGGTTCCGCGCCTGTTTCTCGCAGGGGTGATCCCGGGCCTGCTGCAGGTTGTCATCTTCCTTGCCTATATCCGCTGGTTTGCGGTGCGCGAGGATCTTCCTGTTGAACCCGCGATGGATCGCAGCCAGTTCCTGCGGGCCAATCTCAACGCGCTGCCCGCGCTTTTGGTGCCGCTGATTATTCTCGGCGGGATCTATTCCGGCCTCGTGACGATCTCGGAGGCGGCGGGTCTGTCGGCGGTGGTGGCGTTGCTGGTCAGCTTGCTCTTTTACCGTGAGATCACATGGCGCGACATCCTGCCGATCCTTGCGGACGGCGTGCGGCAAACGGGGGTAATCATCTTCATCGTGCTCTCCGCGCTGACCTTTGCGCATTGGCTGACGGGCGCGGGTGTCACGGGGGCTTTGGTGAGTGTGATCGAGCGGTTCGAGCTCAGCGCATGGCAATTCCTGATCCTCGCCAATGTGATCATGTTCATCCTCGGGATGTTCCTCGAAGTGATCTCGGTGATCCTGATCTTCGTGCCGCTGGTCGTCCCTGTGCTGATCCAGCTCGGGATCAATCCGATCCACTTCGGGGTGGTGCTGGTGATCAACATGGAAATCGCGCTGCTGACACCGCCTGTCGGCCTCAATCTCTTCGTTCTCAAATCGGTGGCAGAGACCAGCATCGGCAACGTGATCAAAGGGGTGATCCCCTATATCGGCCTGATGCTTGCGCTGCTCGTGCTCATCACTTTCGTTCCGGTGATCTCGACTTGGTTGCCTGATCTGGTCTTTGGAAAGAACTAACATGCCTATCGCACAGATCTTTATTTCGCCCACAGCACTGCCCGGTTTCGAACGCGCCTCCGCGCGCGTGACACAGGAGGTCACGCAGGCGCTGCTCACGCATCTCGCGCCTGCGCCCGAGACGATTCAGGTGATGTTGGCCGCCATGCTGGCCCCACCGCAGGGCTGCGATGTGCTGTGCATCGTCCAGCATCGCGCCTCTGAGGCGCGCAGCAAACCCGTCCGCGATGCCGCCGCCGTCGCGCTGCATGATCTGCTGCAGGCAGTGTCCGGCTGTTCGGTCAGAGTGCGGTTGATCGCGCTGGCGGGCGATGACATCGCGGCGAAAGACACCCCGCATACGGAGCGCCCCGCACAATGAGCATGATGCAAACCGATAAAACGCGGCCGATTTCCCTGCGCGAGATCCGCAGTTTCCACACCAGCGGGCGACGCGTCGAGCTTGCGGATCAGCCGCGCCAGCAGGTGCGGGTCTCGCCCAATGCCGCGCCGCGCGAGGTGGATCTCAACGGGCATTACATCTGCGGCCAACTCTACGCGCAGCATTTCCAGCTCGCGGCGCCGCTTATGGATCTGCCGGTGCTGTTCTGGCATGGCGGGGCGATGTCGGGTGTCACGTGGGAAACCACGCCCGATGGCCGTGAGGGCTGGGCCAATCATTTTCTGCGGGCGGGATATGATGTTGTGGTGTCGGATGCGGTGGAGCGGGGGCGGTCCTCTTGGGCGCCTTTCCCGCAGATCTATCCGGATGTGCCGCTGTTTCGCACGCAGGAGGATGCGTGGTCCTTGTTCCGCATGGGGCCGAAGGGGGGCTTTAGCGCCGATCCGACCCTGCGCAAGGCCTATGTTCCCCAGCGCTTCCCGCTGGAGCGGTTCGATCAGCTCTGTGCGCAATTCGTGCCGCGCTGGACAACCAATACCGAGATCACCGAGGCCGCTTACCGCGAGTTGATCGAGGGGTTCGATAAGGCGATCATCATCGCCCACAGCCAAGGCTGCTGGTTCGCCCAACGGATCGCGGCGCGCTATCCGGATCGGGTCGCTGCCGTGGTTCTGGTGGAGCCAGCGGGCGCACCGGAGGTCAGCGCGGCAGAGTTCGCGGCGGCAGCCACCGTGCCGCATCTGTTCCTATGGGGGGATCACTGCTCGGGCCTGCCCGCATGGGAGGCCTACCGATCTGATGCCGATGCGCGCGCGGCGGGCTTGGCGCGGGCAGGGGGGATTGCCGATGTCGTGGATCTGCCCGCCCGTGGCATCTATGGCAACTCGCATATGCCGATGATGGACGATAACAGCGCCGCGCTTGCCGATTTGGTGCTGGATTGGCTGGCGCGGGTCAGGCCGGAGGGGGTCGGGCCGGAGGGGGGGCGCTAATCCTCTCGCCGCGCCAGCCCGTGCACCCCGCAGAGTTCGGCAAGGACAGAATGCAGCCGCGCGATGATTTCGCCGCGGGGGGACACGGTGCGCTCGACGATACCGATTTGACGGTTGATCTGGGGTTGGCCGAAAGGCAGGCGGACCAACTCCAGATCTTCCGGCTCTTGCAGGGCCACATGCGGCACGACCGACACGCCAAGCCCTTGACGAACGCAGGTGACGATGGCGCCGATCGTGTCGATCTCCGCGACGTCCTGCGTGACGCAGCCAAGCCGCGAGATTTCCGTATCGATGAGGTTCGCCAGCGGCACCGCGCTGCGAAACCGGACATAGGGGCTGGTGTTGAGGATGTGCAGCGAATCGTCCGACTGGGTGCCTTTCGGGGCGATCAGCCAGAGCGGTTCGCGCAGGAAGGGGCTCCAGCGCAGGGCATTGGGAAACCCGACATGCTCCGCGACGATGGCGGCATCCAGCCGCCCCGCCGCCACATCCGCAATCAGCGTCGAGGATAAAGACACCCGCAGGTTCGTTTTCAGCATCGGATAGCGGCTGCGCATCTGCACGATCGCCTGTGGCAGAAGGTTCAGCGCGCTGGATCGAACCGACCCCAGCATCAGGGTGCCCGCGATCTGATCGCCGCGCAGGCTGGATTTCGTATCCTCCTCCAGCCGCAATATTTCCCGAGCAACTTCAATAACCTGCATGCCGTGCGGGGTGGGTTTCGGGGGCCGCGAGGAGCGATCAAAAAGCGTCACGCGCAGCTCTTGCTCCAAGGCATTGATCTGCTGGCTGACAGCGGAGGGCGTCAATCCGACGATCTCGGCGGCTTGAGCGAATGTGCCATGTGTCGCAATGGCGAGAAGCGTTTTGAGCTGGCGCGTGTCCATAACAAATCCAGTAATTCTTAATCTATAAAGCAGTATTTCGCGTTTTTGTAAAGATCTTCTGTCTGCTATCACGATCCAAGCAGGAGGATTGCCGCAGTCTTTTGGGAGAGGGAGTGCGGCCTATCAAAACCGAAACCCAAATTTGCGCCCCCTGAATGGACGGCGCAGCGGAGATTTTTGCGATGAGCAAGACCATCCTCGTGACCGGCCCCGATCTGGATCCGAGCGCAACCCGCGTGTTGACCGAGCACGGCTATGAGGCCGTCCACACGCCGCCCTATGCCGATAGTGCCGTGATTTCCGACTATATGGAGCGCACCGGCGCAGTGGGGATCGTCTCGCGGATGGGCCGTATCGACGGCAGTGTCATGGACCGCGCGCCGCAGCTTCGGGTGATTTCCAAACACGGCGTTGGCGTTGATAATATTGATCTGGGGGCCGCAGCGGAGCGCGGTATTCCGGTGGTGGTTGCCACGGGGGCGAATGCGGTTTCGGTGGCGGAGCACGCGATTGCGCTGATGCTGGCGACGGTGAAACGGCTTTTGCCTCTCGATGCGGGCCTGCGGGCAGGGCGCTGGGAAAAGCCGGGATTCGCGGGCCGCGAGATCGCGGGGGCGACGCTTGGCCTGATGGGGATGGGCGCGATTGCGCAGGCGACGGCGCGGATGGCGCGCGGGCTCGGCCTGAACATCATCGGCTATGATCCTTTCGCGCCCGATGCGCTCTTCGAGGCACATGCGGTGACACGCTGCGCCAGCTTTGACGCGCTGCTCGAGCGCTCGGATGTGCTGAGCCTGCATTGCCCGCTGACCGCGCAGACCCGCGGCATTCTCAATGCGGAGGCCATCGCGCGGATGCCAGCGGGCGCCTATGTGGTGAACACGGCGCGGGGCGGGTTGATCGACGAGGCCGCGTTGCTGGCCGCGATCCGTTCCGGGCATTTGGCAGGGGCGGGGCTTGATACGTTTGCCGTCGAGCCGCCCGCCGCAGATCATCCGTTCTTTGCCGAACCGCAGATCGTGATGAGCCCGCATATCGGCGGCGTGACCCGCCAAGCCAACGCGCGCGTGGGTGTTGAGGCGGTCAAAGGGATTTTCGCGGTGCTCGAGGGCGAAACACTCCCCGCTGAGCGCATCGCGAACCGGAAGCTTCTGGAGGCCGCAAACCCGGCCTTGGCAAAGTAAAGGACTGATCATGACAATCGGATTTCGTATTCTCAACCGCACCGAGGTCGCGCCCAAGGCCCTCGTCGAGGCCTTCGCGAAACTGCCCGTGGCCAATGTCTCCGATAGCATGTCGCGGATGACCGCAGCAGGCGCGCGGATCCGGCCGATGCACGGCTCGGGCGGTATGGCGGGCGTGGCGCTGACGGTCAAAGCACGGCCGGGCGATAACTTGATGCTGCATAAGGCCCTTGATATGGCCCAACCCGGTGATGTGATCGTCGTCGATGCGGGAGGGGACACCACCAATGCGCTGTTCGGCGAGATGATGCTGGCCTATGCGATCAAACGCGGCGTGGCGGGGCTGGTGTTTAACGGCGCTATTCGGGATGCGGATGCGATCCGGGAGATCAATCATCCGGTTTTCGCAGCCGGAGTGACCCATCGCGGCCCGTATAAGGATGGCCCCGGCGAGATCAACGTGCCTGTCAGCATTGATGGTATGGTTGTTCATCCTGGGGAGATCGTGATCGGCGATGGCGACGGCGTATTGTGCATCGGCATTGCGGAGGCCGAGGAGGTCTTGGGCAAAGCACAGGCAAAACTCGACGCGGAAACGCGTCAGCTTCAGGCGATTGCCGAAGGAACCAATGACCGGAGTTGGGTTGATGCCGCGCTCAAAAAGCTCGGCTGCGCCTTTCCCTGAACCTGACGACATGCATGTATTAGGAGGATAACCATGCTGAAACTGATCCAGAAGACCGCGCTCATGGGCGCTGTGATCCTGACCGCGGGCGCTGCCTTTGCGGACTATCCCGAAAAACCCATTGAAGTCATCGTTGGCTTCGATGCGGGCGGCGGCACCGATGTGATGGCACGCACCGCGGCACCGTTCATCGAGAAATACTTGGGCGAGGGCGCGAGCCTCGTGATCAAGAACATTCCGGGTGCCAGCGGCCAGATCGGGATCACCACCACCGCAGGCGCTGCCCCTGATGGCTACACGATCGGCACTTTCAACTTGCCGGGTATGATGGCGCGCACCATCGACCGCACCTCCGCCTATGATGTCGATAGCTTCACCTATCTCGCCAATGTGGTGAATGATCCCAACGTGATCGTCACCACCAAGGGCGGTGAAATCGACACGATCGACAAGCTGATTGCCGAAGCCATCGCCCATCCGGGTGAGGTGACGGTCGGCATGTCGAGCCTTGGCGGTGATGATCACTTCATGCTGATCAAGCTCCAGCAACTGACAGGCGCGGAATTCACCATCGTTCCGTTCTCGGGGTCGGCTCCGGCGCGCACCGCCCTGATGGGGGGCCATGTGACGATGGGGATCCTCAATGTCTCCGAGGTCGCGGAATTTCAGGAAGAGCTGAATGTCCTTGGTGTGGCGCAGGCCGAGCGGTCGCAATTCGCGCCTGACCTGCCGACCTTCAAAGAGCAAGGCGTCGATCTGGTGAGCGGGTCTATGCGCGGCTTTGTGGCCCCTGCAGGTCTGCCTGCCGAGGCCGAGGCCAAGCTTCTCGATGCGTTTGGCAAGCTGGCGGACGATAAGGAGTTCCTCGCGGCGATGGCGGCAACCGCCAACCCCGTTGAAGTGGTGACGGGCGCAGATTTCAAAGCGCTCACCGTCAGCCTGTATGACTTCGCCAAAGGCGTCTGGGAAACCACGCCCTGGAACTGATCCAATTGGGCGCGCAGAGACATCTGCGCGCCCTTCCTTCCCTCATCCGGAGCCGGAGCCATGCCCCATTCCAAGACCAATCGACTGCTTCGGCCTGAAACGCTGACCGCAGTCGGGATCATCGCGATCTCTGTCGCGTTTCTTTTCCCGACCTTTGACATGCGCGCCATGTCCGCTTTGCTGCCTGCCAGTATGATCGTGGGTTTGATCGTGCTGGCCGTCCTTTTGCTGGTGTCCGATCAGCGCAAGGCCGGCGCGGGCGAGGCGGCCCCGTCGATGACGAAGGCCCCCAAACGCGTGGCAGGGGCTTTCTTGCTGGTGGTGGCCTATGCGCTCGCCACCGATTTCATCGGGTTCTACATCAGCACCGCCATTTCCGTTCCGCTCGTGGCTTGGGTGTTCGGCTTTCGCAATCCGCTGGGCCTTGCCCTTGCCACAGTGATCGTGGTCGGCACGATCTGGCTGATCTTCGATTTCGGGATGTCTCAGGAATTCCCGTCCGGTCGTCTTTGGGGAAAGTAAGGTCATCATGTATTCCGATCTTCTGAACGCGTTGCCAGCGGTTCTCGGCTTTTCGAATTTCGCGGCGGTGATCATCGGCGTGATCGCCGGGATTGTTGTCGGCGCGATGCCCGGGCTGAGCGCGACAATGGCGATCTCGGTTCTCGTCCCCTTCACCTTCGGGCTGGAGCCGCTTGTCGCGCTTGGCTTGATGGCGGGTATCTACAATGGCGCGATGTATGGCGGGGCAATTCCTGCGGTGCTGTTGCGGATTCCCGGCACCCCCGCCGCCGTTGCCACCACGTTTGACGGCTATCCGATGGCGCAAAAGGGGGAAGGGGGCTTTGCGTTGCAAGTCGCGGTGTTCTCCTCCTCCATCGGCGGGATCGCCAGCGCCTTCGCCTTGATGCTGCTCGCGCCGCCGCTCTCGAAAGTGACCTTGCTTTTCGGCCCGTCGGAAGTGTTCTGGGTGGCGATTTTCGGCCTCGCCTCGATCATCTTCTTGCTGGGCGGCAGCCCCGTCAAAGGCCTGATCAGTGCCTGTTTCGGGGTGTTCGTCTCTGTCATCGGCGCCGATCCGATCTTCGGGACGGATCGCTACACCTTCGGGAAGCTGGAGATGCTCGACGGGATCAATATCGTGATCCTGCTGGTTGGCCTCTACGCGCTGCCGCCGGTCATCGACCTGCTGGAAGTGCCGCTGAAAACCGAAACCGATGCGCGCAAGCTCGGCACCGAGCCGATCTGGCGCACGCTGCCGCGGATGTATCGTTTTTGGAAGACCTGGCTGCGCGGTTCGCTGATCGGGATCTGGATCGGCATCCTTCCGGGGGCGGGCGGCTCTATGGCGGCATTTATGTCGTATAACGAAGCACGACGCGCCTCGAAAACCCCCGAGACTTGGGGCCATGGCGAGCCGGAAGGGGTCGCGGCGGCAGAGGTTGCCAATAACGCCGACACGGCTTCCGCTTTGATCCCCGCCTTGACGCTGGGCATTCCGGGCACGGCTGTCGCGGCGGTTATGCTGGGCGGCTTGCTGATCCACGGGCTGCAACCCGGCCCGATGCTGTTCCGCGAGAATCCGGAGGTTGTCTTCGGCTTTATGTGGCAATTCCTGTTCGGGGCGATCTTGCTGGTCTTCCTCGGTGGCTCGCTCGCAACCAACAGCTTCGCCCGCCTCTTGAACCTTCCCCGCCCGCTCTTGGGGTCGGTGATTATCGTGCTGATGCTGATCGGCGTCTATTCGATCCACGGGCGCATGTTCGATGTCTATCTGATGCTCGGGTTCGGGGCGATTGGCTATGTCATGGACAAGCTGAAATTCCCGCTGCCGCCGGTGGTGCTCGGGTTGATCCTCGGGGCCTTCGCGGAAGAGAACCTGCGGCTTGCGCTGCGGATCGGGCGCGGCGATTGGATGATCTTGTTCAAAAACACCACGAGCCTCGTGATCGTCGCCATGACCGTCGCCGTGATCGTGGTGCCGATGATCAAGCAGCGCTACCTCGCCCGAAAGGCAAAGGCCGAATAAGGCGCGGCGTGATCTGAGCGCGTAAACCCTGCCGACGTTCGGGCCCGCTTTGCAGCGGGCCCGTGCGCATTTGGCGCGCGTTCAGGAGCGGAAGGCTTGCACCGTGTCCCAGGCCAATATTTGCAAGCGCCGCGCCGTTTCGGGCGACATATCGCTTGCGATCGGGATATCGCCGCCGAGCGGGGATCGGTTGTAGAGCGTCGCGAAAAAGACGCAGGCCGCGAGATAGGTGCCCTCCAGTGACGGGTGCTTGCCGTCGGGATGGTAGAGATCAATCTCGGGGAAACGTTGCGCGCCCGCCGCGAAGGCAAGCCCGACAGGCGCAACATAGCCGCCGGTTTTCGCCGCAATCTCCACATAGGCCTTCGCCAAGGGGTCGGTCAGCTCGGGCTGGTCTTTGGGCGCCCATGTCATGAAATAGACCACGGCGGACCCTGCCTCTTGCGCGATCTGCGCCATCTCCACCGCCGATTTGGTGAAATACGCGCGGTCCTCGGCATCCTCGGCGATGGGTTCCATCGAATTGCCTTGGAAGATCACCGTATCCCACTGTTTGAGACTGTTTTGGAACACGAGATTGGGCGCGTGCCAGCCGAGCAACCCGCTGGAGATCGTCACACCGCGATAGCTGTAGCCCTTGGCCTTCTCGGGCAGCAGCGAGCGGGTGAGGTCGCGCAGGCGGGTGTTCAGGTTGTTGTTATAATGCGTGTAGGAATTGCCATAGAGCGCCACCGTCTTGGCGGGGCTTTCAACAGGCGCGGTTGGGGCCGGTGCGAGTGGCGCGCGGGCTGTTTTATCTGGTGATTGGGCGTCTTGGGCATAAGCTGCAATCGACCCGCCGAGGCTTGCACAGGCAATAAGCGCTGCGAGAAATGCGGTTTTCATGATCTATCCTCCCCGTATCTATCATGATGACCCCCCGCCAGATGCACGGGCGAGGGGGTGTTTTGCTGGAAAAAGACTGGTTATTCGAGGATCACCCCCGTCACGATCACGACGATAATCCCGCCGATAACCGGCAAGGCCGTGCGTTTCACGATCTCGAAAGGCGTGCATTTGCCCGCGTCGCTCACCGCGATGATCACGCCTGCCACGGGGGAAATTGACCGCGCGAGGCCCGCGGTGAGCTGCATCGGCAGCAGCATCGCGACAGGGGCCACGCCGAAGCTGCCCGCGATCCCCGGTGCCAATTGTCCGAAGGAAAAGAAGGCCGCATTGCCCGACCCCGTGATCACCGCAATCACCATGACCATGAGGCACATGATGATCGTCATCGCCATGATCCCGAAGCCCGCATTTTGCGCGGTCGAGATCAGGAAATCGACCATGCCGATGGTTTGCAGCCCCGCTGCGAAAACCTCCGCGCAGATGATGAGCGAGATGATCTTGGCAAACATCTGCCCCATCCCATCGAAGAAGACCATGAAGCCTTTGGTGACAACCCGCGTATCGCGCCGCACGAACACTTCACACAGCAAGCCGATCAGCGCGCCGATGATCATCGCGGTCACCACATGCACAGAGATGCTGCTGACGACGAGATTGCTGAACACCAATGTGAGCGCCAAAGGGATCATCGGCATCAGCGCGTAGAAGGCAGGGGCCGCACGGCGCGGGGTTTTATCCGCGATTGCGGTGTCGAGGTCTGCCTCCGCCTCAGGCTGCGCGATATGATTGGCGCGGGCATCAAAGTAGCGGGCGCTGATATAGGTCAGGGCAGCGATGGCAAGGATCGCGGGCACCGATGCGGGCAATTGGTAGCTGGCGAAATAGGTCGCCACGTCAAGATCCGCCGTCCGCGCCGCGAGGTTGGAGGCCCCAGAGGCTGGCCCGAGATCCAACACCGCCGTGGTGCCGATCATCGCGGCGGCGGCGGCAGGGCTCACCCCGAGGCGCACGAGCGTGGGGAAGAAGGTCACCAGAAGCAACATCGCGAGGCCTGCGGCACTGGGGATGAAAATATTCAGCAACTGCCCCGCGATATAGCCAAGCGCGAGCACGATATAGGGCGATTTGAGCAGTTTGAGCGGACGGATGCAGAGGGTCACCATCGCCTCGGTCGCGCCGACATGATCCATATATTTCGCGAAACCGCCTGCGGCCATGATGATCATGCCCAGCCCTGCCGCGCGGAACGAGAGTGAGCCGCGCACGTAATCGAAGATGTCAAAGACAACCCACCCCGTCGATTTGGCGTCCTTGAACAGGATCGAGGTCTCCGGCGCGATCAGCGGGGAGAGACCGAGCAGCAAAAGCCCCGCGAGCAGCAAGACGGTATGCGCCTGATACTTCTTGATGATGAGCCAAGCCGCACCGATGGTGATGCCTGTGCCGATGAGAAAGCCCAGCATGAATATCCTCCCTGATAATGTGCTGTTATGTGTTTTGCGCGCGCGCCGTGGCGGCGACGTGATCTGCGAAAGTTGTGATGGCGTCGTTGAAGGCGTCGGGCCGCTCCAGATACGGGGCATGTCCGGTATCGGGGAGGGTGATCTGCGTGGCAAAGCGGGTCAGGCCGCGCAATTCCTCCGTCAGATCGGGCCGCACGACGGGATCACGCGCGCCGAAAATCACCATCATCGGGCATGTGATCTGCGCGTAGCGCGGGCGCAGATCGACGAATTGCAGCATCCGCGTTGCGGCGAACAGCCCGTCGGCATCCGTCTGGGCTGCGATCCGCGCGGCGAGATCCACGGTGCGGCGATCCGCAGGCTGGGCCAGCATCGCTTCCGCGCGGCTTTGGCCATAGGCCTGTTGCCCGTCGCGTTTCAGGCTCTCGATCCGCTCGATCAGCTTTTGCGTCGGCGGCGTGCCTGCGGGCGCGTTATAGCCCGCATGGCTGCACGATTGCACCAACCCCGACAGCGGCGCATCCGGCCGTGAGGCGAGATAGGCCGCAAGTGTTCCGCCCATGGAATTGCCGATCACGATGGGCCGCACCTGCCCGAGATCGAGGGCTTCGATGAACCCCTGAAGACGATCCGCAAAGGCCTCGATCTGCGGCGCGGCGGCGGAGGATCCCATATAGCCCGGAGCATCCCACGCGATGACCTTGAACCGATCCGTCAGCGCGCGGAACTGCCACGCCCAGCTATCGGCGCTGCCCAGAAGCCCGTGCAGGAACAAAAGCGCAGGGCCCTCACCCGCAGCGCGGAAGGAGACGACGTCTTTCCCAACCGCGATGCGCTGGCGTTCGGGCAGATCGGAAAGAAGCTTCTGCGGCGGGGCAGGCTGTGCGGAAGGGCGGGCTGATGTCACCGTCTGAAGTCTCGCTTGTCTGTGGTGTGGTAAGACAAGGAGTTTAGAGCGGCGCAGATCATCCGCAAAATGCATATAGTCTATCAATTCATCGAATATTCTGATGAAGTTTGCGCCGCCTCATGGCCCCTCCGCGAGAGAGGGGCGCGCTCAGGTTTTGCGGGGAGAGGCGCGGCGGGGCGCAGGTGTCTCGCCCGCTGCAATCGGCACGATCGAGCCCGCCTTTGCGCAATCCGCAATCCGCTCCCGCAGGAGGTCGATCAGCGCGGTGACATGCGGGGAGGGCGCATCTTCGCGGTGCCGGATCACGCCGAAGGTCACCCATTGCGCGGGCAACAAGGGGCGGCTGGTGACAAGGCGCTCATCCATCGCAAGCGTGCTCAACCTGTCGATAATCGCCACGCCCGCTTT
>Ga0070754_10002068_pt1 | contig 15147 bp, 36 predicted proteins | sample VirMetDEL_Sep_01_FD_75181 | JGI IMG/M metagenome (GOLD analysis project Ga0070754, IMG submission 75181) | Aqueous microbial communities from the Delaware River and Bay under freshwater to marine salinity gradient to study organic matter... | ecosystem: Environmental > Aquatic > Marine >... | reverse complement strand
ATTGTTGGTTTAACTCTTTCTAATCCAGATACTCTTTGATAGTTGACATCTAAACGTGTTGTGCTATCAAATTTACTATTAGTAGCAAATCTTTGTAATTGGTTTAATAATCTAAATCGTATCATTGGTGATAAGTAATGAAAATTAATACCCATAAAACCACCTTTTATTGCTTCAAGTGGTAATACCAATGGGAATGTATCGTAATATGGCAATCTGTCTTTTGTTTTTGGGTCGTATAGGAAAAGATTTAATCTACCACCAGAAGGCCTTTGATTAATTTTTCCTTGATTCAAAAGTTTTCGGGCAGTAATTGAATCCGCTAGAGATGATACAGCGTTCCTATACCATGTAGAGGATTTCTTAACCCCACCTGACTGTTTCTGTATTTTGTCAAATATACTTGCCATAACACTATTTATACAGAAAACCCAGCGATTTCTCGCTGGGTCCGTTCCTTTTAAAGTGAGAGAGATTTTACTCCTGCGCTAATTTACTAAAATAGTTCAATGAATCATCTTCATCGGTATCGCTAGCCATAGGAGTAGCACTTTGTGTAGGTACTTCAGCTGCTTCTGTTGCCTGTGGGAGGTCAGTTTGTTCAACAGTTTTAGCTGCTTTAGCACCACTAATTACTCGTGAAAGTTTCTCGTTGAGTTCTTCATACGATTTAAAATTATCTGGTGCCAAAAACGGTTGCAATTTGTGTTGCTTAGACCAAATTGCCTTTATGTCTTCATCTGATTCTGCAATTTGACTTACTGAATCAAATTCTGATTTATCATAATTCCAGAAACCGTCAACACGGCGTATCTTAATTTTGAAATTCGCCCCACGCCAAAAGTCAAATGGATTTACTGGTGTTTCATCTTCAAAGGCCGGTTGCATCGCTTCTGTCAGTTTGTCAAATATTTTTTTACCATATTTAAATAACATTACTTTGCCTTCATTTTCTGGATGTTTTGGGTCTGATACAACCAAGACATTAGAATAGTAAGAAAGTTTTCTTTTTCTTTTTCTAGCTATCTCTTTATCAGAATCTAAACCTGTGTTCCACAATCTTGTGTTTTCTTCTGATACAGGGTCTTTTTGACCAAGTGTTGTTAGACTGTTTTCAATATACCAACCACCTGGTCCTTGAAATGCATGAGACCATACTCTGACCCATGGCATATCTTCGCCTTCTGAAGCTGGCAAGAATCTTAGTACTGCATAACCATTGCCTGTTTTATCAAGTTCTGGTTTCCACAATCTATCATCTTGATATTTGTTTTTGTTTGCTTGGTCCTCAGGATTGAGGTTTTGTTCTAATGCCTTTGTTAATTTATCAAAGCCACTAGAGGAAGATTTTAATGATTCAAAATCCATATTTTTTCTCCGTATTAAGTATTTGTATTACTGTATTATTGTATTGTAGCACTTGCTACATTACTATTTATACATTGAAAACCATTATATACCATTTATTTGCACTTGTCAAGCATGGTTTGGTAGTCAATGTAAAATAGATTTTTGTTGTCATTCCAGTCATCAATTCTACAATTCACATTATCATTACCAAGTTCACCTTTTTCATTAACTTTGTAGAAATGAATGTCTGAAAATTCTTTAAATATATCATTCCATTGTATTACCCAATTTTGATGTGGTGTGGGTTTATTTTGTTCAGCAACATAATGTTTTGTGCCTTTATATAAATTATTAACTGTTTTAGCATTACTTCTTAAATCATGGCCTATTAAAAAGACCTCACATGGTTTTTCTTGTTTACAAGCTATATAACCTGATGTAGGCCCAGCAGCCCATCCTCTGTCCTTATTGTCATCATAAATGTCGGTGATAGAATGTGATTTATCTTCATCAGATATCCAACTTACATATAAGTGAGAATGATTTACATGTTCTTTTACTATCTCTTTACCTTTTGATTTATTACTCTTAATTATGTTTGCTATACCTGATAAGTTTGTGCCATGCATAACAAATTCTTGTTGATTAATTCTTTCATTTTCAATATGACTATCATATGTTTCTTTTAATTCATCTATCTCTAGCTTAGTTAGGCCAGCATAGACCATCATTTCATAATGCATAGCAGGTACTTTTGTCCAATTTCTAAACCAAGATTGATTTTCATAACAATAACCTGAATGATATATTTCATGCATAATACCATGGTCTACTGCAATTAATACATCTGGAGTAAAGTCTCTGTATATGGCATTACATCCATATATCTTGCCGTATTGTCTCAATTGTTCTAAATCAAAACCTTTTCGGCTTTCACCATTACCTATACAGAATACTCTACTCATTGTTTGTACTTAAAGACATATTTTGACCATAAATAACTTCTTATTATACTTACGACCATGAATATAATCGCAAGATGAAACATTGCCCACACCTCAATGTATATACCATAAAATGGGAATACTGTCAATTGTATTATGATTGATAGTATCAGTCCACTTCCTATATCAAGTGTTCTGTGTATTAAATGTTTACTGTTGGTCATCTTTACTCTCTAGTAGAGGTTTTAAATCTGTTATCTTTTCTTGTTCAATAGCGTCTATTATAAAGTTTGTTAATTGTATTTCTTTTCTTAAATAAAACATCTTCTTTTCTAAATCTTCTAATTGTTTAGCATAATAATCTAGCTCTGCTTGTTTGCGAACTCTTTGAGATATTATGTCTTCTAAAAATAATATCTTCTTATCTTTCATTTAATGACCTCTATACTCGTTTATATCATTAATTGATTTTGATGATTCTTTATCTTCTTCACGGTTACCTTGCCATAATAATTCGTAACCCAATTCTTTTGTTTCTTCACAAAAATCCATCAATTTACAAAATTCATTTTTAAAATCTTTATCTGCATGACTTCTTTCATGTTCCTCAAATGATGACCAATAAGTTAAAATAGCTATATGATTGCCTTCTTTACCTAAGTCACCAACTGAACCTTCTTCACTAATAAAACCTGAATATTTAAATACTTGGCCTGCAATAAAACCCTCGTACTTATTTTTTACAATATTACACATCATTGCTAAATTTTCTTCAACATCTTCTATTGTAACACCTTCTTTTAATTTAGCCACATTATATAACATCACACAATCAAATGGCACTTTGATTTCACTAAACATTATTCTATCTCTGGTTTATAAATTTCTTGTTCATTACTACCAATAATAACATCAGGTCCTATCTGTACTCTACTTGCACATGATGTTATTAATAGTAGACTTAAAATTAAAAAATATTTCATTAAACACAACCTGTTGGTTTTGGTAACCCACCATATTTGGCTATCTTCTTCATAGGACCAGATTCAAATACTTCATACAACTTACTTGCTTTTCTGTCCATACCAAATTCTTTTGCAAATATTCTTACTGCTGGAACTGTGCCTGATTGACTATACATTTCTCTAGCTTTGTTTATATATGTTTTGATTTCATCTGTAATTAAAAAACCATCTTCTTCAGCCATTTGAATCATAACTTCTTCTGACCAATCGTTTGTATTTACCAAGAAACCATCACCGTCTCTATTTAATTCCATATTAATTTTGCCTCCTGATATCGTTCATAAATGATTAAATACCAATCTGTGAAAAAATGGTAATTGATAATACCTACTAACATAATTAATGAACCAACTACATTCACTACTATTAAAGACCAATCTTTCCACAAAATACCTACTATCAACCAACCTGTAATACCTACAAATTGAAAGTACATATTATATGGGTACATATTACTAGCTGTAGTTATGGCACCAAATATCAATACGATACTTGCAAACCATTTTATGTACCAATCTAATCCATTAGATATTTCTTTTTGTACCACTCTTTAAACTCCGGGTCTTTTTCAAATTCTTCATGTAATTCTCTTGAATCTACCTGACCACTACGAATACAGTCAGCAAGTAATTGCCATCTTTCTTCATTAGTATATTTTCTTAACTTAAAAAAACCATTACCCATTAAATTGCACCTACTAATGAATATATAACTCCAATTATTACTACTAAAACAACTGCCTCTACATAGGGACTTCCGTTTCTAGCACCTTCTTGTTCATTAAAAAATTTCATTTTAAAAATACCTCCTTCAGTATTGTTCTTGTCTCTACTTCATTAAACCTAACAAAAGGTTTAAAATTCATTATCTTTTTGTATAGATTGGGCCATACAATTGTTTCTTTAATATTCTTATTCCAATCTTTCATAAAATTTAAATGACAATCCATCACTATTAATGTTTCGGTAGAAATCTTATTTCCAATACAAAGTCGTAAAACTTTTGGATGATTACCATTGGTATCAACAAAAGCATTGTTGGGGTCAATATTGTCCATATCACAAGCAGTAGATATTCTACCCAAGTCTTCTTTAAAATGGTAGTTTCTTGATTCTTTTCTTTTTTTGTATTGTAAGTATCTTTCATGTGATTCTCTTTCTAATAATTTGCCTGACCACAATTTGGTGTCTTTAATAAAGTTTGATACAAGAAAGTCTTCAATATCACTTTGTTTATATTTGACACTAAGTTTATGAAATTGGTATCTATCATTTCTTTTTGTAAATGTGTGCAATTTTGTGTGAACATGGCCAGATGTTGTAAAGTAATCATAATCATCTTTCTCAAAATGTAATTTAAGTGCAAGATATTTTCTGTATACATAAAATCCGTCATAATTGTTCACAACGGTAGTTTACCTGTTTTTTCTATTAAATTTAAATCTTGTGCTTCTAGAGCAATCTTTTCTTTGAGTGGTTTTGATATGAGTTTGCTCACATCTAATGGGTCAATTGAATTGTCTTCACAATATTTCAAAATGGCGTCTAGATAACTTATATCTGGACATTGCCTTTTTACTTCTTCAATCTTTAAGCTAAATTGTTTGCTGTTCATAATATCACCATTCTATAAAAATTCGGGTGGTACTATTCCTGTGTGCCGAGCAAGTACCGAGCTCCGTCTAACAACTACTACAGGTCTTTACTAAGACTGGTTAGACTATCCTTTTTACACATTGACTTGTAATTCCTTTTCAGCGTGCTTATAAAAACTATCTATGGATTGTACTAATGTTTCCATATAGTCTTTAGGTTCTTTTACAAAAGATGTCATTGTGCCATCTTCTGCAGCTATTAAAACTACTATTTGTTCTATTTTTTCATCAAATGTTTCTTCATACATTTTTGAATATGCTGTACATTGTAAAAAATAGTTCTCCACCCAATCTTCTATTCGTTCTTTATTGGATGTCTTAAAGTCAATAACGGATAGTTTGCCGTTATACTCTGCCACACAGTCTACTTGACCAGCAATAGTCAAGTCTTTACTATACATTATTTTTTCTAGTAATCTGATATTATTTATTTGGTCTAGATATGGTTTCATCAACCTGAATAGACCTAATGGTAATACATCTCTAATTGATGGTGTTTCATTACCTAGATATTGTTCAACTAAAGTATGTAATGATTTGCCTCGCCTTGCAGCTCTGTTCATTTCCCATTTAGCAACATCTTCGCCAATGGATTGTCGCCACTTTTTAAGACCTTCAGTTTTTCTAATACTTAAAACTGATGTTACTGATGGATATGATTTGCCATCAATATCATAAAATCTAAATCCTTCTACTTTTTTACCTTTTGTATCTGGTAAAAGAGATGTGTCCACCTCAGTATGTATAAATCTATCTTCACTCATATTTGTACCTTCTTATATTTTATAATGAATATTATATATCAATATGAACATATTGTCAATGGTGGATTGATTAATCTCTCGTTAACTTTAAAAGTTTTTCAATTTGAGCCTTAATTATAGGTGAGCGATTCGGCCAATGAATATATGGCTCATCGCTTTTTTGTAGATTATATAAGAAAGGCAATATCAACTTTTCTATTTCTTTAAATCTAGCTTGTGTTTGTTCATCTGTCTCTGTCTTTGTAATCGTTTCCTTTTCAGCAACTATTTGCATTATCTCATTCATCATACTCTTAATATCAGAGACATCTGTCTTAACTTTAGCAATCTCAATATTACTATTTTCTAAAACTGAAGGGTCAATTTTAGGTTCATCTGATTCAGGTTTAGATATAACTGGAGTAAAACCCCAATCTTCATCTAAATCAAAACCTCGCATATAATCTGGTATATCGTTACTCATTACTTCTTACCTAAATGTTTGTTAATTACTTGTTTGGTTTTTACATCTTTAATGGATTTACTACCATATCTATCTGCTAATGCACTTGTAGGATGTGCTTCTGCAATTCTAGATAAGTTTTCTTTCCAACCTGAATCGGTTTTCATACCACCAACACCTGCAACTATATTTATACCTGTTACTAACGATTTCAAGTTAGGATTACTTTTAAGAAAATCATCCTTTTCTGATATCTTTAGTATTTTATCAAATACTTCACCTGTTTCTGTATCTTGAAATGTGTATGTTGGCATTATAATATTTCTTCTCTTGGTGTTGTATCGCCGAAATACTTCTCAAGCATTTCAATTTCATCATCATATTCAGCAATGATTTTCAATTCTTTTTCAATTGTTTCAATAACATCTGGATGTTCAGCAATACCAGCTGTTTTTTCTAAAAGAACTTCTACATTGATTCTATGTTTTTTTATGTGTCCTTGAGCGTGTGATATTAACGCTTCAAGCATATCTTCTCTAATCATAAGACTATTAACTCCATAACTTTTAGTACACCGTATGATACTATAACAGTAATAGGTATCATTACGATTAATTTAAATATATCTTTAACTTTCATTTTTCACTCCTTTTTGATACCATTCTGGCATTTTTGACGGTGCCTTCCAGGTAGCAAAACTTCTTTTCTTCATTATATAATATTTTCTATAACTTGCTACAGAATCACCATCTACTTTACATTCATCTGGCATAGCAGGTGTTGGTTCTGTTGCAAGCTTATTTAGTGGTATTTTTTTAGGTGGGTTTCTTAAAACATCATTCATCTTTTCAATAGTCAAATGTTTTTTACCATATCTCTTGGTAAATTCATCACCTAAAGCCATCATGTGTTTGTATAACCAATTATAGTTATATGCACTTTCAAGCAACCATATTGTTGATGGATGTTTTAGCCAGCCTGCTTTGTATAAAACTTTTTCTAGTTTTTTATCAGGATGTTTCCATCTTTTTATTTTTCTGCCATTAGCTGTCTTATCGTAATATTCTTTACCATCATAAAATCTATGCACAGTACTTAATAACTGTGCCGATTCTACTATCATTTTACAGACATGTTTATCACAACTCATTTGAGCAGCTTCTACAGGGTCTTTACTCAAAAAAAAGATATTCATCTTAATACTAATATCCAGAAAATTGAAATTACAGATACCATAACTATGGCCTTAACCACATCTGGTATCATATCACATAGTTCTACAAGTTTTTCTATAAAGTCTTTCATAAGTCACCTCAACATAATTTATATATGTGTCCATTATACAGGTATTGGTTGTCGTGTAAAGCATTATTTAATCTTTTTTTTATGCACTATTTTAGTGCATTATATACAACTAAAGAAATCTTCTATGGTACACGCCTCTTTTAGGGAAGATGGTGTATATTTAATTCTGATGGTAACATTGTAAGTAAATTCTTGAGGATAGATTTCTTCACCATAATCATCGGTTTGATGAGACAAGTGTATCGGGTATTTTTCCGTTTCTAATATTTTAATATTTTTCGATTCATTCAGTTCATTGTACTCTGACTGGTTAAGTTCAAACAACTGTTGTATTTTATGCATGTTATCCTCCGTTTTTATACATTGCTTTTATACTTGTCCTCATTTTGACCCCATTCGTAAATTTGATTTAGTTTCAATCTTACTTCATCGGGATTTAATTTGATTAATTCTTCCTCTGATAAACTTTCTATAAATTTCTTATACTCACGGCTATTCTTCCAGTCTTCTTTATTCTCCGTGATTATCTTCACTAGTTTATTTTGATTCTCATTATCTAAATTATTGTCCTTTTTAGGCAAATTTTTAGGTAATAAATCGTTTGGTTTATCCTCCGTTTTTGGTTTTCTTAATTGTCGTAATGATATATTTGCCGATATAAGCATTAATACTGCTACAGGGTCAAATACGAATATCAATATAATAATAATTATTCTAACTGCTTTATCAAAATGATTTGCAGCTTCATCACCATATATAAATTCTGCTACATATTTTATAGGACCTAAATCAGCCTCTAGCTTTAATTGTTCTGTCCTAATCTCAGATTTCTTATCTGATAATTCATTAATCTTATTTAAACTTTCTTCTATAGTATTTTCTAATAATAATCTTTCTTGTTTTTGATTATTTCTTTCTGTAATCGCCCTTTGTGAACTACTACTAAACCAACTTGTTTCTTCAGATTGATTGATGATTAATTCATCCATCTTTTCTAATTGTAATTGTGAACGGTCAATTACCTTCTGTCTTTGTTCTATTTGTTCATCTATTATTTGTATCTGTAATGCATTGTTACTTTCAGGTACAACTTGGTCTAAATGTGCCTTTGATAAAAAACCAAATATGCCTACCGAAGTTATAAAAATTAAAACTACTACAGATGTTGTCAAATAATATTTAATTGACTTTGGTAATAATGGATTATTCCAATTATTATATAACCAACTTGCCATAACAAGTTTTGCAATTTCTAATGCACCACCCATTGCATATATGGCCGTTGTTGCACCTGCAAACAAAGCTGCTAAACCAATTATCGAATAACCGGCTGCAATGATAGATAATGATATGCCACTAATAAGGGTAAGTATTGCTAAAAACATACACCTATTTATGCATATTTTCTACCTTATCTATTATTCTAATTACTCTTTCAGCATAGTCGGGTGTCTCAGAATACTTGTCTAATGTCTTAATTAATTGTCTAGAATCTAATGGCATATTCATAGTTATCATAGTATCTCTTAAATCTCTAAATTCTTTATATGCACTATGATTATTTAAAAGTCTTATATATTCACCAACTGATTCACACTTGTGTTCAAAACTCCTATACATGACCTTTTTATTTTCTAAAGCATGTACATGAGGTTTTGTTTCATCAAATGCCTTTATACCGTAAAGATTATTAGCTTCATCAGATAATCTAGATGAGCCCCAACCTGTCTCTAAAATAGCTTGAGACACCATCATACTATTTGGTATTCTTCTTGATTCTGGTATTGTTAAATTGTGGTAAGTTATACAAGTTTGTAGACCATCTAAAAATTCAACTTCTGTTTCATATTCAAATATAGGATACTTTATAACATATTGGTTGGGAAAAAATGTGCCAATTGTAAATATAGTGAAGGTATAAAAAATACCGATTATTAAAGTTATAGATTTATCAATTAGATTTGTTATTCGATTCACTAATTAAACCTTTGAGAATTTTATACATTTCTTTATATACAGCGATATTTCTCCATAAGGTATCACCTGTTTTTTTCTGTTCATCTTTCAATTCTTTTAAAATTTCTTCTAAAACTAGAATTCTATTATTGAAAGGTTTTACTTTTGCCTTTTTATTTTTACTCAAAAGATTGTCTAAAAAATATGGTTTCTTATTTGACATAGGCTATGTAATGATACCCACCAACATTCTCTGGCAATTTTCTAGATGTAAATACCAACTTTTCTGATAGTTTACTCATTTGAGATTGTAGTTTTTCTCTCTGTCTATCTGTAAGATTATCTTCTAAATCTTGACCCCAATAACCAGTATAATAAGTTATACCAGGTGATGATTCATTATTCTCTTTTAAAAAGTTTTTAAGAACCTTTGGTGTTTCTACTAACTGTTTTTTTAAGTGCTGGTCTATTTCTTTACTTTCTGTGTTCATGCTATCTCCTTTACTTCTTGAACTACACATTTTGGTATTATTGTAGAATTGCCACATTCATCAATACTACCATCTTCCTTAAAATTGAAATCACTAACTAATCTAATGACTTCATCCTCATCACTAATTAAGAAACCTGTACTTAGACATCTAGGTAAGTTTTCTTCTTTTATATCTTCCACACTTCGCCATGATGAATCAGATGTTATATCAATCCAATATACATGAACAAACTTGTAGGGAATCTTTTTTATTTTACTCATCAAATTCACCTGATAATTTTATTACTATGACTGCTAGTACAAATAATATTAATGTCATTGTAGGCAACCAATCTCTTAAAAAGAGAAATAACCAGTCATCGTATATGTTATACATTTAGTAACTCCTTTACTTCAACTAAATTTTTATATTCTAAAACTTCTTCAGACATACTGTTAATACATCTTTTCAAAACTCCGCCATTTCTTTCTAATACAAAATTTAATGGAAATCTTTGAACATCTATAAAGAAAGCAGCTGTATCTTCATCAACTGTTAAGGTTCTTTCATGTTCAACTCTAAAAGTCAAATCATCTAAGGATTTAATTTCAGGTCTTTCGTAATGTGGGTGATTACTTAATCTTTTTAAAGATGATATTGCCCATGTGTGTCTATGAAAAGATTTACCACTTGTCATAGCACGCCAAATACCATCACTAGCTTTTCTTAAAGTTTCACCATCAGCAACAGGTTCATGGACTTCTGATAGTGTCATACCATTTACCTTTTTAGGATTCCACCCACTTGCCATTGCAACAAAACATGCTTCAACTTTTCCCTTGTGCATGATGATAACATCATCAGGTATTTCTAAACCCATTTCTATAATGTCTAGAAAAGGTTCTATGTTCATCGCCTCAGAAGTTTTTTTAACTAACTTCTTTTCTACTGCAAGGTCTGATTCAAATGACATATCACCCCTTAGTGTATTGTATTCAATAAGTCTTTCTTCAAATAAGTCTTGATGATATTCTTTGAATTCAACAGTATTAATTGGTGTGAATCTAGGATTCATGTCAAAAGGAATGTTGATTAGTCCATTAAAGTTTGCAAAGTTTACGCCATAGTCCATATTATATACCTCGATTTAATGATTCCATTATACAGGAATCAAATCATATGTCAAGCACTTTTTTACGATTTTTGCATAAAGTTTTCATCCCAACCAAAAGCGTCCTTCACCATATTACCGTTCAAGCCTTTGAACATACGGTGCAATACCTTATCTTTGACTGCGATTAAAACTTCTGCTTCATCTTTATGAAGGCCTTCTAAAACTTGAATAAACAATGTTTCTTTTCTACCTTTTGTTAATGAAGGGTCAGCACCTTTTACAAAATGCCATAATCTTTTAGATTCTCCTTCCAAAGTAGTATGTTGTGTACCTTCAGGTGCCTCATTTGCTATATATGGTGGTGTGCCTTCAGGTAAATCCCATTGTATATTAGGGTCAAATGCACCTTTGATTATCATTCTCAATCCGGGTGTATCACTCTCCTTTAATATTTCTACCTTTTTAGATTTAACCTTTGCATTGTGAACTTTTTTAAATACTTCACTCATTAAAGGTGCTTGAGAGCCAGCTGTTGTTGACATCTGTTCCATAGCTTTTTTAGATATTAAATGTGGGTTTTGTTCTACCATAATTATTCTCCAATTTCAAAAATCATTTATATTAGTCATTAACGATTTCAATTTATGCTTCATGAAATACGGTAATAGTTTTGACCTATCAGGTATTTCATAACTTCTGTAACTATTTATAATGTTCTCCATTATAGATATCGGTATCTCCTCTAAGTCTATAAGTTTCTTATTTCTATCGTAATTCTTTTTAGTCTGACTTCCTAAAGGTATATTATCTAGGTTGGCCCATTCTTCCAACCTTTTCTTGTTAATAGGTCTTTGCTTTTCACCTGTAACAAAAACATCATCATCAGATAATATATTAGGTATGCCATCTGAACGGTCACCTTTTATTATTTGTTCGTGTAAGAATACTTTAGGGTCAACCCCTTCACCTACAAATTTTTTCTGTATGGGTGCAAATTGTTTGACATTTTCGTGTTTATGTAATTGTATAAAATCTTTATCACCTGATACTATCATTACAGGTTCTTTCTTATGGTTGGCCTCTCTTACTAAGACTGCAATAATATCATCTGCTTCAGCATTATCTATTGATAATACCATATAAGGAAAGTTTTCTTTTATCTCTTCCTTGATTTCCATAATCTTTGCAAATAAATCATCCCAATCTGTGGTAGATTCATCACGGCCTTGTCTTCTTTGGTATTTGTAATGTGGAAATAATTGTCTTCTCCACGGATTGGCAGAATCAGAACATAATACTTGTGTACCATATTCTTCTTTGAATTTAAGATTATAACCTCTGATAGAATTGATAACCATATGTCGTATCATATCAAGGTTAGCTTCTTCTTGGCCTCTGGTTTGTGCCATTACATTAGAAATAAGTACCTGATTTAGGTCAACTAATATCATTGGTCATCCTCAGGGTCTAACCATTCCATATCAGGCACAAAATCAATTTCAATATCACTTTGTATGGGTATAAGATTTTCTTTATAAAAATCAAAACACATCTGGTCAGGATTCATATTGTTATAATCCTTTTCGGTGATGATTGGTGCATAGTCTATAACAGGTTGTATTTTACCTTCATACTTTTCTAAAGTAACCAGTTTATCTATAACCTTTTGTGATATATGTTGTATATCAAAATTTCTATAAGTTGCAGCTCTATACATGTCTGTTATAAATGCCAAATCTTTATAAAAGTCTTTATGTTCAATATTGATATCAGCATCCACAGATGTTTTAATGTAATTGATGGCATGCTCTTCAACTAAGGCCTCAACAAAATTATGTACCTTTTCCTCATTATCTAATGATAAATCTTTTGGTGTACCGTCACCTTTGTTATATGTCCAAACATCATCAAGTTTCCAAGAATCTTGGCCATCATCTCGTTTAACATCTATTTTGGGAAATTGTATAACATTATTTTTAATGTTGCCGTTATCCTTGTCTTCGCTCAACTATCTCTCCTTTGAAGTTAACTAAACCTTCAGTATTAAAATGTTCTACTAATTGGTTGTAACCACCAATAAGATTTCCATTAATCTTTATTTGTGGCATTGTTCTTACTTGTTTACCTATGTCTTTTTTAAAATCATCTACGGATTTAAAATCTTCAAATTTCTTCTCGGTAAAATTTAAATTTAATTTTTCAAGAAGATTTTTTGTTTTTGTGCAATAAACACAATTCTTTTTACTGTATAATATTATTCTCATTTTACTATCCTATAGTGCATTTGCCTTTTGTAAGGTGTATGCAAGTAACATTATCATGATTAAAAATGCTATAATTGGTTCGTAATTTATATTCATGTCATATTACTTATATTTCTTTTTAAGTATCCTTTTTAGCTGGATACTTATTATATTTTCCTTTATCATTTGCTATTTCTCTGCATAATGATTGAATATCTTTTATTCTACGGTTGATATCATCATCCGATTCTTTTTCGGTAAAATCATCCTTGTGGCCGTACTTTGCTATCCTTAATTCTTCTGCCTTTTCGTAAATTACTCGTACTTTATCGCACATTGAACTTATTTTGTGATACATTAGAATTGCCTCCAACTTATAACTAATTATCATATAATGGTGGGTGTCCTCGAAAGGACACCCTTAATCCATTAAGAACTATAAGCGTACTCTGTACCATATAGTGCCTTAATACCTGCAGCTACGATAGCTTTAGATGGCATACCCATACGATATGAAGTATTGTTACGGTTAGTACCTGTACCTTGATTAATATAAATCATGTGTCCTTCTGAGCGTAATGTATCAATCATTGCTCGTGGTGATGTTATATCAAATCTACTTCTTAGTGTTCTCCAGAATACTGGTTCACCTTTTGATAGTAGGTTTAGTACTTTTTGTTTTTTACTTAGCTTAGCTCTTGCCATATTATATTACTCCTTAAAGTTATTTCAATTTTGACATTTTTAGTCTGTCTCGACCATGGTACTACATATTTAAGCCCTTGTCAAGCCTTAATGTAATGTTTTTTTCGCCTCATTTTCCATGCCTTTTTCAATCTCCTCAACTAAAATATTATACTCTGCTAGTAGATTGTCAACATAGTCTCGTAAGTCGGTATTTACCTTACCAGATTCCTCTTGTAATTCTAGAGATGCCTTGATTACCAGCAGCTCATCCATGAATTTTAGATACTCATGAACCATTAGAATCCTCACTAGACAATAATAATATACAATAATGAATTGCCTTAATTATGTCTTTACGGTTTCTACCTTCTTTTTTACCATATCGGCACAAATACTTGATAGCATTTGCTTGGCAAAAATCTTTATCAAGGTCAAGATGTCGTAACATATCTTGTACCTGAAATCCATTTTTATCAGCACTATAGTGTTGAGAATATGTACCCTCAATATATTGACCGATTTCTAATAAAATTTTATCTTCGTTATACTTCACTCATTTCCTCCACTATGTTAGATAAATCATCTTTTGGTACATTAGGCACCTCAACTGATACATTTTCAATCATATCTTCTGTAGAACCACTAAATGCTTTAGGGTCTTTTTTCATCCATAATTCTCTGTATGTCATACCATAATATTTCAAGAAAACGTATTCTTTAGGATTGTCTGAAGAATATGTCTCATACAATCCAGCAAAATTAAAAGGTTTACCATTTATGTCTTCCATACTTTCATACAACTCTGGCATATCTCTTTCCTCTTCCATGTGTTTTTTCATCATGGCAGCTCTATTGACAAAAGTTTCTGTTTTACCACTTAGGTCTTTTTCTTTTGCTGTAGCAAACTCTTTTCTTATTTCTTCTTTAGTGTACATATTTTCTCCTGTTGTTTAATATTATTTTAAGTCTATCCACTCAATGATACCTACTACATAGCCTATTCTTTCTTCCGTATGAGTAGGATTTGTAAACATGGTATTTGCTTCTTTAGCTTTTAACCCTTTTTTATGTGAAATCGTTATGTGAGGTGCACCATCATCCCACCTTTTTAATACTTTTTCACTTTCTGTTAAACTGTAACTATCGTAAAACATATCTGATACCCAAAATGCTTCTATATTTTCATTTCT
>Ga0070754_10002065_pt1 | contig 15174 bp, 17 predicted proteins | sample VirMetDEL_Sep_01_FD_75181 | JGI IMG/M metagenome (GOLD analysis project Ga0070754, IMG submission 75181) | Aqueous microbial communities from the Delaware River and Bay under freshwater to marine salinity gradient to study organic matter... | ecosystem: Environmental > Aquatic > Marine >... | reverse complement strand
CTCGCCCTGCTCCACCCGAGCCTCGGTGCCCGGTGCGTTGTTGTGGACAGAGACATTCACGGTCGTATTGCCGCCGATAGACTGCTCCGGGCGCGTCACGGTGACCCGCTCGTTCGGGGAGGCCCGGAAGGCCACGAGCTGGGAGTCAGTGCCCCCGTTGCCCCTGACCATCATCCCACCGCCGTTGGCGAACCCAGGGAATCGGCTGGTCGATTGGCCCACCAGGAACGATCCGCCGTTCTGTAGCTGGCTGATTGGGTTACCGAACTGGTCGGTCGTGAACCCGTCACCATACATTGCGTTACCAGCGTCGTAGTTGACGCTCGTGCCACCGAAGGCAGACTTCAGAGCGTTGATAAGCGGCAGCAGGATCAGCAGACGCGTAATCATCCGCAGGAGATCCTCTAGGACAGCGTTGACGAACGTCTTGAAGTTGCCTCGGCCACGCACCACGAAGTCGGCGATGGCGTCCTCCGTGTTGCTGAGCGCCGTCTGGGCAAAGCCTTCCCACAGTGCGGTGGACAGATCGTCCACGCCACGCTTAGCTGCATCAGCAGCAATCTCGACTTCGGGCAGTGACTCGTTGGCCAGCTTCTTGAGTGCGTTGTTGTACTCGTCCTGGGTCAGTAGGCCGTTGTAGAGTGCTGCGTCTAGAAGCTGAACGTTTTTCAGGTACTCCTCAGAGGCGAGCTTTGCGGAACCGAAATCTGCCGCAGTTTCCCGGATCTGGTCCTCCAGATCGGACAGCTTCTCAAAGAAGTCTGCGGTTGCGTCCGAGGCTTTCTCCATGGCTGACGTCCACGCCTCCGTGAACAGTTTCGCGTTAGCCGCAGACCGCTTCTTGTCTTCCTCATTGGACTTTTTCTTCCATTCGACCAGACGTACCAGAGAGAGGATCTCCGCTCGGAGAGACTGGTTGCTTTCCGCCCGGAGATCAATACCAACACGGGCCAGCCGCTGTTCATAGGCGAGCATCTTGGTGTACTCATCACGCTTATCCTCAGCCATGCTCAGCAAATCAATCTCGCCGCGCAGCTCCTCCTTAATAGACACCGTCGGCGAACGGAGCTGCTTGATGTTGTTGAGGAGCCGGGAAATCTGCATACGCATACGATCAGCAGCATCCGCAAAGTTGGGATCGTTGGCAATCCGGTTCAGCTGCCGCTGAGTGTCAATCAGCTGCTGACCAAACGCCTTGACCTTCGTGTCGACGAAGAACTGGTCAATCGGCTCTGCCGCGTTCTTGGCTGCATCACCAACATCGTCAAACGCCTTACTCATACCCTTGAGTGCAATAGCACCAGTCAGGATGATGGAGCCGAGCAGCAGCACTGGGTGACGCTTGAGCGTCTTCCCGAAAGTATTGGCCCAGAAGTTGGTGACCTTGAGGCGTTCACCCAGGATTCCGGTGGTCGCTGCCATCTTGGCCGATGCAGCCGATGCAAGTAGCATGCGGGTCTTCAGAACAAGCCACGCAGTGCCCATGAGGATCAGGGTGTTCACCAGTGGTCCAATGACGAACGCGAGGGCGTTGATTGACGCCCGAAGCGCGTCCGTGAGAACCTGCACGGTCCCAGAGCTGTTACCCAGCTTGATGAACTCGTTGGTGAGCTGCGTGAGTGCCTGCCCCAGGGTCTGCTGGGTCTGAGCGAACTCCTCTTGCAGCGACTGCTGAGACTCCTCGAAGGCTCGGAGGATCGTCATCGCGGAGAGCGCACCCTCCTCACCCAGCTTGCGGAGTTCGCCACGGGTCACGCCCAGACTCTCAGCAATCACATCAGCCACCCGAGGCAACTGCTCCAACACCGAGCGGAGTTCGTCACCGCGCAGCGCACCTGAAGCGAGGCCCTGGGAGAGCTGGATGAGTCCGTTCTCGGCCTCCTTCGCGCTGGCCCCGGAGATGATGATGGCTTGGTTGATACTCTCCGTGAGGCCCAGCAGCTGTCGCTGGTTCAGCCCCAGCTCCTTCGTCGACAACGCCAGTCGAGCGTACAACTCAACTGATCCACGGAGAGACGATCGCGTACGTTGGGACACGTCTGCCAGACCCTCGAATGCAGACTGAAGCTGCTCGGAGGTTTCCGTGACAACACGCAGCCGGTTCTCCAACTGCTGGTAGGTGTCCAGTAGACCGATGATCTTCGGTACAACGAAGATACCACCGAATGCGACCGCCAGCTTGAGGACCTGCTTCTCCAGGTTGAACGCCGACTTCCTTACCTCATCTAGGCCACGGCTCGCGCGACGCCCAGCCTTCTCCCCTGCGGCACCCGTCTTCTCCAGGTCTTTCTGGAGCTGCCGGGTTCCGGCACGAGCGTTCTTGGTGCTTACAAGAACCTGGATTCCGAAGTCGATGTTTGACATTATTTAGCCTTGGCTGCGTCCTGACGGCGCTTGATTTCCTTAGCAGACCATTCGAGATAGGTGTTATCCATATCTCTCATGACCTGGATGACGATCTCCTTCGCCGCTCCCACATACCCCTGATGGTCTGCGTACTGTGCGATGGCAAGCCATGGGATTGGCCCAGGTTGGTCACCGAACTGTCGGCAGGTCGTGAGGTCGTAGAAGTGTTTGAAAAAGATCTCTGCGCCTTCGGGGATCTCGGGCGCGTTTATATACCACTCAGGCAGCTCTCGGCCTTTAGCAAGAGCGGCGTCTACCGCGAAACCATCTCGCGATAGACGCATCTCGTACTCAAGGCGAGCTGCTAGAGCTTTCCCAGATCTTCGGCGTCTGCCGACTCCAGGAAGTTCTCCGGGTCGCGGCAGAAGTCCGCGATCTCGTCGAACATTTCGTCCGGCAGGATCATCAGGAACTGGTGGCAGTTGTCAACGCTGAACGGGACGGGTTCGCCCGAAGCATCGAGAACATTCTTCCAGCCCTTGACGACATACTGCGCGTACTGCTTTCGGATCACAGAGCGCATCTCCTCCAGGTCCTTGACCGAGAGTTCCTGCTTCCGCCCCATCTTGCGTTGGAGCTTAGCGTGCATCTTGGCCTGTTCGTTGAGGAGCGGCTTGTTGACCGCGAGAGCGGGGAGGACTTCCAGGACGATGGGGTCTTCCATGCCCGGAATGTCCAGCTCGTAGTTGACGGGCTTGTCGCCCGACGGGTTGAGGTGATTGAAGTTGCTGAAGTCAACCATGATTCTTGTGGGGTTGTGGGTGACCCAGCTAGGCCGGGTCACCCTTGGTTAGTATTACGGGAGGTAGGGGAAGAGGCTGACACCGAGGCTGGTGCCGAGTTCCTCGTCCTCATGAGCCATCGCCGTCGTGCTGAGGGTGATGGACTCGTTGACCGGGAAGCTGCGCTCGCCGCCACCCATGGTCATCGCGGGGATGTCCAGCATGAACCCGCCGTCACCGTTGGTGATGCAGAAGTCCATGGTGACCTCGCGGTTGTTGCGAATGGCTTCGGACACCGTGCTGTCGGTGAACAGGACCTCGCCCTCGACCATGACCTCAAAGTTGCCGTAGTTCATGTACGCAGCACCCAGGGTGCCGAGGACCTTCTCCGGCGACACATTGTTACGCAGGGTAACGCTGATGTCTTTGAAGTCCGTGGTCAGACCAGTTTCGTCGACCTCGGTGATCCGAAGACGCACAATATCAGCCGAGGTGTTGAACATCTCGGTCTTGTTCGGGTCCTTGGCCGAAGAGGCGTTCGTCGCGCGGGTAGTGCTGGGCGGCTCCGAGTCGGTGCCGATGAACCCGAAGGTCATCGAAGCCTTGTCCGCGACCGGGAGGTTGAAGGCCAGCTCGTTAGCGAGGTTGCCCTTGGCGTACTCGTACTCGTCAGTGCCGACCGAGTCGAGGTCCTTGTACGAAGCCTCAAACTGGTACGACTGCACCAGGAAGTCGGCGTCGTCGGTCGGGACATTGCGGACGAACCCACCGAAGTAGATATCCACCTGACCAGCCGGAGCCTCGGTCACGAAGGTGGTGGACTTCTTGTCCAGGGTCAGCTTGTTTGCTGCAATCGCCGAGATACGGGCGAACTCATTATTGGCAGAGTTGGTAAACCCGGCGAGCTTGATGAACTGGCCAACGGTCAGACCCAGGGTGGTGAAGTCAAGCGTGGTGCTGATGAGATCGCCACTCGCGTCGATTTCGAGGTCCGCAGCGGTGCCGCGCACGCCAGCGATTTCGACCGTCGCGTTGCCGGTCGGGGTTTCCGCCGACAGTCCAGATACCTTGATCTCCGTGGTGGTCGAGGCTGCGCCAACAACCTTCAGCCCATTGTTGGCTGCGGTGTCGAAGCCACGAGCGAAGATCAAGGTGTTCTGAGCGAGGTCGCCGTTGCTACTGGTGACGCTGTAGCCAGTAGCCACAACCTCATCACAGACGAGTACGGTGGCGGTGCTGGTAGCGAAACAGAAGCCCTCAATAAAGTTCTCGAAGTGCGAGAGCGTGAGGTCGGCTTCGAGACCCACAGACGAATCCAGGTCGGTCGTCGAGCCCTTGCGGAGCTGACGGTTCTTGGAGATGGGGTCTCGGGAGACAGTAGTGATGTTAGCGCCGTACGAGGAAATGCTGTTCGGCTCCAGGTTGAACCACTCGGGGCTACCCGGAAGAACTCCGAGGCTATCCTCCTTGGCGAACGCCCAGTTGGCGTTGTTGGTAAGGGAACGGGCCATTTACTTTTGGATGTAGTAGGTGAAGGGAGCCTCGACGGTCACCTGGAACCACTTACCCGTGGGTCCGATTTCATTCGTAAGAACTCCACGGAAGTGGACGCCACTAATGGTGACACCCTCAAGGATTTCACGGGCAGCTTCAGCGTAGGTGTCGCTCTCAGCCAACCCAGAGTTCAGGGGGGTGAACACCTGAACAAATACGACGCCCTCACGGGCGAAGCTGCGGGTACCCGTCTTGCCCAGGGTGTCCTGGGACGCGAAGGTGTTCCGCATGAAGAAGCGCACCCAGGAGTCTAGCTCCTCGTCGTGCGCCTCGTTTTCAAAGAAAAGTGGGGTAAGGTCCGACCAGCCATCGTAGAATGCTTGGTACAGCGCCTCACGGAAAGTACCGACGGAAGCCGAGGTGTCAGACTCAACGCCGACCAGGAAAGTACCGTTCGGACTGACCAGGAGGGTGCCGTTAGGTCCTACAAAGTTCGGGGCGGCCACTACTTGATCCTCCGGATAACACTCTTGAATGCCTTCTGGACTTTGGAGACCGTCTTGTAGATAGCCGTCTGAACAAAGAACGGTCGAGCCTGGGGCGAGGAGCCAGCGTTAAGGCCCCGATTCCCCTCAGCATCCGTCATGCCAATATAGTCTACATTGTTTGAAATGTAGAGTTCTCGGTGCTTTTTGTGGTCGTACGACGCGATGGCCTGCGTGCTTTGGGAACTGCCCAAGGTCGCGGCGGCTGCTGCGGCCCGCTCGTTTTTGGCACCAAGAACACCACTGGCTGGTTTGTTAAGGTTGACCCGCCAGTTGGCTCTGGCGAACCCAGTGTCTACCGGGGTTGCGTCTACCAGCGCGTTATTCGTCTCAGCTGCGAGCGCCTTAATGACATCGTTGACATGGTCATCGAGAACCTCGATGACCACATTCGGCGACGATGTCTTCTTAACCATTAGCGGGTATGTAGATGCCGGGAGGTTCCCGGCACCTCGGTCTTACTTGTCGTCAACCGATTCGTCAACGACCTTCTTGGAAACCTTCTTGGCAGGAGCCTTCTTGGCTGCTGCCTCCTTCACCGGAGCCTCGGGGGCTTCCGGCTTCTTGTCCTCGACCATCTCCAGCTTGCCAGCGTCAAACAGAATGCCCACTTGACGCTCAGCAACCCCCAGCTTTCGCCAGGGGAACTGGTCGCCTGCCGCGTAATCCTTACCCGCAAAGCGGAAGGGGCGACGGGCGACCAGTTTTTTGGACAGGTCAAGGGTACCACGGCGAAGTCGAGACTTGTACATGGTACCCTTCGGTATTAGGCGATGACGCTGTCCCAGAAGAAGCCGAGATCTGCCGAGACCAGCTTCTGGTCGAAGGCCATCTCCAGCTCGATGCGATCCGAGCGCAGGTGATCCATGCGGAAGCGGCTGACGCGCTGACCGGCACCGGCAGCACCCATGTAGCCGTTCCACGCGAAGGTGTAACCAGCCGACGGGGTCATGATACCGGGGTTCGGAGCAGCGTAGCACAGCAGCGCCTTCTTGCCACCGATGAACGCGTGGCTGTTGGTGGCACCTTCCGCAGCGGTGTTCTCAATCGAGTTCATCACGAGGACGCGCTCCACACCAAACAGCGCCGCGAGAGCAGCGGTGCCAGCCATCGCCGGGGCACCCGGAGTCTGGCCGTACTTGATGCGGTCGATGATGTCCGGGTGATCCAGGAGCTTGTCCGCGACTTCGCGGCCCAGCACCAGGGTGTTACCCGCACGACCAGTTTCTTGCATCAGCGTGGTGTTCGCGAAGCGAACGTCTTCGATCGGGGTCGAGGCCGCATCGCTCCAGTGCTTGACTTGGTTGGCACCCGGAGTACCCGAGACACCATCATAGTCGTTGGTCCACACACTGCCAGCGAAGAAAGTGTCGGCCCACAGCTTCTCACGCTTGATGAGAGCTTTGTGGGTCAGCAGTTCCGCCGCTTCGCGGTTGAGGTCCAGCACCGAGTCAGCGTTCGCACGCACTTCGTCAGCGATGTCGTGGTGAGCCGCGTAGATCGGGGCGTAGTAAGTCGGAGTGTTGTCGACTTCGTAGGCGACACCCTTCGACTCCGTACCCGGAGCGCGGACTTCCATTTCGTCGCGGTTGAAGAAACCACGGTCGTAGGTGTAGTAGCGGTCCGACTGCTTCGCGACCGGGATGGTCGGGAACACTTGGCCCGCGATGAAGTTGCTGGCGTCCTGGAGGAACGCAACGCTGATCTGGGTCAGCGGGGCGTCGACATGGACGGCGTTGGGGGTGGGTTGAGGCATTTCAGTTACTCCTTATGTATTAGGCGAGGATGTGCTTGGACACGAGGAGGACTTCGATGACTTCGTTGGCATCGCCACCCTTCAGCGCGACGCCTTGCACGACGTCGCCAGTAAGCGCGGCGATAGCCTTACCCGAAGCGTCCGATTGGACCTTCGCACCAGCAGCGACGGTAGCACCGGCAATGACCTTGGTCACACCAGCGTAGCACACGGTAGCAGCACGACCAGCAGCAGCCGGATCGTTCTGGAGGACACCAATGGCATCGCCACCGGCACTGGAAACAACATCAACTTGTGCATCGGAAGCGACCTGGACGAACTTGAACTGGTCCGCCGAAAGGTCAGCACCCGCTTCCACAGTGATGCAGAGCTTAGACTCGTAAGTAGCCATTTTTTACAGGGTTTGGTTGTACAGGTTACGACCTTCCGGGGTGCGAAGCACCTCCGAGTAGGCTTTGGAAAGGGTAGTGTCATGCTCTTCCGCATAGGCAGCGGCCATCTTCTCCAGTCCACCCAGGTCGCCTTCGGCTTCTTCGCCTTCGACGCCCTTGGTCACGAACTGCTCTTCGATAGCAACCGACTGAGCTTTCAGCATGGACAGTGCCTGCTCGCGGACGGCCTCGTCCTCGATGCCGTCAATGGCACGCAGCACTGCGTTCTTGGTCACCAGCTCGCCCGGAAGGTGAGCCAGTTGGGTCTCGGCACGCTCGTTGTAGCTCTTCTCGATGGAAGCCTCTTCGGCAGCCACCAGTTGAGCCTTGTACTCGTCGGCCTGCTTGGCCAGCGACACGAGGCGCTCGTCGTCTTGGGCGGTGAACTCGACACCGTCCAGAGACTTGTAGATCACGGCGTTCTCATCAGCCGCCTTGGCGATGAGTTCGGCACGCTCGTCAGCGGACTTACCCAGGAACTCGGCGCGTGCTTCTTCGCCTTCGATCGAGGCAAAGACCTCTTTCTCAGCATCCGACAGCTCCGCAACCGACTTGGCCAGTGCAAGCTCGCTCTGGAGAACTTCAAGTTCAGCGGTGAGATCAGCAAGCGACTTCTCGTAGCCCTTCTCTTCCTCGTCCTCTTCCTCAGTCTCCTCGGCTTCTTCAGCCTTCTCGACTTCGGCGTCGGCCTCGGGGGCTTCTTCCGTCACTTCCTCAGCCTTCTCGACCTCTTCGGTCTCGACGACTTCGGTAACGACCTCTTCCGTGACCTCTTCGTTCTTTTGAACTTCGTCAGTCATGGTTTCAGTAAGGTTAGGGGTTTCGTCCGCACGCTTCATGATGGTCATGGTAGCGTCTTCTTGTGCCGGACGGTCAACCGCAGAAATCTCGTCAATACGGATGCGGTTGAGGATCTTCTTCTTTTTACCCAAGGCTCACTCCTCCGATGGAGAATCCGGTATACTCGCCGTTGCGGAACTTGGCGAGGATCTCCTCGCTATCTGGGCGCATGGCGATCAGCAGCCCAGTCTTGGGCGCTTCGATGTCGAGGCTCTTTGCGACCTCGCTGGTAAGTGGGAAGGCAAACACGATGGTTCCCTTTCTCTCACCCTTGTGCATCTCCAGGGCGGTGCGGCTGCGCTCCATAAACTCGGCGGCAGCTTCCAGCATCGTGTCCTCTGGGATGTGATCTCCGTGGAGATCGTAGTACGCCTCACCGTCCTTCTTACAGACGATGGCGTAGCCGAAGACAAGGCCCAACTCATCGTTGACCTTGGCAACGGTGACTTCGCTAGACTTCCTGATCTGTTCTTCCTGCTTGCGGATTTCCTTCATACGAGCTGCTGCCCAGGATCGCCCAGAGTCGCCACCCCACAGGAGCCAAGCGATCTTACCTGCGCTTGGGCCTCCGTCTGGCATGCCCTGCTTCCACGCCTTAGAATCCTTATCGACGGCGTGACGGCTGAAGAACGAATGCATACGCGCCACCGTGTCACGGGACAGGGTAGCGCGGCGCTTGAGGTCACGGGCACGAGCGACGCCAATGGCTGTGCCTCCACGTCCCCACTTCTCGCGAAGCTCCAGACCACGAGCAGCATTGCTGGCCATGGCTTGGCTGGGCTTGTAACCTTCGGATTTGGGCATTTTTGCTTGACCCCGTTCTGGGATGGTGGTATTATACCACAAAAACGGCGTTTGTGTTAGGGTTTCTGCTCCTCTTCCACAATGGCGCGATATCGCGTCACTGTGATGCACCGGCAGTGTACCCGCTCCTGGGCGGGCAGTGCCGGGTCGTGGGGGTACATCGCCCGGTAGCCAGACCCAGTAACAAACGGTTCCTTCGCGTCCCGCACCTGATTGTGCATCGAGCGGTGGGACCCACGGACGCGCTCGTCCCGTGCGGTCTTCCACTGACGGACGAACTTCTCTGGGTCCAGGTCGCCGGAGTCCACACCCTGCTGGTATGCCTCCTGGACCGCCTCGTTGGACGCAGCGAGCATCTCAGTGCGGGCGATCATCTCGGTGCGGTAGCGGACATAGTTCCGCTCATACGCGCGAACCATCCGGTCGATGTCCCGGCTGCTGAGATTGCCACGGCGGACCAGGGCGTCCATGCTGGGGTCTCGGAGCGCACGCTCCAAGGCGAACGAGGAGCCCTGCTCCAGTAGACGGCGGTAGTTCGCCACCGCAGCCTGTTGGCGAGCCGTCAGGCCCACGATGTCAATCAACTCCTTGGCAGCCTTGCGAGGGTTGACTCCCCGCTCGAAGGACTCCGCCAGACGGGCGCGGATAGCAAGGCGCTGCTGGTTCGAGATCTCCGTAATCATGCGTGAGGAGCTTTCGCGGATAAACTTCTCGGCGCGTGGGTCGCTGCCTGTGAAGCTCAGCTCGATGCCCACAGTTCGGAGTGCTTGGGCCGCACGCCGACCCGACTCCATGTAGACCTGCTGCTGGGCGGCTTGTATAGCCTCCGCAAACTTGGTTGAAATCTTCTCCGAGATCTCGTTGATGAGCGCAGCGTCTCCCGCCGCGAACGCTGCCTCCAGGGCAGGTTGGTACTGACGACGAATGCCATCCATAGCCTCACGAACGCTACGGTTCGTGAATGCAAGTGCCCAGGTTTCTAGGTCCCGGAGCAGGGCTTCGTCGCTGTACTCGTTAGCCATTGCAGACCACGGTCCATGTGGCGCTCGCCGGGTCACGGTCGACCAGTCGAATGGTGAGTGAAGTTCCCTGATAAACGAGTTCGTCGTTCACCTCGGGTGCGGCGTCGAATGTATGGCCGAGTAGGACCACTACCCTCTCCTCGTCCTGGATAAGGGTGTCACCAAGACGCGCGTCGGCCTTGGACGACTGGAAGCCCTTACCTTCGTAGTCGATGTAGGTCGGGTTGGTTCCTCCTGTCAGGTTGCCCGGAGTGCGGGTACCCACGGTCACCTTGCGGAGGGTGACATCATCCACGCCACCGGCAGCTGCAACACCGTCTGCGATCAGCTTGGCGATATCGACTCCGAAGAAGTTAGGCATTGCCTTCGCTGATCTCCGGGAAGATCTCGACGATCGGGTAGTCGTCCTCGTCGGTACCCGAGAAGTACGGGTTGGCGTTGGTCGAATACGACGAGGTCAGGTACTGCCCAATGAGAGCGGTAATGCGCGAGTCGAACTTCGAGGCACCCACGCTCGTGGAGCCCTCAAAGTCGATGCTGACGCTTCCTGCGCTGACCGAGTTGATCGACTGCCCCGACCCAGGGGTCTCGCCAGCGAGAAGTTGGTCAGCCATAAGGCTGTTGGCTGCGATCAGCACAGCGTCAGGGACCGCCGACTCGTCAATCCAGTTCTGGGCTACGAGGATTCGGGTGGCGCTGACGAGCGCCTTATCCTTGTTTGCGTCAGTCGCCGTGTCCCACGCCTTCAGGTTCAGTTCGGGCGCGAGGTACTCGTTAGCCTCCGCACGGGTGCAGAGGCTGTCGTAGTTGACCGCGTCGATGACGATGGTGTCGAAGGTGAATGCCATAATGAGGTCTCCGGGGAAGCTGCCCTATGCGTCAGTATCGCTATCTTCCGCGTCAGCGGGGGTGGGGGTAATGGGATCAGTCATCCCCGGAAGATCCTCGATGGGATAATCTCCAATGGTGGAGTGAGAGAGGCCCAGGAGGTCCCGAACCTCGTCCACCACCGGATCGTCCGGCATGATCGGTGCGCCAGCCTGGGCCATCTGAGCCAAGCTCTGCGTGATGGTCGTGATATCACGGTGCTGAATCGCGTCCGTGGTGACCATCGGCATGTACTTCATGTCCCAACCGTTCATCACGAACAGCGGGGTGATGAGGTCGCGCTTGACAACCTCACGAAGCTCTCGGATCGTCGAGTCGACCACGAGGCCGAAGTTCAGCGACTTATCCTGGCTCAGGGCGTGCGAGCCGTTACCCGACTCGCCCAGTAGGACATTCTCGACGCCCAGCATGCGAGCCATTTCAGAGTTCAACCGCGTGATGGCTCGGGCGATGTCTTGGTGGCTCTGGCTGCTACCTTTGAGAAGCTCCAGGTTCCACTGCGGCGTGCTGGACGGGGCTTGGTTGTCTCCAGCTGCGTGGTACGGCATCGAGTCCAGCAGCATACCCAGCTGCGGGTTGCGCTTGTGACTCTGGATGAAGGTCTTCATCGGGTTCAGGATGCTCTGCATCTGAGCCTCGGTGATGCGACCCTCGTCGACCATCTGCTGGAGCTGGCTCAGGGGAGCCAAACCCTTCGGAATGCCCCGGAGGTCGGTCTGGAATCCGTAGGACTCCAGTTGCAGGTACTCCCGCAGCTGAGTCGCCGGTCGGTACAGCCCACGGAACAGGCCGTAACCTTCCGGGCTGTCGTTCAGGGTGTCGTCGACGGCATACACCGTCTTCCAGCGGGGGATGTACAGCTGCTTGTAGTCGTGGGGGCTCTCCTGAATAAACCCAAACACCTCGCCGCGCTGGTTGGTGTGGAACTTCTCAATCGTCCGCTGGGCGCGGGGCTGAATGTCTGCGAAGCAGATCTTGCCTTCGCGCTCCTCCGCCGTCCACTCCTGCACGGAGAACCCGTAGAAGCGGTACATCGACATGCGGCGCACGATGCGGTGCCACGGAGTGTCACAGTTGTGCAGGGCGTAGTGGACCGCTTCAGCAATCTGCTCCGCCATGCCCTCGTCCAGGCCATCGCCCTCGGCTGGCATGAACTTCCACTGGGCGCGTCCCAGCAGGTTGGTGAAAAATCGGACACCGGCATTGATAATGCCGATGCCGTTCATCATCTCAGAGTAGGTCTTGTACCGCTGGTCGCGGGTCAGCTTGCTGTCCTGCTCCTGCTCGACGATGTATCCACCGTAGATGGCGGTGCCTGAGACGCCGACCATACTGTCCGGACCTGTGGGAGTCGGGCGGACTCCCACATCTTCCGGCATGTCAGGGTTTTCGGGCATGTTCGCCATGGGGGTATTATACCACAAATACGGGGTCAATGGTGTAGAATCTACTAGACTCCACGATTATTGGACAGACCAGCGAAGTGCTTGACCGCCCTGAGACGCTGGTAGGTTTCGATGTCGTCCCAGTCGGCGTAGGTCGGGACGAGTCCCCAATACCCATCCGGATCAGTTTTCTCGATGGCGACGAAGTGCATCAGCGTTCCGAAGCCGTTGTCGAGCGCACTACGGAACAGCGTGAGGGTCACATCACCCCACCGCTCTTCATCGTACCAACTCACGATGGTTTGCGCCCAGGTCTCGCCAGCGACACCGCCGACACACACGACATGGTGCTGGCCTTCGTAGCCGAGCATCTCCATCCCGCCCTGAGTGACGATGCGGTTCTCCCAATCCGCCCAGCGGGTCGAGCCGTCAAGCGTGGACTCGTAAGCGTCGAGCGATTCGAAGAACTGGTAGACCTCCTCCTTGCTCATGTTGACGGTGTTCTTCGTCGCGCCGTCACCGAGACTGCTGGGGGCATCGTCAGCCAGCCCGTTGTTGGAGTACTGCGGCTCCGACAGAAGCGAGTTTCCCCAGTAGAACGCGATGGTCGCGGAATCGTGGTGATCCTCCGGCTTCTCGTGAGCATCGACCCCGTAGTTCACCTCGACATGGCAGTCGAGCGCGTTCTTCGACGCGTTGTTGCCGACCTGCATCCCCAGCACGAATGTCACACGGTCATCAGTTCCATCCGCAACGAACAGCGGCTCGATGATGCGCTTGCATTGCGTCGAGCGGTAGGCCGCCCACGGCCAGAAGGGGAATGCCTCGTTCTGGTCGGAGAAGCGCGAAGTCGCCGTGACATTGGCATCGCCTTCGTCCGGCCCAGTCGTGCTGTTCTCGGTCCAGGCGGTGTCGCCAGCGCACACCGTTTCCGGCGTTCCGAGCGTCACCGACTGCGAGTTGGTCCAGGTGTCCGGGTCACTGGTGGAGGTTGCGACCTCCCAGTTTCCAGAGGTCTGGTTGTGGTACAGCACATAGGTCGTCCCACCGCTCTCGCGCTTGAAGACATTGAAGGCGGCGTTCGTGGTGTCGAACGACCCGCTTGCGACCTCTCCGTTGTTGGACTGGAAGTAGTCCCCATCGAAGTTGGAGTCGGCCATGCTCGCCAGGGTGATGTAGCGCGAGTTGGCGACCTCAAGAAGACCCTGCGCTTGAGCGTAAGCGTTGGCTGGAAAGCGGTTGTTCCAGGTCTCGTTGCTGTACTCGATGGCGATCTTTAGCTCTGGATTCACATTGTCAACGAGGTACTGGCCCCATGATGCCACCGAAGAATCGTCGTACTCGGCGGGGATGCAGTACCACGCTGGGACACCTAGCAAGTTCTGCATTCGGACACACACCGAGAGAGGCACACCCGGCTGCGCGTGACGGCCCGCTCCAGTATCAAACGCGCCGTGAGTGTATGTGCGATAACTGTCGGGCTTACGGTCTGCCCAAGAGTCCCAGCCGCCTTGTCGGTTCGTGGCCTGCCAGTTCATAAAGCGGATGCCACCAGGAAAGTCAGAGTAGACATCCAGGAACGGTTGGTAGAACTCGTTTACCTCACCGGGTCCACAGGTGCCCTCGTAGTCCTCATGGCAGATCACAACATCGGTGACATCCGTGGACGCGATGGGCACTCGGAAGTACAGCAAGTCATCATCACCCCAATCAGTGATGTTGTAGACCTTACGGTTCGCACTGGTCGTAGGCGACCCGATGCTCATCGTACCTGATGCCACCAGTTCGCAATCTCCTGTACCGCTCCATGTCAGGACATAGTTTCCCAGCGGCAGCATCCCTGCGCGCGATTCACTGATGACCACCACCTGGTTGTGCGAGACAGCCGTGCCGGGGTCCGTGATGTAGCCGTTGCTGTCGAGCGTACCGTCGAAGGTGTCGCTGAAGTTGCGTGCCCAGGCATCGTTCGCCTGTTTCATCAGGTTGTTGAAGGGCACTTCCCGACCGTAGTCGAGGTTGAACAGCGTGTTCATCCCCGGCAGGTAGCCCTTGCCGTTCGTGCGTGGGTTCGGGATTGAGAATGTGGTGGTCATTAGTTCTCCGGGCGGACCTTGATGCGAACCGAGATCGAGTGATTCCCGAGTGTTGGAGGCGAGCCAGTTTTGCCGACTTCTAGGTTGATGAGGTCGCCCCTTGTCACTTCTAGGTTGGCTGCCGTGCCGTTCAGTGCGCCGAGGTCTACCCAACTCTTCCAGGCTGGGTCGGTTGTCATGTCGTATGGGGCTGCGAGGATAGATCGGTCGGACTCGGAGACATTCTGAATATCGAAGCTCCAGTAGTTCGACGCGTCCGCTCCTCACATAAACTTTGCAGGACCTATCTCGACAGACTCAACCGTTCCAGTGGCTTCAGAAGGGAACCAGTTGTCAAGTCGTTGTCCGGTGGTCAGGCCCCAGACTACGCCGTAGATCCAGTACCGTCCCCAGACTCGCTCGATGTTGACTCGCAGGATGCCGTCCGATGCGTGGCTGTAGATGACCTGACCGATGCGGTATACGAACTCCTCATCGGGGCGGGTTGCCACCAGCGCACCAGCGGTCGTATCGAGGTAGACATTATCTCCGGCGGTGAACGCCGAAGTATCCATGCCGTCAACGATGCCGCTCATCACGACATCCCCCGCAGTCGAGTCCGTGATGGAAGCGTTTGCGACTCCAATCGGGGGAAGAGTCGTTGCGTCATCAGCATCAGCAAGCTCGACAGTCGGCTTGTCCGTGTCCTAGCCAGCGACATAGACCACCTGACCCTTGTTGATCGTGCCAGCGGTGTTTTTCTCGACACTGAGGACACTGACATCAGTGCCGCCTCCCGCCGCGTTGAG